>Ga0247774_1000284_pt1 | contig 24597 bp, 20 predicted proteins | sample UWRJL001104B6_FD_179933 | JGI IMG/M metagenome (GOLD analysis project Ga0247774, IMG submission 179933) | Plant litter microbial communities from Arlington Agricultural Research Station in Wisconsin, United States - UWRJ-L001-104B-6 | ecosystem: Environmental > Terrestrial > Plant litter >... | reverse complement strand
TCTATATGTTCTTGGGCTGCAGGAGATGATCGACCTGAATATTGCGAAGGAGGCGATAACGCGAGCATACTACGTCGACCCAATACCGGCGCAGAAATGGAAGTCTGCATTGGAGGCTATGATGCCCGACGGCTACCGGCTGGTAGCATCAGAACAGATGTATGGTATTCTGCTACTTATGTATGCTTCTCCAGAAGTTACGCCGACCATCAGCAACGTAAGCAGCGTCCAGATCGGCACCGGCTTGCTGGGATATGTAGGCAACAAGGGCGCCGTTTCGACTCGCCTCCTACTTGGCGAAACGACGAGGATGACGTTTGTCAACTGTCATCTCGCTAGCGGCTTAGACCAGTTTGACCGGCGAATTTGGGATACGGCCAAGATCCTCACCGACACCAAGTTTGAGCCCATCACGCATGGTGGTGTGCTGGAAGCCAAAGAAGAGAAAATCGGAGACGAGGATTTTGCCTTTTGGTTCGGAGACTTGAATTTCCGGCTGGAGGACATCCCGGGAGACGACATTCGGCGTCTCCTCAAGCTTCATACTCAAGGAGAGTACGACTTGTCCAAGGGGAAACGGGACGGGCCACTGGAAGGGGACGAGGGGGTGATAGTAATGAGAGAGTCCGAGGATGGTGACGACGAAGGCACGACTAGGAGCACGACCCCCGAGACCAAGCGGAGCATCGACGCATCGAGCGTGTCTAGTGTTTCGCTCCCCGACCCGGACGACTTCCTTCCAGATCCGCACGAGGACCCGGCGTCGCTCCAGTCTACCCTGGATTCGTTGCTACCCCACGACCAGCTCCGACGTGCCATCAGGCAAAAGAAAGCGTTCCACGACGGATGGCGGGAATCGCCCATCACATTCCTCCCGTCGTACAAATATGATGTGGGCTCGGTGAGTCTGTTTGACTCGAGTGAGAAGCAGCGCGCTCCCAGCTGGTGCGACAGGGTTTTGTACCGGACGCGTCGTGATAGAGAGGAGTTTCTGCAAAAGACCAAAGAGGAGGAAGATGCCAGAAAGAGAGACGAGGACATGAAGGCCAGGGGCATCGACAAGGCCGCCGAAGACGACGACGTTTTATTTGCGTACGACCCCGACAATGGCGGCCAGTCTACTCCTATGCAAGGCGAGTTTGAGTACGATGAATACGACGAGGGCGAAGAGATAGGCGAGGCGGAAGATGTCGTCACCAAGGAAGGCTTCGTTGATCACATTCAGCTCGACATATATACGTCGCACCAGCGCATAACATCCTCAGATCACAAGCCTATTGTTACAATCTTCACCCTCGACTACGATGCGGTTGTGCCGGAGCTCAAGGCCAAGGTTCATGCCGAAGTGGCCAGGGAACTCGACAGGGCCGAGAACGAAGGGCGTCCAGATATTACCATTGTCGTAGATGGCCAGAGTGCTGGGACGAAGCCGAGACCTGGCCCTGGGCATGGCGGCAGCGACTCTGTCGATTTTGGAGATGTAGAGTATCTGAAGAAGCAGGCATGCTCACTTACCATAGCAAACACTGGCGGTGTCCCGGCCGTTTTTTCCTTCGTGGACATGCCGTCTGCCGGGATAGAACAGCCGACAAGCGCACCTCACTGGCTGACGACATCGTTCATCGCTGCTGATGGGGTTGATGGTGAGCCAGCTGATTTAGGAAAAGAAGTGACGCTGGAGCCAGGCGAGACGGCTGCGGCTCTTCTCGAAGTACAGGTTGAGGACATTTCGCACGTGCAGGCCCTCAACTACGGCCGCAGTACCCTAGAAGACGTGCTGGTTTTGCGTGTCGAGGATGGACGAGACCATTTTATCCCCGTCAGGGGAAACTGGCTCCCCACCAGCTTGGGCCGCTCCATCAACGAGCTCATCCGCGTTCCCGAAGGAGGAATCCGGTCCTTTGAAAAGGCCAAGGGTCCCATTCCCTACGGCTGCGCGGTCCACTCGGCAGCACCGCGGGAGCTGTTCAAGCTTACCGAGGCAATCGAGGCTCTCACAGAGAGAGTTCTCGCAGACGAGAACATGCTCGAGGGATGCGAGGTCCCTAGGGACGCTCCGGGGTGGCCCTTTGACGAAGCGACCTGGAAGTTGAAAGACGGCCTGCAGCGAGAGAAAATGCGATACGCCGCCGTTGCCGCTCTGGACACGGACAAGTCCATCCTCGACGCACTCCCCGTCGAGACGGCAGCCATTGAGAAACTCGAAATCGTAGCCGAAACCTTGCTCCTCTTTCTGTCCTCCCTAACAGATGGCATCGTCTCCCTACCCCTCTGGGCTCGGATCGAAAGCACGCTCCCCAACATTTCGACCACAACAACTGACGACCTCGAAGATGCCAAAGTCGCCGTGCTAGACATTCTGTCCGCAACCCCAAATCACAACATCTCCTTCGTCTTCCTCACCGCCATGCTCGCCAAGGTCATCGCGGACCTGTCACCTCTCTCCGCTGAACCGCCTGACCAGCGCAACTTCGCCGCGCGACCCGTCGGTGTGTTAGGGCGTAGGAGCCTTAGCTTCAAGCGCGTCGTGAGCGAGGCTGAGGGTGCGAGGGCTAGACGGCGCGCGAGAGAGCGGAGGTATGCTGAGGTCTTTGGGGGTGTGGTGTGCGTGAAGGAAAAGGAGAGGGATAAGAAGGGGGACGAAAGGCGGCGGGGGATTGTGGAGATTTTTATTAGAAGAGATGACTGAGAGACTTTGAGAGGAAAACACATCTTGTGATTCCGGCATAGGGAATAGTCCCCAGTTGACCGGTGGCTGGTGACTGGTCGGAGGGAGTATTCATGGTAGGGAGATGTGGGCATATACAAACGAGTCTGGCGTCTGGTGTCGTAAGTGCTCTCTTGGGTTAGGGTTTCTATTAGTTGAGCAGAATTATAAAGAAGTCTATGCCAAGTATTTTGCGGCTGTCATTGAGAGGAGATGTGGGAGATGTGGAGAGAGCAGAGACATTGAGATGCATCTACGGTCCCATCCTCTCCCCTCGACTGCTGCTCTATATTTGAATAAGCTGCGCACGGGTGACGGCACTTAGACGTTAGATCAGATTACGATTTGAGCATAGGAGGCATAGAAAGCAGGGCGGAAGCAAGTTATCCCGGAAGCAGGGTAGATATCAAACAAGAGCGTGGGGGACAAGGCGGTACAAGCGACGAGTAAAGCAGTGCCATTGACACGTCACCTTCCAATAAGATATCCTCTAGTCTTCTGGACCAACCCCAAATTCATTATCCGTGTACAGGTGACCTATCGTGACGCCCCGATTCTCGGCTATGAGGCCCATGAGCTCTTGTGCAATGTCTTTGATTTGATTGTACCTTTGGAGCTTGTCGATGCGGTTTTGCGGTGCGAGGTGCCTGGATCTTTCTTAGTATAGCCTGCTACATGCAGCTAAGAGTTGGATTCTTACCTTCCTGTCTCGCTTTTCTGCAGCTCAATCAAGGTAGCCTGATTATGCACCAGCCTCTGTCGAGCCTTGATCTCGGCTAGCTGCGTCGGTCAGCTCACACATCCACTGTCACCAATACACCAACACACCAAAGACTCACAATATCAACAAGCTCATCGGCTATCTTCGCCTACAATTCCAAAGTCAGCAATGAAACCCAATCCGCTTCCCCTGTTCTCAATGACGTACAGCTTCCTCGTCATCCCCAACAACAACTTCCACCCTCTCCTCAATCACAAGAACGACATCTCCGTCTCGTATAACCTTCATCAGACTCCCATGTTCTTTGATTGCCAATGCCGTAAAGTCCCCCGTGAACTGCGCCTCTCGCAACCTCTTGATGTACTCGTCCACAACATCCCGTACTACCTTGATTGCGGGAACCTCTGCAGGCCCTCCATCTCCATCACTCAAAGCCTCATTGATGCTCGTCAGACGCTCACATATGAGCTCCGCAGAGGCTAGTTCAGGCTCTATGTCCATTCCATTCTCTGGATTCCGGAGAGACGCGGGAGTGAAGGTCCTGAGCGGTTGGCTGCGAGAATCATCCGCTGCCATCATGCCCTCTGCCATTTGAAAGATAGAAAGGATTTTTCGGATGCAGGGCTAATTTTGCCACATAGGGTGCAAAATAACAAAAAAATACACGACGCGACCGGTTTCCATGTCAAAATGAGAATGCGTTGGGGAATCGGCAATCTGTTCAACCGAGCTTGCCGTCGCTCAGTTTGCAAAAGCCAATGATACTGTTCTCGCGATTCTCTCACCCTAGGACCACCCTTAGGCCATCCTAGGTCTTTGTAGGCCTACCTATTTATTGGAATAAACAACATGGATTTGCCGTGCCATGTTAGAGAGCTTATCTCGAGTCTAATAAAAGATGGACCTATTGTGGGTGTTTGGCAATCACATCAACATGGTTCGCGGCAGGGATGGAACTCCAAATCAATGCGAAACCTAGACCTCTTCATCGCTTTTTGTCCACCAACCCGGAAAAATCGAATCACCTGTATCCTAGACCCAACTGGAACACATTGGAGGTGATTTCGGGTCTAAATAGCTATCTTGTTGATTTGGTGCTTGTATCTGCTACCTTTGTTACTAAGTTTACAGTTTGGAGTCGGCATTTGGATTTTGACCCCAACCCTAAGCACCTCAAACTACGCGACAACAGGCTTCGACGTTAAGTAAGCTTGAGCTGCCATTTACTCAGCCCTGTTGTGGGCACGAAGGAAGTTGTGACTCTCCTGTGACGTATCGATCCCGGTGGTGAAGATCCTCCTACGAAAAGAGGAGAAAGCCGCCGAGGGAAAGATAAAGAAGCAAGGAAAGAGGACAGAGGAGGAAGGAAAAACACGACGAGGCATTCTGGAGCCAAAGTAGTTATCGTCTCGGATGGCACCCAAAGTTCTGCAAGTCAGAGCCTCCAGAGCCGTTGGCTCTCCGCTGGTGAGGCTCCCACAGTCAGAACTGTCGTCATTCGGTTCCTCTAATAATACCTGTCCGCGGTCTGTTTAACAGAGAAACCAATAGCTCACGGGCCAGAGGTGTGTTTGGTGATAGTATTATTTCACACCTTTCCACGTCTCGCATACCACACCACATGCCCTTCATCAGCTATTCCTTTTCAATGATGCATTTATTTTGGCTTGGCTGATCTGCTCCCTGCATGTCAGGTGCCAACATCGTCACAAGGCCAGCCTCCTTGCCTTCCCTAAACTACCCTTGCCATCAGCAAATGAACAAGTCCCTGGAACCCGTCGCGCCAATCTAATGAAAACCGGAAAAAAAGAAGTATGTGGAGAACCCTCTCGGTGTGTCGAGCGTGCCGTCATGATGTAAAATGCCGTGCTTAGTAGCCGTAACCCTCGAGAGCCTTGGCTGTCTTCTTGTCCACCGATCCAGCTGCCTTCTTCTTTGCTTCCGAGAGCTGCCTTCGGGCTACCTTCTTGCGCGCATAGTAGGCCTCGCCCTTTGCCTTTCTTCGCTCTTCGAGCCTGTCAAGATGTTAGCATGGCTTTTTCTTCACTCACGGAAACTAGCGGACGCACTTCTTGACAACATCCTGGTACTTCCAGCCAACCTCGTGGCTCAGACGGCCAACCGTGCAATACTTCCGGCCGGGCTGCAGACGGAGGACGCGAAGAGCCTGGGGCACGACCATCTTCTTCATCTTGTCATACGGGGGAGGGACGCCTTCGAAGACCTTCAGTCGCTCCATGGCGGCTGTGCCGCGGGCCGTCTTGTGGGGAACCATGCCGCGTACCGACTTGTAGAAGATTCGGGAGGGGGCTCGGAAGTGGAAGGGACCTGTAGACGTCAGAACTTGTCGAGGCAGGGAATTGCGGCTGGTGGAATTGACTTACCACCTCGTGTCGGGTTGTATCGGGTCATCTTGCGAAGGTAGGAGTGATACTTGACTGGTCGGGATGTTAGTCTCTGTTTCCAGGTTTTGCTTCATCTTCGGCGCAATGCGCAAGCTCCATTTACGAGGGGTACCCACGCTTGGCACGAAAGAACTCGCCCGAGATGTTGAGTTCTTCACATCGGACAACCACAATCTTCTGGCCGTTGAGGATCTGCTTGGCAACGATGCTGGCCAGCCGACCAAGAAGGTGGCCCTTGGCATCGATGACGACCTATTGGCAGTCCAGTTAGTATTTCCAACTCCACATCCATGACCGGGAAAGCACCCCGGATCTGCCCCGCCAGATGCCCCAGAGCCTCGCCATTCGATTGCAGAATATTTCAAGACTCCAATTCCTCCTCTGGGGCGCTGGCGAGATCCGAATCGGGGACGTTTCGTCGACGCGGCGGGCGACACTCACAACTGGTTCGAAGCTCGACATGGTTCCAGACCGTCCGAGTCCCTCGGGAAAAGAGAGTTACTGGAATCGTCAATGTGTCCAAAGAAAAAAACAGATCAATCCGCCAGGTTGGAAACTGTGGACTGGTCTGCGCTGATCGTAATTTTTGGGATGCCGTCGTGAAGGGCGGATTTAGATGCACTGAATATCGATAGCGAAAAATGTGGTGGTGCCGGGTCGGGAGGGCTGTGGTCAAGTGCAGCGGCAAAATCTCGGGAGATTTGCAATTGACCTCGAATTTTGGCTGGCCATTGATGTTAGGGCTCAAACGTCTCGTGCGCTGAGGTAAGCATCGGTGAGACCGGACCCGCTGGTGAAGGCCGAATCACAATGTGGCAAATCAGATGTTGAAGCCTTCACTGCGCTCATGTTCGAGGTTATGTTGTTTGATTCTTGATTACCTACGGTGACGTGGAAAAGGAGCCAGGCTCAAGCATCATAATCATGATCAATTACGTTCCTACATCTTGCGTCAGGCTCGTCAATTAGTCTACCACACTTGTATATCCGACGTTCGCACCTTGGTCCAGTCTAAAATGCATATCTCAAAGCAATCCGCCTGCCGTCATTCCCTCCAAAGAGTGTCGAGAATTGATAGAAGGAAAAAAAAAAGCTCATGGCCTTTTGCCCAACGCCGCATCCAGCTGGTTAAGCTGCTCCTGCGCCTTCTTAACGAGTTCCCTTCTCTTTGTTCTGACAATGCCGTCACCCTCGATACCATCCAGCTTCAAAATGACATGCTGCAGAATCGTCTCGGTGAGTTTTCGGTGGTCATCCGCCTTCTTCTTAGAATCCGATGGCGGCGACTTGATGTACGCGTGGCATCTCGGCAGCAAGTTTGTAAAAGTCTCGTTGAGCTTGTCGATGGTCCCAAGGCTTGTCAACTCGGCAGCGGACAGCCCACTGGTGCTGCTACCAGCGACGCTGCTTCCCGAGGCGTCCATTCTGACTCCGCTCATGTGGGGACTTGTCGGATTTGAGTAGCCTGGCCCCGTCTTCTTCTTTCGCCTCCTGGAGCCACGCTTGCTTTTTGATACGTCTGAACCGGAATGTCCCACGCCAGAATTACTGCCAAGATCTTCCTCCACCACAATCTCCTCTTCGTCGCAGCTCCGGGCGCTATCGTCATCGATATCGGGCTCCGGTACCATGACCAATATCTCACTCTTGTTCTTGACGCCATACTCCCTGACAGGCATCCCCGAGTCCTTTAATAGCTTTCCCTTGTATAGCATCTTCATCTTCTGCGCTTGTCCATCGGTGATGTCGAGGAGCAATCGAACCCGCTCCCGAATGTCCTTGACTGCCAGCTTCCCGTCGCCGATAGCGTATGGCGGGAACGGCGTGCTGTACTGGTGCGCTTTATGTCGAAATACAAGCACATCATCGGCGTTTGGGTCCTCAACGAGGTCTTGAGAGGTAATGTAGCTGTAGTCGGCCTCGGTGACATCGGGGGGTAGGGTACCGTGGTTCATGGAACCATACGGGGACAGTGACTCTTGTCGCCAGTAAGCCATGATGGCCGGAATCGCAACGGAAACACCAGCGGCTGTGGCAATGAGTGCGTATGGTGGAAGGCCTGTCGACTCGGATATGTATTCGGACGATTCGGAGATTCGATCGAGGGCGGTGTCGAGATACTGCTGCAGGGAATGGGGCAATAGCGACTTTACGCTAGTCAAGGCACCGAAAGATGCCCCGCCCACTGTACCGGAAGCCACCTTTGCAGTGATGGTCCCCTAGAGGACGCGAAAGACCAGGCCGATCAGATTTTATATCTGGCCCCGGGCGGTGTGAGCTGTTTTACGTAGTGCAACCTTTCATCACCACTCGCATGCTGTTCAAGGCTGGTCAGAGGCGCGACTTGTGTTTGGTTCGTTTAGGGCGGTTCAGTCGCGGCAGTGACAAAAAATTCCGCGGCAGCGTCGCTCGTCTGGCGGAATGGGTAAATGGCGTCTTCGGACTGGCCACGAGTTACTGCCGGCGCGACCACAGCACTACAACTGCACCGTTTGTCAGCATGATGGAGTCCGACGGGCGACGAGGTGCATATGCAGATGCCAGCAGACCTAGCGAGCCAGACACCTGGGCTGGGTTGGGCGCATGCCTTTCAGCGGAAGCTTCACCGCGAGATTTCTGTGTCTCTAGCGGCCAGCCTTGTGATGTGCTGGGCTGATTCGGTACCTGGCGTTGCGGCAGGTCACGCGAGGACTCGAACGCCGCAAACGTTGAACGGGTCCAACAACTTAATCTCAAAAGCTCGACAAGCCTCGGCCCAGGCGAAAAGCACACAGTAGCTGTTGAATTGGACAGCCGGGTTCGTGTGTGCTGGTGGTGCAGACTGATGGCGAAGTTGACTGGTCGACGATGACGATTGAAAGAAGGGTCCGATTGCTAACCTGTCATCGTGGAAGAAAGTCCACCAGCTTGGCTGGCAGGGTGCAGGGATGCTCGACCGTGCTTGTCTCACAGCTGGCGGCAGACTGTGTCGGGCCGCCATTTCGTTCCGATCTTGGAATGCGCCGGAAATTCCTCGGCTTAGGTGGAGTTGCCTGTGCTCTGCTGGTGACGTCTTGCAAAGGATGCCAAAATTGGAGCATCGTCAATATGGAGCACTGATTAAAATTCACGATTCACGATTCTCGAGTTCTTGAAGCATTGTATTGCCGAGAGAAGCGAGCAAAAAGGCAAACCCCATCAGACAGGTCTATGCACTCTGGCCTTGCCAAGCTTACCCTCTCATCTGTAGAAACGCCTCAACGTTCCCCGGTTTCGACCCGAAACCTCAACGCAAGATCATCACCGCCGTATATCCCCGTCGAAGCTCTCAAGCTCTTCCGTACTCCCGATAAACCTCATCAAAATGAGCCGACAAACCCCCAAACGGCGTCAAAACCACGCCCGCCAACCCTCACATCCCCGCATAGCCCAAGCCTCCGACTACGAATCCGACGCGGCTGCCTACCTCGAAGCCCACCCGCCCCAGCCAAAACACTTCCATCGCACCAACACAGAACTCAACCTGGGCGTCCTCAAGCGCTACGTCCCCTCCATCACAACCATAATCGCCATCGCCGCCAATGCGGTAATCTACACCTTCCTAAACGACACCCAATCCTGGGACCGCTCTGGCGTCGAAGGCACGCTGTTTGTGTGCTCGCAGGATCCTTCCTCCGTAACGGGAGAGCCGCGCTTCTGCGTGTTCATTCTCAACAGGCGGGGGTTGAATAACATCATGCTGGATCTGGCGGCTGTTGCCGAGTGCGACATCACGAGCGGGGAAATTATGATTTTGCATCTGGAGGGCACTCTGGTGGGCGAGGATGACAAGATTGTGGGGGTATGGATGCATGCCGACGGTGAGGACACGAGGCAGGTGAATATGAATATAATACATGGGTTGTGGGAGCAGGTCAAGGAAGGAAGGAAAAAAGCGCAGAACCTCCACGTTTCCGATCTCTACGACAATGTCAACCCTCCTGGCATAACACGGGAGCCGTCTGTTGGACCAGCCGTGGAAGTCGTGGGAAAGTCTCTGAGCATTGAACAGCTCTTTGCAAGTCAAGGTGGAGGCGGTGACCTGGGCGGAATCGGGGGGTGAAGAATCCGAAGAAAAAATACCTTGACCAAAAGACATTAAAGATGCATGGAAACGCCGGTACGCAGTCCTAATTACTATCGAAGCTACCATATTCTCTTGAGCGACTGTCTGAAGCCATACCGTGTCCAATTCACCTACACCTACCGTATCCGACCCGTTTATCATGTTCCCTGTAAAACGAAAGAACGCCGTCCCTTTACCGTGCTGCTGCCCGCCTCGACCCCTAGACCGTCCCACTTATGCTCAACTCCCGTATCTCCTGCAGCACCTGCTCAACCCTCGCATCCAGATGTCCCTCGGCATACTGTTCCCTCGTATCCTTGTCCAGAAACTGCTGCACTTGCGCCATCCTCGAATACGCCTCGGCGCAAAACCTCAACTGGATCTTGACCAGCGCCTCAAAGCTCGGATCCAAGTACGGCACCCGCAAGTCAATTAACTGCGGCAACTCGCTGCAGAGTTGTTCGTTGAGCTGCTCGTACGCCGCCTTGGCCATCTCCATCTCCTTCTCGGCACGCGGCAGCTTCGTGACGTCCTTGTCGGGTTTCTCTACCAGCTTCTTGACCTTGGCCCGCAACGCGTCGTAGTCGAGGAGCTTGTGGGAGCGTTTCTTGATGCACTCGTTCACGTCCGGGAAGTAGGCGCAGAATCGGGAGATAGGCTCGAGCACGGTCGTTCGGTACGGGCCATCGAGGGCCTTGATCGTTTCGGCGTCGAGGTCCTCAACTGCTTGCTTGTAGCTGCGGCTGACGCCGTCTTTTGCGCCTGCGTCGCCGTAGAATGCGTCTATCGTCTCGGCGATGCGCATTTGCGAGGCCGTCATTGCTGGCAGGAGAAGGTCAGCCTGTCTGGGGCCGGTGTTGTCGGGGCGACTTACCCCGTAGCGAATCCAAGTATCCCTTGGCTTCCTTATTTAATCGATTGCAAGCAGTCTCCATAGTTCTAAAACGTCTGCATCCATTGTTAGCGGCACGCCACCTGGCATTCGAGCGCCCGGACGTACCGTTCCTCGACTTCGTAATCTCTGTCGTTTGTCTTCTCGACATGGCCTGCATCGCGTCAGCAGTAGTCCCAGGGTTCCGTCAATCGAATCGTCCACGAACCCGTCTTCATCATCACCGTCGTTGTCGCGCGGTTGACATTTTTCTTGAACCCTGATGCTGTCAATTTCCATCGCCGTCAAAGTGGGGTTGCCATCACGAACCTGCCCAAGACATCTTGGCAGTTTTTATTCTCGATCGTCAACTAGTGGGAAGGCGACAGTCGAAAAGAATACTGTTAAAGAGCTGGAGAAATTGCTGGGTGGAGAGAATGGTGTTGAAGGCCAAGAATTGCCGACTGGCTGGGAATTGTCACGAACTGATTTGACGCCGTTGGCTTGGAGGTCCAGCAGAAGACGTCAGCGCCAGGCTGAGCCACGACTATGCGCACGGACCATAACACGTGATTTCATTGGGGATTTTGTCGTCCTTCACAGTGGCACGAGGCACCACTCCCGACTCACGACTCTCTTTCAACTTTTTCGTAATCGATAGTAGATTCAGGTACAATCATCCCTTATGGCACTTTCTTCGGCCTCATAATATCGGCGATGGCGAGAGAACTCCGCTTTCTCATCATCAGCCTCGGCAACCCAGCCCCTTACTACAACGCAGTTCATTCGGCCGGCCACCATGTCCTCAACAGCCTTCCATCCGCAATCGGCCGACACCAGCCCAAGTTCTCTCGCCAAGAAATTGGCGGGAAGCAATGCCTCGCCTCCATGGGCCAAAAGTACATGCTAGTCCAATCGCCCGCCTTCATGAACGACTCGGGCTCCTTCGTCTCGCCCGCCTGGAAAGAAATAGTGGGACAGGCATCAGACCCCAGTTCGCTCGGACTTGTCCTCGTCCATGATGACCTAGAGGTGCGCCTTGGGCAGACGAAATGGAGGGAATGGGCTGGTAGCGCAAAGGGCCACAATGGTGTCCGACACGTCCACGGGCGACTCGAACGGACACTGTACCGGAGTTCGCCGTGGGGACGATACTCTGTAGGGATTGGGCGGCCGGAGCTGAGTAAGGGTGGCTCGGTGAGATCGTACGTTTTGCAGACCATGGGGCAGCACATGAGGGACCTGTTCGGAAAGGTTGGCCCCCCGGGGCTTCTGAGCCATCTTCAGACCGTGGAGGAGAAGTGGCTAGAGGAACAGAGTCAAGATGGCAGAGAGCCGTAGTGGGTTGGTTTCCTGGGAGATTGTAAAAATGAAATACTGTACGATAGTAGAGCATAGACGGGGAAGCCCTCGTGTATATTTTATGCCAAGGCTATGTGTCAAAAGAATAGACTAGGACATGGAGCATTTCGTATCACCAAAATTTTGGGTCGGTTGATGACCGTTTCTCGGGAAAGAAACGGCATTGCCATATTGTAAATAAAAACAGAAGTAAAAGGGGGGGAAGGGAAGAGGAAAAGAGGAAAAGAGGAAAAGAGGAAAACCTAGGAAGCTGTTCGCTAGGCTACATCAATGTTGGTTTACAATGCATCCAGTGGAGGGTCGGAACAAACGGCATCTTCGTCATGAAGCCAGTGAACCACCTTCCCTACTCTATCTCATCTTCATGGCTACAACGGCACATGAGGATTCAGGCACATTTCAGCTGCGATAAGTGTCGTATTCTTGAATGGCTACATGGAGTTGCGAGCTCGCCCCAACTCCTTCGAGAAGCAAGTTCGTGCTCTCAATGTCTCCGACCCACGGGGTGGTGTATCATGCTGGAGTTCCTCCTTTTGCACATCATCGTGATACTTCCACCCCTTGGGGCTAGAACTGTTTTGTTGGCGTCTATGTTTCTATGTTCCCGATTAGAGTGCTGATTGGTTGCTATCTTGATCTTCCAAGGCTTCAAGGCACAAGGAAGAACACAAACTTGCATTTTGAAAATCCAACCTTTAAGTTAGCCGGGGTACCGTTTGATCTGGAGCCGCGCTGCCGCGAGCCGCAAAACACAGGTATCAATACCCCATGAGATACTTAGAAAGGCATAACTCCGAGTCCAATGGACGAGACCATTTCTTATCTCACAACCTCCACTTTTATCGGACCACTTTTAGCGCTCTGCGGCTTGGTCTCGCCCAATCTTGAGAGCTTCATTACCTGCCATGCAGAGCTAAGATATTGACAGACGCGACTTAGGAAGGTGAGTTTTGGGGAGGAAAGCAGACTCTGAGCCCCCGAGGTATTCACATCCAGAGCTGGCATGTTGACGCTACCGAGAGACATCTTGTTCTATCCAGTGGCTTATCGGACTGGGAAGGTCCCTGCTTTGCATGTTCGAGGCCAGAATGACAGGATTGAGATTCCAGCAGAGCTGAAGTCTTTTTCCAAAGACAGCTGCTTTTTGCGCACTGTACGAAGCAGGCGTTCTAAGTTCTGGCTAGGCAGGCCTAGGAATTCCTTTCTCTCTTGCTGGCGGAAAGAACCGTTTTCACCAGCGGGTAGCATTCTAAAAGTTCTCGCTTCTGAACCCATCCGTGCGTCCCGCCGAGAGGAGGCTGGCTGAAAGGCAGGGCCGTCTACTATGGTGGAACCAAAAAAGCTTCTGGCCATTTTCTCTTGCATTTTCGATGGACCTTTTGGCCGACTTTCCTTCAGTTGTAACCCTTCTCCTAAGGCTGTGCGGGCGTTAAGGACGGTCCATCACCACTCTATCCAGGGCTGTGCGGGCGCTGCATCTGCGGATTGTCTAAGGAAAACCTGGGGTTCATGGGATTACCTGCATTTGGGAATAAGAAGTTTATCTGGATGTCAAGTTTATAAAGACAAGCGTCTCCTCTTCTAGTTTCTTGTGTGTTTGTGTCCTAAGTTGTGCGAATCATCAAAGTATCTTGAGTCTTATCCCGTGCATCGTGGGAATGTATGAGATGGACGCCGTGGAGGAATACGGGTTTAAATTACGGGTTCGATAACGGACATGAACCCCTGCCGGATACGTATTCGGATTAAGAACCCCGATCAAGCCGAGAAAGACTAGAGGCGTATCCGATTAAGCCTCTCGATCCTTAAGAATCGAAGTCGCTGACTCGCCAGTTCGGAAGCATCGACCACGCCGAGCATCCGCAACATTCTTGGCAGGCGAGTGGGATGTGGATGACGAACTAGGTCGGCAGAGTACCTACGAAAGAAGCAGTTAGGGCAAGCTTCAAGCCCAATATTTACATTCCTTCCAAAGCACCGCGAAACCAGTACTGCCGGTTCCAACAATAGATGCACGATCACGGCGTATGATGTGCACCAGGTCAAAACTAGCCAAGAGTCCACCCTGGCTAAGGTGACACGCCAACACAGGGCGAGCAAGGGGCCAGCTTCAGGTTCGGAAGGGAACATGAACCACGATATCTAGATTCCTTGCTCTATATCCGTATTGGGTTCGGTTTGATCCTGATGTGATGGACAGCCTTCTTAGTGTGTGGAGTCCCTGGAGTGGAGGGGGGAGCACCTCCACGACGAGTTTAAGGAGGGGAAGTAATTCCGCCTGACCCCCACGCCTTTTCCCTTATCTTCCGCCCTAAATTTGAATATGATCCGAGGGCCATTCACCAAGACGTCCTACTGGACAATGCAAGGCATGCCATGCCTCGACCTAAGCGTCGATAACTTGACTGTCGTAGGACTCAAACCACTACGGGAACGGGTTCAATCCACAGGGAGTTACGGAGGTAGTGCCTCGATCCGTGCATAGCGTCCCAGCTCCCGGCCGAGAGGGACCGCCGCAGCGGAAATTGATTTCTTGGGAGCTCTGTTCTTTTTCTTTTTTTTTCCCCCATGCACTACCAGCCGCCATGGGAACCCAAAAGCTAGGGCGAGAAGGCGACGGCGAATCCGGCGCCGTGGGTATGTCGAACTGCCACTGCGAACAATTAACTTAAACAAGGGCAATATGCAATGATGGTCCCCGGCCAATTCCTCCTCTTCCGCATAGGAAGAAATGAAGGTGCGAACCTCGAAGCTATTCTCTGCGAATCCCGGACTACGCAGGGGATGGTATCTCTGGCGAATGATAGGCCTTCCTCCCCGCCCGGGGCGGCATCCACGCTAGTGCTTTTCGGGTGGTGGAGGGGGCGTGTATTCTGGAGTCTGAGCTCCGACCACCCGTGGTTTTTTTTCGAGTTTTTTTTTTGGAGAACTTGACGCGGCTTGGCGGCGGTCGCGTGCAACAAACTCCTGCTGGAAGTCTTGGCCGGTCGCAAAGGAGCAAGGTTGGTGGTCGGCTGCTGTGAATGATATTCATTGGAATTTATTAGGAGAAGATCGGGATCTACCATGATGCTTCTGTCGGGTGATCTGCCCGTTACGCGGATCCTTATGTCAACATCAGATCCCAGCTCATTAGAGCTTCGTGGTGGAGCCGACCATCCGCCTTGTTGAGCTTCTCAGTTCTCACCGACCAAAGCAATCGAGGCGTTGAAATAAGAAAATATTTGCATTGAACCAGTAAACCTGGCAACGAAAGTGGTATCTGAAAAGTAAATGGCCAACATCTTTATCATATCCACCGCATTACAACTTTCAGTCTCTAATCCAGTCATGTCAAGGGTATCATGCCGCGAAAGACAAGCAACGTCATCCGCCACAAATTGAGGCACGGCAGGTGCATGGATAGGGTCCTCTACCCACCCGCATAAACAAAAGTGATGGGATTAGCTGGGCTTTTCGCCAACGGAGCCGCCCGAGTGGCCGCCGTTCTCGTGACTGAGGATGTCTTCGTGGTTGCGGGTAAGCTCGACGTAGTCGTAAGCAAACTCACCGAGCTGGCAGTCGTCAAGACCGACGTCCTCGTCGGCCTCGGCGACGCGGAGCTGCAAGCCGGGGATGAGGTTCATGACAAAAAGGATGATGCAGGTGACGGTGAAGCACCAGCCGACAGTGGCAGCGGTACCAGCGAGCTGGTATGCGAGCTGGATCCAGTTGCGATTGACCCAGCCGCCGGGAAGGTCGGTACCGTCAAGGCTGATAATGTAGGGACTGCGCGCCGTCACGTTAGCCAGGACGCACACAGCAATCAACACACGGTGAGGACTTACGCAGCAAAGAGACCAGTCAGGAGGTTACCGCAAATACCACCGATGGCGTGGACTGCAAATACATCGAGAGCATCATCAACGCCGATGAGGAACTTGAGCTTGGTCGCAAAGTTGCAGGCAATACCGGCCACGACGCCAAATATGACGGCTGCCCATGGGGTGACAAAGCCCGAGCCAGGGGTAATGGCAACGAGGCCCGAGATAGCGCCAGAGCAGAAGCCAATAGTGCTCCACTTCTTCTCCAGGCGGTAGTCCAGAATCGCCCAGGTGAGGCCGGCAACGCTAGCAGCGAGGTTGGTAACAACGCACGCCATAACGGCACGTACGTTGGAGCCCAAAGCCGAACCGCCATTGAAGCCGAACCAGCCAACCCAGAGGAAGACGGTTCCGAGGACGACGTGCGTGACGTTGTGCGGGCGGTAGGGGAGACCGTGGTTCTTGTCATAGCCGACACGGCGCCCGAGCATCACGCAGTACGCGAGCGCAGCGATACCCGAATTGATGTGGACAGGGCTGCCACCGGCAAAGTCGAGGTAGCCGAGGGTGAAGAGCCAACCGTTGGCATTCCACGTCCAATAAGCAATCGGGTTATAGACGATAGTTCCCCAGACGAAGATGAAAACACCGGCAGGCAGCATACGCCCACGGTCCGCGATGGCGCCGATGGCGAGAGCAGGCGTGATGGCAGCGAACATGCCCTGGAACAGGCAGAAGAGGATGTCGGGAATCCTGCCTGAGCCGACGGAGGGGTAGGCCGTGACGTCCTTGAGACCGAAGTTGGCCAGGTCACCGAGGAAGACGGAGCCTGTGTGCGAGAATGTCAAGGAGTACCCCCAGAAGAACCATTCGAAGCTGATGACGGCCACGGACAACATCGACAGATAGATGAGCGAGAGGGCCGACTTGCGGCGTGCGAGACCCGAGTAGAAGAAGCCGACGCCGGGAACCATCAACAACACGAGGGCCGACGAGGTCATGATCCAGGCGAGGTGGCCGCTCTGTGCACGGTTGTAAGCCACCGTCCTCTCTTTATATGCGACTGGCACCAGTAGTGGAAGCAAGGCACCGGCGCAATCGGACTCTTACCTCGTAGTAGATGCCAAAGTCGGCCACACCAGCCGTCGAGGCGTCGGCCTTCTCGTCAGAGCCATTCCATGCCACCACGTAAGTACCGTCGTTCTCCGACATCGTGATCGAGTTCGTCGTATGTCAAAGAGAAGGTAAGGGGAGCTCGGTCGCGTCTGTCGCCCGCACCTGTCTGTGTGGGATGTCACTGGTCCTCAATGCCGGTGAAGTTCGAACCGGATCCACGGGTCGAGCTGTGGGGATGCTGTATGAAGAAAAAGAGACAGTGGCAGGCAAGAAGGGGGGATAATAATGCTTTTGTATCATACTAGAGATGGGGACGGGGTCCCATAAATAATAAAGCCGTAGGAGCCACTTTTGGTTCTGCCCATCGCCTCACTTCTATTGCGACTGTCCAGACCCCATCCCATTCCGCACCGTGACCACCCATGCACGCTCACCGGGAATTGGGAGCAATCCCACCCCCCAAGCTCCACCCCTGCTCGACGTGTCGAGGAGACCCGGGCTGGAAATGGAAGCTAGATTTTGTCCACATTGCTGTTCTGCGCCAGGCTGTGGCATGCCGTGGCTGCAGCTACCGTTGCCTTTCTGCAGGGCGGGCGCTGGGCCGTCTCTTGGCGACTCGCCGCGAAGCTTTCCTCATCGACCCAACTTCGCCGGCGCTGGCCGGGGCCTCAATTCCAAAGCTCGACTTTTTTTCCACGAACGAACCGGCGAGTACGGATACTCGTGGCTTCAAACGAAATTCGTCTGTCGTGCTGTCTTAGTCGCCGCGCAGCTTGAACCTTGGCCTGCGTCGCTACGACTACCCCCAACCGCGTGAGAGGTTCGGATCGGAGGAAACATGGCAATGGGGTGTGGGTGCGTGCGCTCTGTGTGCCGGTGGAGAGGGGCCAAAAAGTACACGAAACGACGCCCAGTCATTGCCCTGCAAGCAGTGGTGGTGGCTTTCGGACTCTGCCACTCTGCCACTCTGCCACTCTGGCAGCCTGGCATCTCGATCGGCTGCCCACATTGGTACTCAGTATTCTAGATTTAGACTCGCACTGTATCTCCCTCAATCAACCGTTGCGGACGGGCTATTTTCGACGTTATTTGCTTCCCGTTTGAAGCGAAAACACGCGTAGGTACGGCTCCATGGAAAGAAGAAGGCATTACTACCTCTCCGCTACGGGGTAGAAAGAAAAGCATGAGAGAAAACCGAGAGCAGATTAACGGAGGCAAAGCAAAAGCAGAGGAGGCAGAGGGAGCGGAAGAGGAAGAGGTAGAAGTAACAAGTCTTGTTCAGCTTGACGACAACTGCAATCGCATTCCAGTCGGTTCATTGGCTGGCTACTTGCGATTGTCCTTGGAATATTCTTCCGAGAATCCAATATTCCAACACGACCTGTCCTTGGCGCGACGCTTCGACGGCACCACCCCCTTGGTTGCTGCAACTTAATATCTTCACCACCTTGAGGCTGGCACTGATAAGAAACGGAAGCGTCGGTGCTTGTCTGAACCGAGTATATGAGTCTTTGTTGCTACTTTCTCAAATAGGTGCCGTCCCGGACTCGTACAGAGATACAGATGTAATGCAGATGGTTCAAGCCATCGCGCCTCCTCACGCGTAGGAAGTTTCTTTTGCGGCGCCAATTGAAAGTCTAAAATGACGACTGCAACACACGTGTTGCCGCACATTCAGGAAATGAAGGGGTCAAGCTACGGCCGACAGAAAACGCTGTCGATTTATCAGACTCTTTGAAGGGCAGGTCTCTGCGAGATCGATCTTTTGTGTTTCTGAATCGTATTGCTGGATTGCCACCACCTTAGCACCACGGCAATTGAAGACAGAAAAACACATTTGTGGCAGTGGCAGTAAGCCTATCGCTTATTTCGAGAGAAATCTTCATATTCGAAACTGTCAAACGGTTACGAAGGCCCCTACGATCTATGAAGCATCTGGGGGGTTCGCAGCCATGGTAGACATTTGGCGGCGGAATTTTCCAGAACATGCGTTGTCGATACATTCCTCTTTCAGTCCTGCTAGAGGCAATAAGTAATTCCAGATGCTAAGATTGAACAACGTGCGACGTCTTGTACAGCGGTAACCCTGATGCCACAGTCCTGGACGGCTTGAGACGGCCTGTGCAGGAACCTATTAATACTATCTCTCACCTGGCCCTTTGAAAGTTGGTTCTGACGGGGCCGCCCTTGCTTTGTGACCCAGTCGGCGGCATGCTGCAGAATGTGCGACCTACCACAGCGCCCCTAGAAGGGACGACTTCTTTTTATAATTTGCATCCAGATCTGTCGAGTCTTCCGACGCCAAATGTAGCATCTTCTCGAGAGTCATAGATATGTCGTCTTGGTGCCCTACCGCACGCCAGCCTGATTCTGACTCCAGGACGTTCTTGACACTCAGAGTCGGCCTCGTCAGCGAGTTGCTACCAGAGGTCTGGATCGATTCCGACACTGTGCAAGTACTTCCCCCCTGTACATGCCCCCACGCCGCTATCCGGACCCTGTGCAGATGCCATGCGGGCGACGGTTCTTCGTCCCCCCCCCCATTTGGGAGAGGCCAAAATTGCTTATTGTGTCCTCGGCTACTCGCTAAAATCCGACGAAACGGTATTGCACAGGTCCCAGAACAGAATGCAAGAAACATTCACTACCTGAATCGATTTTGTCGACGAGTGGGATCACTAGGCAGGCTGCAGAGAGGCTTTGTCGACTTCCTCTCAACTCTGTCTCGCCGAGACTCTACAAACCGCTTTGGCTGGTTGTTGCCAGGCTATCAAAGGTGTACCTGTAGTGCTTCGCTGTCTAGGTGCCGCTTGTGGCTTCGGCACCGCAAAACGGCTGGTCCTCGATTAGACGTAGTGCCTTTTCATACTGAGCAGTGTTCTAGTAAAAGGCAGCCACCAACGACTTCAATTGTTTGGGATGCAAAGTCTTGAGGAGCAGCGAAAAGCTCCTACTGTCGATATCTTTACCATGCATGCTCTGACGACTATTACGCGAAGCAATAAGAAATATGCACCCCGCTCCTTATCGAATCCCAAACAGCCCAGAATCTGGGGAGCAGAATCAATAACTGAATCTATCCCTTATAACCACAACCAGAGCCCGAGAGCGAACCATTGAATCCACAGTTCGCGACCGGTTTCTTGGCAGCAGTCATTTCGATGTTGCACTAGCGCCACATGACAAAGATGCTTTTCTCGCTTCAAAAGACCGTTGCTGTCTTCTCACTCGGCCAGGTTTTCGCCTTCCATCCTATTGATACCCTCCGAGAGGACGGCAGACTGGCACTAACACGCCATCCATGGAAACGCCTGTGGCGAGGCCCCGTCATTGGTCGGTTTCTTATCTCTTGGCCTCTTGGCGTTTAGGAACCTCGACGGTGGACACCTCCTCAACCAGGATGGGGGCAGCCACGCAGCCACAGGAAGCTTGGTTGGAGCACTTCTGCAGTTACCGTGCGCAAACCACAACATACGATATGCCCGAGCTCTGCCGCGAACGGCCCAGTGCCAGGCATCGTGGCGCCTGTAATGTAACGCCTAAGTGCGCGAAGGCAAGTTTGAAATGAGGTCCTGGATATAGTGAAATTGGGCCAAAGTCCCCGTATTCTGTAAAGCTTACTGCCGTTTTCGATAGCAATCCGTTTCCTCCCGAGATTTCGTTCGGTGTCTCGGCTCGAGGCGAGCCCTGGATTACCCTCCGGGTGTCCGCTATATCGAGGATGTGAACCGGCGGGGAGCACCTGAAAGCGACTATAAATCCCATCCTAGTTTGTAATCGACCTAGAGCTGTCATTCTAGCGTAGCGGAAGTTAGTATCTAAACAATCTCACCATGGCCTCCTCGAAATTTTCCATGGATGCTGGTATAAAAAGCCGGCCCGCTCAAGCGCCTGGCCTTCGGTGAACCAGCTGCGAGCTCGGCATCCGATCCGAGCTCCCTCGACCGTCGTTCGAATGCCCAGCAAACTATTGGCTCAGCAGCACTATGGGGTTCTCTTCCATGTTACAAATGAAACTGGAATGAAGGAAGTACAATCGGGCTCTTGCCAGGTCGTGCGTGCTCAACGTCGCGCTTGTTAGGGAGCGAGTGCTGGGAAGAGTGGCATGCCTGAGGCGAATTGCCCGGCCAGCCGTAGCAGCTCGGTAGCAGAAGTACAGGGGCAGAAGTACAGGAGCAAAAGAATTTTGATATTGAGGGTGCGGGCCGGCGTTCTTGGTGAGTTCGTCCTACGCATTATGCGTCGAACCTGGGGCGGACGAAGCGGCAAAAGGGTCGGATGAGGAGCTGTGATGTCAAGCCGTGGGTGGATGCATTGGAACAACCGCGTCAGACCTAGCCGCGAAGCCGAGCTCTGCGACGATGAACTGCCTATGGAGTCACACTTCCGATAGCAAGCGAAGAAAAGGAGGACGGCACAAACGTCACTAGCCCTTATCCCTTATAGTGTCCCGGTACATTCAAGACACTCAAGCGAGTGCTTGAATTGAACCCCGAGGGATGCATCATCTGGGGACTCTACTGCGATGCAAGATATATCTGAAATAAACCTACCCCAAACGCAACCAATGCTCGTGATTTAGCAAGCCTCCTTCGGTGTTTGATTTCTATACGTAGTAAATAACGCAATGTCGACTCCGGCAAAGAAACGAGATACCTCTAAGGGAGGAGATGAAGCATCACTGCTGACGAACAATTCCCAGAAGGCAACGAGATTTACGGGTCTCGGAAATCGAATTCGCTAGAATTAGCGGCCGAGTTCAGCCTGTCTAGGAATTTCTCCCGTCGCATCCCCTTCCCTTCATCGCTGCTGGTAGACGGCCAACCGGAGACCACCTTGCCAAGTACGAACCTGAAACCTCCTGTATCTATTACGGGACTGTAATGGAAAGACATATCTGAGCCTCGATCTGACGACGCTATTCTTGTTCAGAGAAGGGAGATACAGCTAGAGCGAAGTTATGCAGGAGATGAGAGAATCCCTTGGAACGGGTTACAGAAATAGGAAACGCCTTGCACTTGCTACCGTAGGTGCATGGCCGATTCGGCGTTGGAAGCACATGATGTCGTTCTGAAGCCCTAGTTATGGTTGCCTTCCTTCTTCGCAGCCCAAAGAATGCCTCTAAGTACCTGTCTCATAAACCTCGGATCCTCAAAAGCCGCTTCAAAGTGTCCCAAAGCAGTGTAAAACGATCTCCCGCCATCAAATTCCCTACACCAAGCGACAGGGTGATCCGTTCCCATGGTTCCTCCATGGTAGGAGCCCTCGTCAACCGTCATCAGCACCTGGGTCATGTCCCTCGGGTTCGAATGGAAGTTGTACCACTCGTCGAACCACTCGATCAACCCTGCGTCTCCCTCGGGGCTTTCCTGCCAGCTCTCGGCGCAGCAGACAAAATGCCCCACATTCTCCAACGAAACCTTCCCCATCTGCGGCTCCGGATGAAAGTCAAACCTGGCACCGACCAACTCGCCATACCAGTCATCCTCGAGAATGCCAAACGACGCGCAATGAATGCCAACAAACCCGCGACCCGAGCGGATGAAGCCTTTGAGGGCGTCGACTTGCGGTGCCGTAAAGAAATTCCCAGATGTGGAGAGGAAGACGACAACCGAAAATGGCTCGAGGCCATCGGGTGTGAAGTATTTTTCGGCATTTTCGCTGACCTCAACGGTGAAGAAGCCAGTCTCGTCCGCCAGCTTGTGAGTGGCGGCAATACCGGCGGGGATGGACTCGTGTCGAAAGCCGACAGTCTTGGTGAACACGAGGACTCGGAAAGGCATAGATGTCGATGCTAGAGTTGTCATGATGGTTTACTTGTTGTGTCGAGGTTTCGTTCTGGGAGTGTTGCTCACAGTGGGCCGATGGAAGCTGAAACGTAGGTGCCGATTACGAGACTGCAGACTGTGGAGACAAGAGGGATGATGGATTTTTGGCCCGGCGGTTAAAGCATCTATACCGAAGGGATAGCTTATTTGGCAAATCTGGCCTTCAGCCTTCAAAGACAACCGCCAGCCTCGTCTCTAGCGGCCGCGACCACAGGTCCTCAAACCCGGGCATGTAAAACATAATGCCTAGCTCCTGGCTAGTGTACCAGCTTGCCCGATCCATATTTCCGGACCCTAGGACGAGGTATTCACCATCAACTTGTACCATCTTGACATGGGAAACGACGGGTTCGCCTGGATCTTTCTGCCCAGCTTCGCTCGAATGGAGATCCGGCTTGTAGTACATGATCTTGAGATGTCCCGGGCGCAACCGCGCCATTTCGACGTCTCCCCCGTCCGAGGCAGGCGAACAAAGCCTTTTATATCGCTTGATAAACGACTTGACGCACCAGGCCGTTGTCGTGCCAGCGGTAACGAGCTGTTCCAACACCATCATATTCTTACTTGTGCGGATATGGACCGTTACGCCACGCTGCAGAGCCAAAAGGAGGGCGTCCATAACAGCTTGACACGTCAGATTCGGCGTCGTTATTTGCACGAACCGCTCGGCGTTCTCTATCAACGTCAAGACGGCCGTATTCAGTGGCGTCGTGGGGACCGACAACGGCCGGAGGAACGGTAGCTGGAACCGCGGGTTTTGGTGGTGAGACGATGGTAGTAGAATGGCTGGCACGGCAGATTCCGGAAACCTGTACACCACCTGGGCCGAGTTTGGCGGTCTGGAACCGGAACCATTCTCTTGCCGGACTGCGCCGTCGTTCGCTGCCATGTCCCTCCCCCATTCGACTCGTCTCGTGGCAGTCCGGTCCCAGACCCGACTGTGAAATCCCAGCAGTGCGTCGATGGCCGGCCCATCGAACTCGACGCAGGTCTCGAACCAAACCTCCCAACTTACGTTACAGCTCGGCATCCACGCCCGCCGCCGATCCACCACCAAGTACTTGGGATGCATGACGCTGAACGGCAGAAAGAATAAACTCTTGACCGTCAATTCGATGTTCCCCTCCCTCAGCACATTTTCATCCGGTAGCCCCAGCTTCGACCAAGACTTCGGCGGGTACACGTAGCCATCGCGGCTCCACGTGTGAAAGAGCTTCTGAAAGACGGACCGCGACGAGAACCCAATATGAACGCGCAGGGGATGGCGAGCCGCACCACCGGACTCTGGCCAAGATTTTCGCGTTTCGGCAAGCTTCTCGAGCGTCCCTTTTAGTGCCGCCAGGGTCGGAGAGTTCGCCCAAAAGCACGTCACGAGGATGACCTCGTGCTGGGCGGTGGCGATGGCCGGTAGAAGACCCTCCTTGAAGATAGACACGCCCGACCCAGTTCTGATGGATCTTGGCGTACACTGGGTTACAAGCGAGCCGTCGGGATTATCATAGAAAGGGAAGTCGTTTCGCTGTTCCTGTTCTTTTGACAATAATAGCCCCTTCCACCGCGTCACGAATGATAAGGGAATATTTGACGCCATCCCTATCCCGATGACCAAGTTTCCCTTTGCTGAATTCAAGAAGTCGTCACCAGTTCATTAGACTTGCGCGCACGGGCTGCAGCCGCAAAGCTTCCAGCCATTCATTCCC
>Ga0247774_1000282_pt1 | contig 24753 bp, 39 predicted proteins | sample UWRJL001104B6_FD_179933 | JGI IMG/M metagenome (GOLD analysis project Ga0247774, IMG submission 179933) | Plant litter microbial communities from Arlington Agricultural Research Station in Wisconsin, United States - UWRJ-L001-104B-6 | ecosystem: Environmental > Terrestrial > Plant litter >... | reverse complement strand
AGCGACAGCGACAGCGACAGCGACAGCGACAGCGACAGCGACAGCGACAGCGACAGCGACAGCGACAGCGACAGAAAACAAGCGCACCTTTTCCCCTATTCCTGACAGCCTCAAGGGATTATTCGGCAAAAAACCTACCTAAAAATCAACCAAAAAATGAATAACGCATTATATGCTTCACTAGCAAGCATCGAAGCCGAAGAAGCAATTCTTGGGGGGATTTTGATTGACCCTATTGCAATTTCTAGGGTTGTTGATTTGCTCAAACCCGAGTATTTTTATATCACAGCTCACCAGCGCATTTTCTCGGCGGCAACAACCTTACTCACCCAAGGCCACTCAGCGGATTTGATGACCGTAACCAACTGGCTAACCGATCACGGACAGCTAGAAGGTATTGGCGGTCTGACCAAGCTTGCCCAATTAGTCGATCGCACAGTTTCCGCAACCAACATCGATCAGTATGCCGGGTTGGTCGAGGAAAAATACCGCCGCCGCAAACTTAGGGAGACCGGCATCAACATCGCCGAAGCGGCGGCTACAACTGCGCGTGACCTAGAGGAGATTCTTGCCGAGGCTGAAACCGACATCCTCAGCATCAACAGCCGTACCAATTCTCAAGAATTTTCCATACTCGGGGACTGCCTTAATACAGCTTGGGCAAGCCTAGAGACCGGAACCCCGCCCGGATATTTTACCGGTTTACACGATCTAGATGAGCTGATCGGGGGATTAGTCAGGAAGGATCTGATCATCGTAGCAGCCAGGGCCTCAATGGGAAAAACTTGGTTTGCGATTCACTTGGCGCTCCAAATAGCTAAAAAATATGGGTTGCCTGTGGTTTTTTTCAGTGCAGAAATGAGCAAAGAAAGTCTAACGAAGCGCCTCCTGGCGCAGGTTGCAGGCGTCAACTCCCAAAGAGTTATGTGGAACAAAATTTATGAGGATGAATGGCCAAAACTGTCGGCAGCCGTCGGGGAACTGTCGGAACTACCAATCGTAATTGACGATACCCCCGGAACTTCCCTCACCCCAGCATCCATGAGAAGCGTTTTGCGACGTGTCGAGCGCCAACACGGCAGCCCCGGACTTGTCATCCTTGACTACCTGCAATTACTAGGCGAACGAAACGCCGGCAACCGCGCCCAGGATGTCGGTGCCATTGCCGGTCACTGCAAAGCGATCGCCAAAGACTTCGACGTGCCATTTGTAGCGCTTGCTCAAATCAATCGCGGCGTAGAAGCTCGCAATGACAAGCGGCCCTTAATGAGCGACCTCAAAGACTCCGGCGACATCGAGCAGGACGCGGATTTGACTATCTGCCTCTACCGAGACGACTATTACAACCCCGACTCCACAGAAAAAGACAAAATTGAGCTCATAGTCCGCAAACAGCGCAACGGGTCGCTTGGAACCGCGAAATGCTGGTTTAACCTGGAAAAAGGAACTTTTCGCAACATCTCGAAATAAACCCTAACCAGCTTAAATCCTTAATCCTTAACCGCTTTTACGAGCGGTTTTTTTGTGAGTTTAGATTTTAGATTTTAGATTTTAGATTTTGCCTTTGCCAAAGTTCCATCACTTCAGAATTTAAAACTCTCTCAGGAGATTGTTAATATTTGAAGAATAGATGAGAGAGCGTAAAACCTTTACCTAGTATAACTTACAGCTTGCGGAAGTCTGGGAAGTTGGACGGGAAGTGCCGAAAGTCGGACAGACGGCCTTTAATGCAAGACATTTTTGCCATCAGAAAATAGACAGCGGTGATTTGCGATCGATCGCTGCTAAATCCCCCTTAAAAAGGGGCGTTTGAGACGCTTTTGAGGTGCAGTTGAGGTGCAGCCTGCGCGCCTTGGGTTCCCGTAACGCCTGAAACCCAAAGCCGATGGTGGGATTTGAACCCACGACCATTCGATTACGAATTAATTAAGCGATTCTTTTTCCGCTCCAAAATACCGATGTCAGATTGGCATCAGCCGAAGTATTGGCACTTGGAGAACAGTACGCAAAAACTTCTAAATAATCTCCAGCCAGCAAGGGGAATTCTAAGATGGGGATAGAAAGGGCAAAAAACCCCGCGTTAGACGGAACATCACAAATACGGGATTGAGCAGGAACTTCCAAACCGTTTTTGAATACGTATAACAATATTCGAGTAGCAGATGCACAGTTAAAAGTGATGTAAACTACAAGCCGCCATGTTTCGGTCGTTACGGCAGTAAGTCTTGAAAGGCTGGGGTTGTATTGATTATTAGAGTCATTGATTTCCGAGTTTAAAACTATTTTAGTAGCGGTAGCGTTAGGGATGGCTTGAACCACACTTGCTGCTGCCCTAAAAGTGTAGGCAGTGGCAATCCCGCTGCCGCCATTAGCAGGAGGCAGAATTCCCGTAACATCGCCAGTAGCTAAATCTACCGAGCGCAAAACTACATTAGCTCCGTTACCTCCTAGGAATCGATTAGCCGTTACAGCACCAGCCAAATTGTTTCTGGCTGCTTGTTTGTCTGTTAAGTCTGATAAATTATTACTGGCTACAAGTTGTAACGCATTTATTAGTGCCGGTAATCCAACTTCTGTTTTGGTTACGTTGTGAGGATTTCCACTACTCTGCTGTGAGTGATTGTAAGCAGTGTTTCCGAGATCGCCTCTATAAGCACTAGATGAGGTGACTCCTAAAGCTAAGGAATCAGAAATAGCAACATAGATGCTACCAGTCCAGCGGTAGACCAGATTTGTATTAATGGCGACATAAAGTTTGCCAGTTTCCCCTGTGGTGGGAAAACCAGCTAGTGTTGCAAACTCAAGTACATCATCTACAAAGGCTGGAAGTTGTGCAGCGGGAATTATACCATCTACCAAATCAGCTTTTAAGTTTAACGCTGTTTGTTGGGCTGTTGATATAGGCTTTGCTGCATCAGGGGTGTTGTCTGTTAGTGATAGTCCTATGTCTACTTTTGTGAGTCCGTGAGGATTGCCAATGGTTTGAGAGTGGTTGTAAGCCGTGTTTCCGAGATCGCCTCTATAAGCGCTAGATGAGCTAATCCCTAGTGCTAGCGAATTGGAAATAGCAACATAGATGCTGCCAGTCCAGCGGTAGACCAGGTTTGTATTAATGGCGACATAAAGTTTGCCAGTTTCCCCTGTGGCGGGAAAACCAGCTAGTGTTGCAAACTCAAGTACATCATCTACAAAGGCTGGAAGTTGTGCAGCGGGAATCTTCCCGCCAACTAAATCGGCTTTTAACTCCAAAGAAGCGGTGGATAAAAATTGGCTTTGAGAAATGGCTTCGACTGTACCCGTTCCTGTGTTGCGACCCAGTAAGGTTCCAGAGGGTAAATCTGTAAGCCGTCCGTAAACAGCTAGTTGCAAAGCTTCAATCGCCGCCGCTAGCTCCTCGTTACCATTATTTTTTTTTTCCTCAACAGCAGTACCCCATACCAAAATTGTATCTGCGGGGGCAAGGACGTTTCCGGGTTTAATCTGAATTCCCAAGCTTAAATCCTCAGACACATCGATTGTGTTAGCGTCCGAAAAATAGCGCATTAAATTTACGTCATAGTAAGGCTCTTTGTTGAATATTTGTATCGGTGCGCGTTTTACCCATGCTCCGTTACCTTTTTTGTAAAATAAGACAACTTCTTTAAATGGAGTGTTCAGCGCAACCTCGTTAAGGATTTCTTGCAGTACGTTTGCCGGCGTATCATCTGGAATGTACGGAAAATTAGCCGCATCAATACTTTTAATGTCAACCGTAAGCCTCAAAGTGGTGATGAAACCGCTACATCCTGCTTGAGGTTTGTAAATTGTAAAAATATCAGAGGTGTAATTGCTAGAATTAATCTGGAACAAAACGCTTTCAGCTATTGCCGTCATGTTTGAAGTAAGAAATAGAGCTTATACAGATAGTAGCATTTCAGAAGTTGCGGGGAAACTTTTACCGGCCCATCCAACTACTAGATACAAAAACTTTTCTGATTTGTGGAAAAAAACTAGAAAAGCAGGCGGTTATATTCCCAAACCTACTACTTGCCTAACAACAGAGGACGATTTTTTTCCCTGCTGCTTGAGTTGCGCCGCAGTTACCGACTCTGAAAGTGTCAAGCAATTGTTGGCACGGCGATCGGCCAATGTCGGCTGGCTTAATGCTGATTGGTGGTGGGACTTTGGCTGGCTATTGCCTGAAGAGTTTGTAAAGCTCGGCATTGGAGTTACAGTGCCAGACCCGCCCGTGAAGCGCGATCGGGTGTTTGTGTTTAAATCTGATCTGTCGCGAGGGTACTTAGATTTAGATTTAAACGAGCACGCTAGAGCTGGAACCGATCAACACGAAGCGAAGGCGAAAGTTTCAACTTACGCAAGTTATGAGCAAGTGGCGTTTGAAGGGCAGCTTGTTGCCTCGACTGAAGGTAATATATATTTTGCCGTTCCGCGTTCGTGGTGGTTTGGTGATGGTAAAGAAATTTGGCAGAGGTTTATATTTGAGTCGCCTATTATGCCTTTTGAGCTTTCAAATCTGGTTTTAAATGGTGATAATATTAAAGTAGAAAACGGAAAAGTTTTATTTATGGGAGTTGAATTGTAATATGGCAATATACTCAGGCGAAACAGACGGATATAAAGAATCATGTCTTTTAGTAGAAAACTTGCGTGCTGCAGGTATTGAAGCCAGTATAGGTGCGGGATGTGTAGCTATTGGCTGCAAACCAGATCAAGTGAACCTGGCTAAAGAGATTTGCAAAAAATCTAACGCTATTTTCCGCACAGGACATATTGGAAAACAACAAGAACTTTTTTTGCAAAGCTCCAATGGACGTGAGTATCTAAAACAAAGCAAAGCAAACGCCCAAGCTATTGTCAAGGAATGGGAAGAATAAATTATGCCAGACTACTTTCACTCCGCACTACGTGGAGAACAAATTCACGAAGCCAGAATAAAAGTTTTACCAGAAGGCTCTATTTTTCCAACTCCTGACTGGGAAGGACAATTCCTTGTAGTTGGTTTAAAACTGTACGTCAGCATTACGCAAAACAATGTTTTAACGTGGATGCAGCCTAAAGCTTACAACCTACCGCAATTGCCGCCCAATGTTGTAATTTTTGAGCAAGGCTATGAAAATCCACCCGCCCCTAGGAATCAATCGGGAATAATTTATTTAAATTCAAATACCAAGGATATATGGTATTCTCACGGCGACAACTGGATTAAATTAGGTCAAGGCGGTAGTAGTTCTACTCTTGATATTGTTTCAGGTCGCAGTGCCGTGAATTGGCAAGGAAACTATTTCGGTTTACTCAACCCTGCTGCACCAAATCAAGAAAATTGTTTGCTTGTTAAAAAATGTTTGCCCGATACCAAGTATTATTTCACAATTACAACGCCTACAATGTTATCATTAGGAGGAAGTGATGACAATCTATTTTACATAGGTTTGTGGGATGGTTACTACGTGTCTAGTGTGCTTGCTACTTACTTAGATGGTAATAACGAAGTATCCTTTGCATTAGACACGACTGAGTTTAACGACAGGCCCGAACCTTACAGACTGGGAATTTACTTGAAGCGGGACATGGGTTATTGGCGTTATTTAAATTTTGAGTTTAATTTAGATGCGCGATTTATTGAAATAAAAGAATTAGCAAATATTTCTTTTGGGTATTAACTATGGTTAGTTTTGTGGCCCCAGCAACAGGGGGAATTCAACCCATTAACGGCAAAGCGGGTGCCATTATTAAAAGTTTAGCAGAGGCAAAACGTGGAATGCCAGGGCAAGATATTATTCCCCATCCACTTAATAGGATAATTGCTGCTACACAAATTGCATTAGCTCAATCTAGTTGTGACCCACAAACTGCCGCGCAACGCACTGCCGCTCAAATACAAAAAACAATAATAGAAATTATTTACAATGAAATTCAATATACTATCAAAAACACAGTAGAGCAAAATGCTGAAGCTCAACAAATTATAAAAAAACTCCAAGCTTTAGAATCGCTTCAGGAGTTGTCTGAAACACAATTTCAAGAAATGGAATTACTAAATAAAGATTTAGATGTTCAGCGAAAAGCGGCAGCGATAGCTGCCATTAGCGCCGTATCTCGCGCCGCGCCTACAGTAGCACAAGCTGCCAATGCAGCAGTAGGGGCAGGAAATGTTAAATTAATTGCAGGTGTAGCAGCACATTTAGAGGCTCCAATTGGTACAGCAATTAATTTAGGCAGGTATGGGGGCGTAGGGGAAGCTATAACAGTAGAAGCGATTGAAGTTGTTAGTCAAGCTTGTGCTTTTGGATAATATTTATGGCTATTTGTAAATACGCAGGCGGCGGGATTACAGGGGCAACAGGAAAATCAGGATTAGGCTTAGGAAGCGCCTTGGGAATATTTGGAGCTGTAGACATTGGAACTCGGCTTTATACGGGTTACGGACTTTTGGAAACTTTATCGGTGCCGTACATCGAATGCTCGGACGGGTCTTATGCAAGTGCGATCGAGTGGTACGGAGGCGGATTAAAATGCCTTCCAAAACTGCCTACTGTTGAATTGCCAGTGACAACCCCATCTCAAAAAAAAGTTGTGATGGGATACAACGAAGCCATAAAAGCATTAGGGGGTAGTACAAAAACTTTTTGGGGGCGACACGCTGTAGGAATATTTACTGGAAGTTTGGCTACAACGATTTTTGAAGGGTTTTTGGGGCATTGGAAACCTAGTTTAGAAAGCACCGATCGGTATGGTAATACAATTAATATAGGAAGAGTAGATCAAGGTGATGGTCAAAGCGGTGTGTCGAGCTCATTCGGCGATGGTATTTATGCAATCAGAAATTTCGCTTGGGGCGGATTTGGTTCTATGCTTTACCCAGGCGGATTAAGTACAGATACGGCGCTATCTCCTGAAAATGCACAACAAGTTGCAAATTACAAAACAGTTATAGGAATCAGCGCAGAACTTCCTATCAGGGCAGCCAAGGCACCTCCCGCCGCAAACATTCCACCCCCTCCTGCATTTACCCCCGCACCCCCCCCGCCAAAAGAGGATTGTGAAGAAATGACTTGTCCTTGCTTAACTAAAAAAGATGTAGAAGATGCTGTAAAAAAAGCGTTAGGACTTAAAGCTTTTGCCCCTGAGAAACTAATCCGAGAGTTGGGTGCAAAAATGTTTATTGCTCCGGGCCCGTCGCTCGTTCCAGTTGTTCCTAAAGATTTAATAGAAGCGATCGCCGCCCTGGTTGCGGCAAATTACATGAGAGCCGGATACGGCCGCTATCCGGTGCTAATGCCTCAATCTCTCATTAACGACAACTCCATTGCCGACGCTGTGCCGGCGTTGCCTTTGGAGAACTTTGCGGAGTGGTTTGAGTGGCATATCAAGCAGCAAGATGCTGTGCAGGGCGAATGGCCCGTGGAAATTGCGATCGTAGACGGAGCAAAACGCCAGCCACTAAAATTTGAAAACTTTTCCGAGTTTGCAGCAGAACTCGCTGGCCTTGTTATCCAAACAGCCACCGACGCTGACGCCGCCGTATCTGTCGCCAGTCATGCAGCAGTTGCAGCTACCAAAGCTCAGACAGCTGCAGTGATAGCCCAAAAAAATGCGGAGTGTATCATCAAATTCTTTGGAATTCGCACGGGCTACGGCTCGATTTTTGTAGACTCAGTAATTACGCCAATGGATTCGGACAACCCGAATTTTAATTTGAAGAAATTTCTTACGCCGTCTAAGCAGTCGATCGCCTTTTTTACAGATAACGATCCGTTTGATTTCCAAGCTGTGCTCGATCGCATCCTCCGGAATTCGGAAATCGCTAAAAGCGCCGTGGCGATGGACGCTTCTAAGGAAATCGTAGGCGACTACGCTCGCAACCAACGCAAATACGATGTTGCTGAAGGTAAAAAAGAAGCTGAAAAAGAACTTGACAAACTGCAAGCTTCCCTCGCAGCTCAAAATCCCGATTTCAAGATTAAAATTAGAGTGGATACGCCCGCTGCGGGCGACATTCAAGGCAATAATTTTGTAATTAAGCGGCCGAAAACTGAATGAATGACTTAACTTGGGCTGAATTATTGGCAGCGCTTCCACCTGAAGCAATTTTTATAGATAGCAGTCGCGGAGTTTGTATAAATACTTCTCTTGTTTCTGGTGAATCCACTCCTTTAAATTTACTAACGCAAGTTGGGGTGATTGAATTTTGCTACAAATTGCTAGACGCCGCCAGCCGAGCGCAAAAAACTAAAAATTCTTCGTTGCCGACTGGCAGCAAATTAAATTCTTTTGGCGATCCGGTGTGGTCAACGCCAAATACTGCGGGAATGGTAACAGCCCGCCATTCTGTAGCAGCACAATTTACAGTATCTACTGCCGTGGCTGTTGCCCCGCTTACCTAGTATGAACAACACCCCGATCGTACTTGGCGAATTAACAGAACTGCGAAGTCGGCGCACTCGGATTTTGAACAGTCAAAATTTAGGCGGCGAGCGAACGATCGACATTACCGCCAGCTCTGACGGCAGCAATCCAGGCATCACCACGGGCTCAGGAACTGGCGGCGGAATTTTAGGTGGCATTGTTTCCCGTCTGCAACAATTTGCCGGCTTTCTCTTTCAGCAAGCTCTCAACACGCTGACGGCATCGCTTACTCAGATAGCAACTACGCTCGTTAGTAGTTACTTGCAGTTGGAAAATTTCGATTGGAATTCGACGGATGATGAAATCAAGAAAAAAATCGCATCAAACAACGAGCAACTTTTACTAAATTCTGGAGATGCGGTCGGACAGTTGGCAGCGTGGGGGCTAATTGGTTTTGCAAATTTGGCGATCGGAGCAACACTCGGTGCGCTGGGGAAAGCTACGGGCAACAACAAGCTGCGTGGCGCGACAATTTCAGGAATAGCTGTCCCGGTGCTGTCGGGGAAAATTGCAGCAGCTCTCGCAGAGGAAGGAGGCGACGAAGTTCGCGACGAACTGCGATCGTTCTTGATGCAAGCTAAAAGCATTGCTACTCAAAACGGAATTTTAGCAACCATTTTGTCAGCTAGAAAAGCCGGATTTTTGGGTGGCAGCGTTAGTAACGAAGCTTTACCCGTCGATAGCTTTGTTAGTCGACAGCAAGATTTTATTAAAAAGACTCTTCCCGATAAATGGCAAGATTGGGCAGAGGACGTGTTGGATAGTTTTAAAGATACGCTGAGCGAGGCTATTTATGTGGTAACACGGACTATTGACGACGATATCGCTGCTAGAAAATACGCCGATTATCAAGCGCAGCGCCAACAACAGGTTACTTTACTTATTAACGAAGACGATGACGAAGATTAATTTTACAGGTAATATTGACGATGTAAAAAAACAGATTGAGCAATCAATCGCTACTTTTGAGTTGCTTGGTAATCAAATTTCTATTGATTTTAACCAATGGTTTGAAGGTTGGGAAAATGGATTTCCCGAAGATATAGAAAATCGAGCTTTAGGCAATTATCCCGTAACAGGTGAAAAAGCTTGGCGTAGCGATGTAAGTAAAAAGCCGCGGTGGCGAGAATGGTCAAATAAAAATGGATTTATTAAAGGCGAGTATTGGCGTGATCGGTCAGTTGAAAGCGAATCGATTCCACTTAGTGGTACGGCTGATAAAATTATTCAACATATCCATCAAATAGAATACGAAGGTGGCAGGGAATCGGCATCACAAAACAAAAGCAAAGCTTGGCCACCAATGAAAGGGCAACCCACAATTAAGTTGTATTTTAGGGGCCAAACTGAAGGCGAAGGGCGTATAACTTTAACAATTATGGATAAATCCGATGACCCAAAAGTGCCACTACCCAGTATTGATAAATCTGATTTACGGAATTACGCACGCAAAATAAAAGAACAATTTGCCACTCCTAGTTTATACGTTTGGAGTAAAGGAAAGGAAATTTTAAGCTACAAAAATCGTTGGCAAGGTTTTGACGGCCATTACTGGCTGTGCCGAAACGAAGCGGCAGGCGTAGCTTTACTAACTCGATTGTTGGCTGTGTTAGAGCTACCACTAGATCAATCAAAGCTGCGAATGAGTACAGCGGTAGACGAAATAGCTGCATTTCCTCTTAACCCCCCTAGTATTTCAGTTTTAGGAGAACCTACAAATCAAAACACGGAACGACCTTTAGTAGATGTTAATTTTTGGCGCGCAGAAATAAATCTAGCTAAATTAAATAAACCCATCCCCTTGGTGGAACGGGCCCAAATCGTATATAACTAAGCTCAACAATAAGTATAAATAAGCATTCTAATACGTGTATAGATTTTGGAAGGCTATAGGCCTTCCAAGTAAAGAACACAGTTCCAAAACGTCTAAAAACCGTTGACGGCTACCAATCTAGCAGACATGATAAAAAAGTCCTGTCTCATACTTTTGGTCTATGCCTGTAGCAAAAGCCTACTACGCGATTGACGGCTCTAATAACGCAGCCGTACAGCTTACAGAGAATTATGCAGCAATTGCGGCTGATTTGGGGTTGTCTGGTAAATCAACAACGCCTATTACGGGTAAAACCGTTCTTCGCTCTTCAACCTTGATCGGCGCTCGTGAAGGAGGGCGAATTCGGATCAACTATAAAACCGGAGCTAAAACTCGATCAGGGCAAAACATTTTTTGTGCCACTTCAAAAATGGAAGAAGCTATCCGAAGTGTTGTAGGAAAAGAATTTGGCACGGGGCGCGTGATAATTTCAGCATCTTACCCTCGCAAAGCTACTTTTTATTGATTTGTCCCGCTTGATTTTGCTTGTCAGCCAAATAAATTCACCAGTAATTAATCATGCCAGCAGCTTCTAACAAATTATGCAAAGCCAGTACCGCTAATCCTGGCGGCACAGGTGCTACCGTTGTTTACTTTCGATCCAACGTCAATATGTACTCAGGGACTTTTGCTACTGCTACCGGCATTTCTGCCGCTGCCGCAAACGAACAATCAAACCCTGCTATGCCACTCAAAAATTTACTTCGGTCGGGACAGCTAGTAAAGCTGACTGCAGTAACTAAAGGAACTGCGACAGATCCATCGCGTCAAATCAAAATTTTGTGCACCAATGAAAAAGCAGAGACAATTGGAGCTGCTTTTGCCAATGGAACAAATACTATTCCAGGAATTTCGGCGTCCCCAATTGTAGCGATCCGCCGCGGTACCAGAATGCGCTTAAGCTAATTGAGTACCATGTTTTCTGCCGTTGATCTTGCAATATTTACCACTCATAAAAACTATGTCAGACATTGAAAATTCTGATTTTTTGGCAGCCTTAAACCATACATCAGTTGCAGCTTGCTTTACTTCTTCGGCTACACTTCCCAGTAATGTTACCCCTGTACAAGTTTTAAATTCTGTGTTAGAAGCTTATAAAGTAGCGCAATCTGAAGCTAACGAAGCTAACACTGGCACAGAATTTATTAATACCATTGTAAATGTGCGAAATGAAGCAATCCTTTTTGATGGCAACAACAATCCTTTTATGGACGTAGTTAGCACGGTAAGAATTAAAAAAGTTCTTACTACTTCCGAAGCTCAACCTTACATTGCACCATTGCAATTAATTTAATGAACCAAGAAGAAGGAGAATATATGTCCCATGTTCCTAGAGTTCATGTTTTACAGAATTTTCTAGGAGCTGACGGAGAAATTACCGGACAAATCACATCTCAAATTGGAGCGGATGGCGTTTGGATTCAATTTGACTGCGAATGCACCGAAGCCTTACCAACTTGTAAAGCAGCTTGCTGCGCTTTGCGTGGTACTTATTTAACTCCAGAAGAAGCTAGTTCGGATTTTTACGACTGCTTTGTTGAAGAAGAATCGGGGTTGCCAGTGTTACGGCGAGATGCTGACGGTTGGTGTACTTATCTTGATAGAGATACACGCCGCTGTTCAATTTACGAAAATCGCCCTCAAACTTGCAAAAATTTTCATTGTACACGTGGAGCAAACGTGCGTGGTTGGAAATTAAGCAATGCTGTAAATCGACATTCGGTCAATTAAACAAAAATGGGAAACCTACTCGTTGAACTAAGTAACGGAACTAATTGGTTGCAATCTGACTCCCAAAATTTTAACGGGTATGGAATTCCCAACTATGTACCTCCCTACGAGTTTGAAAAGCACATTCTGGCAATATTTATTGGAAATTCAGAAGCGAAAGAAACTTGGAATTTAGGAGGATGGATTTCGCAAAAAATTCGACTAGGAGTTGGACCAAATCAATCAGGAGAATCTGTGGCAAACCGCAGACTATGGTTGCACCGTACTCAATTAATAATTTTTCAACCTCTGGCTACTACTTACACTTTAGAAATTGGATTCCCTCGCTGGTTTAAAAAAGCAGATTTAACTATTTGGGAATATTGGGGTCCTCAAGCTGATTCTACAGAAAATGCAATTGGAGTTATTCAAGGTAATTTAATCAGGATTGAAAATAAAATTAACACACTACTGCAACAGCATCCGCCATGAATATCAACTGGACTGCATTAATTACAAATGCTGCTAGCCTAACAGTAGTAATTATTGCTATTTGGAAAGGCTTTAAGCTAGCAGAACAGTATATCGCTGACAAAACGGCAACAACAATTCACGATCAAGCTAAAGCGCTAGCGCAGCACGAGCGGATCGTTGTACTCGAAAGCATTGTGGATACTTTAGTAGCGCGACTAGACCAACAAGATAAATTTTTAGCTAAATGGACTCAAGGTGAATACCAAAATAGCGAAGAAAACGAATATTATGTAGGCGATGACAACACCTACCACATTAGAGAAGATGTTCCTAATCTCCAGAAAAAGGCAATGCGGCGCTATAACAAAATTAAAACAGATTTTACTAATCCTAAATAATATGAAATCTGACAATATTTATGCTTTGGCAGAACTCTCCAGATCTCTAACTCCTTTCGGTCTTATTGTAGGCAGCTTGATAGTCGTTAGTCTTGCTGTAAACAATAGTGAAAAATTAGTTGGAGATAGGTTTGTTTATGTTGTAGGAATAGCAGGTACATTTCTCGGTGCTGCGGCAGGGGGTTACAGTCCACAACAGCGTCAACAACCACAGACCCGCGTTAACCACGCGGATCAAGTTGACATTGATCAAAGTAAGTGATTGCAAATATGTGCATTATTACTATCAACAGACTATCGAGCTGCTGTTCCAAGAGAAGCCAAGCAAAGAAGATTTAATCGACGCTTTGAGTGACATTTCTGCCGAGTATGGGTATGTTTACGCTCGCGCTTACTCTGGACAAATAGAAAACGCAGCGCCTCAGTTAGATAGATTTAAGCTCGTGATTGACAAGCTCAAACTTAAAATTAAACACTACAAAGACTAAAAATATGCCTAACTTTCCAAAAAGTTTCACAATTCCTAATTTTCCCTTTTTAAGTCAACGCGATAATTATTTTAATCCCAGCGGCGCGTGCAACGTCACATCAGTAGCTATGTGTTTGTTGAACGCAGGCATTAGAGGTGATGGCAGTTACGAACAATTAGAAGATCAATTATATGCACGATGCACCGATCGCGGATATTCCCGCCACAGTCCCCAGGGCTTAAAACAGCTCGCAGAATCTTACCCCAATATTCGCAACAATTTTACAGATTGTGGGACTTTTGACGACATCAGAGAAGCTTTAACAGAAGGTATAGGGTGTGTATTACACGGTTATTTTACGCGCTTCGGTCATATAATCGCCGTCAAAGGGTACGACGAGCGCGGGTTAATAGTTAACGACCCCTGGGGTGAGTGGAATGCTTGGGGGTATGACCATTCGGTGACGGGGGAGGATTTACACTACAGTTTTAATTTGATTGCGCGGTTGTGTAGTCCCGAGTCGATCGGCAATCCTTCTCACTTATGGCTGCACCGAATCGGTCAAAAATAGTTTGCAAAATTTCCACAAAAATAACGATCGCAGTTTCTCAATTTGCGATCGTTATTTTTTACGCCTGCTCGGCATCAAAGATGGGGCTAAGATTGGCGCAGTCACAATAGTATTGCTTTTTGGGGTCAACTACCCGCCACCAAGTTTAGCCATTTAAATTATAAACGCTTTACGGCATCAAAGATGGGTAGCTCGCTGTGGCGGTAAGTGAGCAGCGCCGCGAGCCATCCCAATTATAAATCAGAAATAATCATCTTCCGGGAAAGGTACAGGGTCTGGTTTGCCGCGCTGCAAAAAAACTTGCCGCTCGATCGCAGAATTCAACACTTCATCCTCCCGATCGCAATTCGGATCGGGAAAATGCACCCCAGGTAATTCCCGCAGTAGTTGGTTAAGCTCTTCTATATCTTCCGATAAATCCGTGACCTGGCTCATGACCTGTTCTTCTAACTGCCGGATGCGGGCTTCGTGCGATCGCAAAAACTCAACCAGTTTTTTGAAAAGTAGAAATTGTGTTTCGTCCATGTTACCTTTTTTAGCACTGCTGCGAAACCTCTTAGAATTCTGGCACCGAAGCTTTATTAATTATTCCGGCATAGTTTCGGAAAATTATCTCTGCCGAGTTTCCAACCCACCTAGAAATTTGAAGCGGCGGAACTCCATTTTCTAGACACCAAGAAATAAAAGTATGGCGTGTGTTGTACTGAGGTCTATAGCCGTCGATCGCGCCATCAGCCGCAAGTTGTCGGACAATGCCTAGCGTTGCGCCTTTGCCGTACCAAGCTGTGCGTAAATCCTGATGCGTGGCGGGCAAACCGTCGGACCGCACGAAAACAGAGGAATTTATGATTGCCTTGGATGGTCTGATCGATAGCAATAAATTTTGCAATTGCTTGTTGCATGGGAAATCCCGCTGTGGAGACTGCTTAGTACCCTGCTTTCGCACAGCGCCTCCCTTGCCCAAAATTACCACCTCTTCAAAGCTGATCGAACTACAATCAGTTTTGATGTTTTTCCAGCGGAGGCCGATCGCTTCAGACGTGCGGCAGCCGGTCAGGAAGAAAAATTTAATAAGCGGAAGTAGATAGTTAAATTTTTCGGATTTCTCAAAAGCGTTAAGAATTGTTTGTTTTTCGTCTACAGAGAAAGGATGAATTTTGCATTTAGACTTTCTGGCTTTAATTTTGCTTTTTCCGAAAAAGGGATTAGTTTTTAACAGATCTCTTTCTACAGCCCAATTGCAGGCTGCATTGATTTGCATTAAAACGCGCTTGCAAGTGTCTAGGGTTTTATTGGCTATCATCCAGTCTTTGAGATCCATAGCCTCGTTAGGGGATTGGTAGGGACAGCCGCTTAAATGATTGAGGGTGTTGGTATAGGTTCCTTTCCACGTTGTGGCAGACTTATCTTTTTTGGTATTAATATATTTTTGGTATATTTCGACAAAGGTAATACTATTGTTTTGGTCTTCAATTTTGGGTTTTAAAGATTGGTAAGCAACAGGTTGATATTTTTTTAAGGTTGGGTCAAAATGCCCGGACAAAATATCCAATTCGATTGTTCGTGCTTTAATTTCCGCTGCTTTGCGATTTTGCGGGTTGTCAGCTAATCTCAAAGGCAAATAAACCTGTTTTTTATCATCCCAGAGACCGCGCGGCAACCTCAATCGAAGATTGCCGCGCACAGAGTTAACCGTTACTGAACCTCTGAGATTTTTCATAAATCAACTTTCGCCAAACTTTTTTTGCAAATCTGCGAGTCGGGCTTTACCCTCGGTAAATTTCCTACCCTTCATATTGAGGATGTTTTCAATAATCCAGGTGGGACTTTTGCCTTCTACTTCCGCCGCGCTTACCTTCCACCAAAGTTCTAAATCCCTAGCATCAGCCTCGGAAGTGGTAGTGATAGCAGAAGACTGTAAGTCGTTGCTGTATATGACTTCCAGTCGCTCCCGCGCTTCTTCCACGCCTACCCCTGGGGAAGCTAAAATTTCTTCTACTTCTTGCTGTCTCTGAGCTTGACTTACATAAACTTCTGTGGCAATTTCATCCTCTACGTCAGCTTTAATTGCTCTTAGTTTTAAGGCTTCAATTTCTGCCTCGTCAGCCAGTTTGCGGGCGATATTTCCACCACCAATTGCACTAGCAATAGCAGCACACAGCGACAGCCCTTGCATAGATTTGTGCCAGCCAATTCGCTTATCGAGTGCAACCAGGGGAGCTAGCCAGAGAACGACAGCAGCGCCAGTGAGTACCCACATTTTTAACTGCATAGCAACACTCCCGCACCAATAATTCCCATTGCCAGCACTGCCACCAATAAAGCCTGCAAGGTAGCCACGGGAATTTTGAGCCACGAACTTACAGAGAAATCAAGCAGCCAGCACAAGCCCCAGAGAATGAAGCTTGCTGCTGCTAAAAATGCGATCGCTCGGAATGACATCGGGTGCAGCGACGCTATCCATCCCAAAAGGGAGGAAGCGGCGCACCCGGCAACAAAATAGTTTGTCAGGCTTGCCGCTCTCATTACTCTTCCTCCTTTTTGTCGATGTCAACCTCTACAACATTGCCCTGCACAAAATCACCTTTAATTTTGTGTGTGTAGTTGCCTCCCTCTAGATTGATGGTGTAATTCTCTGTTGAGGCGTTCAGAGTTTCGGGAACAGTCCCACCATTGTCCACGAATCGAAATACGTTGCCGTTCTTGTCGATGAAAAATGGCATTAGTTTCCCCCTCCGGTTAGTTGAGCTTTGATAACGTCAATCCGAGTCCGAGCATCGTTTTCAGCTTTGTCAATACCAAGTCCGAGTCGAGCATAACCCGGTGTCAGCCCGTGGAGTTTTTTGGCAAGGGAAGCATTCGATCGCACTTTTGCGAGTTCGTTCGTGGCAACTTCCCCCTCATATTTGCGATGACTGCGGTGAACGGTAGCATCAGCTTTCTCAATCTTGCCTAGGGATTTGTAGGCTTTTTTAGAATGTCGAGCGTCCTCGGTTTTTTCCTTCGCCAACTTCTTGAGTGCGTCGGCTTGGTCTTTGTCAAAATATTGCGGAGCCGGAACCACGGGTGCGGTGCGGATACTGCCGAAATTACCGGGGCTGGTCGGAGTAATTACCCCCGCGTCGGTTTGTGCGAGTACCCGCGATTTGTCGATCGCGTGGCCGCCGTCGTTAGTTGTTGAAAGTTTGCCAGCAGCAGCTTGGCCGCCGCCGAATAGCCGAAGTTGTAAACTCATTATTTGGCTCCGATTTGAATTGTGATTTTGATTGGAAAAACTTTGCTGCGTAAAGGTTGCAGCAGAAAACCCAGAGCGAGCACGCCAATCAAAAGGGCGATCGCCAATTTCCAATTAATTTGGGCACGGTCAGGCACTGCAATCTGTCGCTCCGGCAGCGGCGTCAGTTCGCCGGCTGATTGGAGCAACCTCTCCCAGGTTGCCCGCTGCCTCCTGTCCCCGTATAACGAGGCGTAAGGAGTCAGACCCAAAGTCGTAGCTCGTGCTTTAAGTGTGGCGAGGCTGCTGCGATCGGTCATAATAAGGTTGGCTCCGATTTGAATGTGCCAGTCGGCGTTCCCAGGCGCTGACTGGCAATAGATTACTGATTTCCTGAAATCTTCGCAGCTCGGAGGTGAGCCAAGGTGGACTCCTTGGCCGCTTCTCCGATGGCGAAGATTGTCAATCCTTGCTCTATCCCCCAATTCTCTGCCGCTACCCGTTCAGCCTCGCTCAACTCTTCATTTCGTTGCTGAGCAGCTTGATTGCGACGGGCAATTTCAGCCAATTTTTCCTGAATACGATTGGCATTTAATTGGGAGTTAGCGATGCCCGCCTGTCGCAAGTTGGCAATTTTTCCCTCTAAAGTAGCGACGTGATCGACTACAGCCAAACTGGATGATTGATTTGAAATCGCAGGCTTAGCGGCAAATTCCAGTAGCTGCTGTAACAGGGTTTCGTTACCGGAGTCGTGAGCCTTGACTAATTCAATAGCTAACCCTGAATAGCGAGTATTCTTAGCATTACCGCGTCGAATTGAATCGACCCGGCAACCGCGAACCCCGAGCAAATGAGAGATGGCGCGTTGAAAGCTAGATTTGGTAAGGTCGGTAAGTTTATAAGCAACCGCTGCACCCATCCATTCATCCCGAATCGAATCGCGAATCGATTCGGTTTCGACCCGGGTCGATTCGCCAACAATTTCAACTTCTAAAGCTTCTTGCATCAAATTTCCCCTTGATTTTCATGAGTGCCTATTTCGTCGTCAAAAACTTCGCAGATCAGTCGCTGAGCAATCTTGAATTGAGCATCGTCTAAAGCCAGCATATTGTGACGGTGCATTCGATATCCATCGAATCGAGCCGATCTGTACTGGGAGGAGAGCTTTTTCCATAGATCCTTAGTAAATCGAGCAGGAACACACACCCACCCCCATCTTGAATTCAAACAGCATCGACACATTCGGTATTCGCCATCGGGACACAGCAAGAGCTGAGGATCGCCGGCAATTGCATTAAGCACCAGTCGGAAAGTTTGATCAAAGCTCGCTTGCTCGAAGATGTCTTTTGGGGAAAACAAGGGGTACTGCTGTTCGAGCAGTTCTTCCTTAGTGTCGGAACAGTCAAACCCCCAAGAATCGTTCATGAACGGGAAAGCTTTGTGATAAAAGCACAGGTATTTGTACTTTTGATCGATATCCCATCCCGTCAGCATTTCTTCAGCTTGTTCGGTGAGTTTATCCATTTTGTCCACCAATACTATCTTGATATTTTTGGGCGGCGTATCCGGCGCGGAACATGGGGGAATATTCATCCTCAATAAAAGCCCAGTTTCGCTCGTACAGCCTATTTCCGTTAAGGTAAAATGTTGCCCGCGCTCAAAATCAGCGGGATCGTAATCAAGAGCAGTAGGACGTTGAATGCGACCAGCAAGACAATCGGCTTCGGTGTTTATTACTCCATTAGGAGTGATGTATTTTCGGTAACTCATCCTCCATTTCCTCTGTAAGTGGCGGCATCTGCAAGAATAATTGAGATGCCAAGTTGACTGAGAGAAGTAATTGCTTCTCTCAAATCTGTTGTCAGGTGCAAATCAGAATGCAAGTCGGAATCATTAATGTTTTCGATGCCGGCGACAACTTCATCTAAAGCCTGGATTGCATCACCTATGGTTAAGTCACTCATCGTGTAGTAACTACCCTCCTCGATTACCTCCTCAAACACCTGGAAATCTTTAATAGCTTCCAGAGTTCGAGATATAGCACCCAACAGAAATTTGATATCTCCGACATTCATCGCTCCTCCTTTAATAACTATTGAGTTTGCCAACAACTTGCTGAATCTCGTCCTCGGTCAGAGAGCCTCGATAGCTCCCGGGAGGCGTGAATTCAACAAACTTAAACTTAGCCATCGTGTCTAGAATCAGAATATGGCGCTTCTTGTTGGGAATCAGAGATTGCGCTTTTTTGACAGCTTGAGAGCAGTTGTAAGTTTTGACTTTGCGTAATTTAGGCATTGGTTTTTAAGTTGTGAGGGGATTTTGCTTGTCGGCACACTTACAATTCTCTCCAAGTTATTTCTGCAAAATCATCAGTTTCAGAAAGCACCGTAATCTCGATGTCTCTTTCTTCTTCATCAACAGCCCAATCGGGTTTACAGGGGTAAAGAGTAATGGCTTGATCTGGATGACTGTAAACCACAAAACCAACCATCTGAACTCTGGTGCTTCGCTGGGAACTTTCCAGCGATTGGCATTTTTTAAGTATCTCAATCAGATTTTCGATCAACATTGCTTAGGTCCTGGTTTTTATGAAAAGGCTTACATCTGCTAGCATTGACTCGACTTGATGGATGAGGTATCCCATATCGTCGTCGTCAACGACAAAAGAGGGGTCAGCGAGCATTTCGGTGAAAGTTTCAGAGTCATCTATTTCACCTAAATCGTCTAAAACTTTTTTAAGTTGGTCGTGAATTTCTTGCGGGGTCATAAGCTATACCACAACGATATTTGACAGATGTTCGGAGACAAGTTGAGAGTAGCTAACAGCTAAGCCGCGCTTTACCTGGTCGCGCTTATAGACTCCTCCTCTGTTAACGATGAAAGGAGGCGGGTCGCCGACAATGCAGGCTTGGGAAACTTCTAAATTTTCAGCCATTAACTTGATAACCAATCCGCTGTTAACAGCAATATTGGACAAGTGCTTGGAGGTGATTTCGGCATAACCGGCATCGTAGGAGCGGTGCCAGGACTTTTTAAGTAGATAACCCTCTCGATTAATTAAGAACGGTGGCAGACGGTTGACGCGCTCCTCAGAAAAAGCACCGTCAGCAACAATAGAAATCGTGTAAACGGGTTTTTCCTCTGGCTCCAGAACTTCAATTTCCGGGCGAGTGTCAATAATTTCTGGCTTAGGTTCACCGCCAGGACACAAGGTGTTTTGACCTGGTTTATGTACGTAACCACAATCCGGGCATTCAGTAGAGGAATCAGTCGCTTGGTCGGCGGCAACCGCTGGATTAGTTTCGACAGCAAACACCGAGTTAGTCATAAAGTCAAAGCGGATCACCCACACTTCGAGCCGAGGGTTGCTGTCAAAATATTGCTGGACAAATTCGCTGATCGTGTCGCACATTCCACCCTCTGCCAACAAATCTTCGCTTGGCATATCGCAAAGCATCTCTTTGTACGGAGCGCACGATAGCCGACACCAGCCGATTTGCTTGCCACCGTACCGAATGTCTTTATCAAAGGCTTTGACCAGCTTATTTTGATTGAAAGCGTTGATAAACTTTTGGGCGTGTGCGTCTTTCCAGGTGCGTCTGGTGACGGACTTTTGGGGAAGATATTCTAGGGTTTTACCGAAACTAATAATCAACCCAGAAGTCGGATCGGGTTCGGGAGGGGTATCGACTGATTGAACAGCGATCGCCTCCGAAGTATTCGCCGCCTCACGAACACTCAACAAAACTCGTGCGATCCAGTCAGCGAGGGAAACTTTAGAGTTTCGCTTGGGAGTGTCCAGGTCTACAGTGAATTTGTTGAGGAGAAAATCAGCGATTTCTTTGAGTTCACAGATGGACGACCTTAGGGCTAAGTATTGAGAGTCGGTGAAGGAATTTATCTCGGACTCGTTAACACAGAAGAGTGAAACAAACTTATTCAAGACATCAGAAATAGTATCGCTACTCGAAACAAGGGCAATTTGCATGGTATTTACAGTGATTTGATTGATTGTTAGCAAGCCTGCAAGATCTAAAGGCTAGCAGGTCTCGCCAGTTTATTCGTCAGGGTCAGAAGTTTCTATGATTCGCTCTATAAGCATATCGGCATAATCTACTGCCTCGTTGACATACTCATAGGGATCTTCTTTGTGATCGGGATTAGCACTACGTAAAATATCAGTGCCAATTATCATGGCTGAAAATATTTTAGTAGCAACTGTCAAGCGTATTTTTTGTATCTCGGTTAGCTCTGCATTGTTGACCCAACGAGATTTTTTGTTTCTTTCCAAAATTGTTTCACTCCTTAACCTTAAAGGGTAATTTGCATGGTATTTGCAGTGATTTGATTAATTGTTGCTGAGATTATCAGCTCTTAAGTATTCGGGATGCTCAAGTTATTGCTTTTGTACTTGTTACAGAGTAACCATTGTCGGATTTTGGAGTCCCAGCGGTAGCCTCTAGTTGTCAAGGATTTATAGAAAAGTGTTGGATGCAATGCCTCGTTATTAGGCAAAATTTTTACAGCTTTTCTGTACTTTTCGCTGATAGTACCCTTTTTGCTTGTCATTTACCTCCGATCGCTTTTTAGCTCGTTAGATTTTAGATTTAGCTTCTGGAAGCACCGCCCTCGCGCAGATCTTTGATATCTGAGGCTGCTATCTCTCACAGGGGTTTGGGTGTGTTTCGGTTAGCTCGTCCTCATATTATATGCCTACTCATTGGCATATGTCAAGTGGTAGGCATATAAATTTTAAGGGTCTTTATGAGCGCTGACGTACAAAGACAAGTCGCTTTCTTCTTGATGTTTTACATCTTTGGGGCCGGGAACCCAGTAGAGAAACTCACCCGGTTGAATACGAAAGGTTTCACAAATAGTTTTAAGGCTGTCGGGGTTTGGAATCCATTCCGGATCGTTAATTCGGTCTGATGTTGCACGCCCAAATCCCGTCAACTTACCAAATCGATAGGCTGTTAATCGCTTAATTTTAAGCTTTTCTTCAAGGACTGGCTTTAAACAGTTTCTCACGGGCATATTACAGAACTCTCCCTCGATTATATGCCTACTGATTGACATATGCCAATAGGTAGCCATATAATCGATTGGTTGGTAAACAACTAGCGATTGGGCCCTGATTGGACTCTCGGCCCCTTCGCCAAATTAATTATCTCAGCAATTCCCGCCCTCCGGGAAGCCCTTGTCAACCCCCTAATCCTTGAGCTGCCGATCGTATGAAATCTCTACCGCTGCTAATTATTCTGTTGGGTTTTGGTAGCGGATTTTACCGGGAAGGCGATCGGCCGCCAGACAGAGGGGAGGGGCGACACTTTCACCAAGAGGTACAGATATGTAAGACCACGAGCTCGGCACCATGACTGCTTCATGCACCCTGATATTTCTGAGCGGCACGTCACAGCCGCTCTTTACTCCCTACCCAGCCATGAGCGAAACCCAAGAAGAGTTAACAGAGGGCTATTACTTCTGCCCTCGCTGTAATCGCAAAACCATGCACGAGCTACGCCCTCAAGTGCTACCTCACTACGAAACCGCATCGGAAGAGGAAATAACCGAACTAGAGGGCAACTGCATCTTGACTTGCATAAGTTGCGCCGATCGTGAAGAAACCGCCTACCGAGAGGAGGTATTTGGCGAATGAAAATCATCCGTGCCGATGGCAGCATCGAGGACAGACCTGAAAACTACGACCACCAGTGGAGTCCCGCCGACATCCTAGCGATCGACATCCCGCCAGAAAATCACCCGATAGTAGCAGGCAACCCGAATTACACAATCAAGCGGCAATCATCGACCGAACTCAAAGCCGACAACAAGAAAAGAACGGTGATCGCTCGCCAAGCCAGGGCAGATAAACGCAAAACCAAATCAGAAGCCTAAAAAACCATGACAGCACCAGTTCTCGGCGGATACAGCCCCAACAACCTCCCCAATTTCGATGACGACGACCTAGACCAGCAAATTACAGCGATCGCCGAAGCCGACGGCAACATTTTGCAGCAAATTGCCATGCTGACTCACGGCAGCAACTGGCACGAAAAGATGGCATTGGCAACTAACGCCATTGTGGCGATCGACGACTCCCACACTCAGCTTTGTGTGGTGCAGCCCAAGCACGGCCGGTACAACGAAAACCTAGCAGCGGCGATCGGACTGCTGCGGCATCTTTCCCCCGGTGCTAAGGCTAATCTCGCAGTGGATATCCTCAGCGACGATTGGGATTTGGGGTGGGCGGAAGATGCGCCCTCAATCGCGATCGAGTAATTTCGTTACTAGAAAATAGGTTTGGAATACCAAGATGAAGCTCAATGAAGCGCTTGCCGATATACTCGCTCTAGCGGAAGAGGAAGACAAGCTAGAACCCAACGATACACGAGAAAAACAGTGGATCAAATCAATCGAGGGAATTGATAAATCGGTCTCTACCGGTTTTTCCCTGGTAGGCAATTTTGTTAGTGAATCCGAAGAACTAGAACCCGGACTTTACCTTGTTTATCAACAATTTGTTCGCTCCTTTGTCGTCGAAAAGACTTCTGCTAAGTGGGAGGGCGAGAGATGGCACAGAAAGATAGTTTCAGATGAAAGTGGAAACACTATTTTTGAAATGCGCCAAGTCGAAGAAACCAAAACGGTGAGAAGGGGGATTTTGTTTGATTTCTCCGATCGAGTCACTTTAGTGTACTGTCGGTTTTTGCCCGAAAAATGGGCAAAGCGGCTATGGAAGCCGATAGAAAACTGGCTCGAACAGCAGCCCTTTATTGAGGCAAAAATTGAGTTTTGGGAGCAAGAGGTCGCGCTGCGTGCCGACGCTTTACGCCAAGCGCAGCAACGCTTAGGCGCCCTAAAACAACAGATTGCTACCGACACTGACGAACTAGACCCTCAGACCAAAGAGTGGCTACAAACTGCCGCAGTGCTAGGCAATAAAAAAGGCGGCTCCACCGCTGAAACCACCCTCACAAAAACAATTTATTAACACTATGAATATAACACTAAAACTCCCCAATCCGCAACAACACGCCCGCCTTTTTCTCGACGATGTAGTTGCAAGATACAAAGCCAAACTAATGAACGCGGCTGACTATATCCTGAATCTGGTAAATATTTACCGCGCCAAAGGCCAAAAACTCAATCTCCCTTCAGCTAAAGCTTTTTACGAACAATTCAGCATCCCAAAATCTACCTTTTATCATGCCCTTCAACGCCTGAAAGACACACCCGATCTAGGTTTCAACTGGGAACCGACTGGGGGCATTGCACTGTGGCTCGAAGCATCAGAAGATACTGCCGCACCTTCCCCCGCAGAAAAGAAAGAGCCAAAATATGCCAACTTCAAACAACTCCGAGATAGTGACAAAGCACTGCTAAGTGAGTTTGAGATTTTCGTGAGAAATCAATGGCGGAAAATCAAGGGTCAGGAAATCAGAAGTTTTTTCACCTTCCTAGAAAAAGCGTCAAATTTTCAATATTGGTGGACAGAATTTCAGCAGCATAAAGCGACAGCGACAGCGACAGCGACAGCGACAGCGACAGCGACAGCGACAGCGACAGCGACAGCGACAGCGACAGAAAACAAGCGCACCTTTTCCCCTATTCCTGACAGCCTCAAGGGATTATTCGGC
>Ga0247774_1000281_pt1 | contig 24764 bp, 21 predicted proteins | sample UWRJL001104B6_FD_179933 | JGI IMG/M metagenome (GOLD analysis project Ga0247774, IMG submission 179933) | Plant litter microbial communities from Arlington Agricultural Research Station in Wisconsin, United States - UWRJ-L001-104B-6 | ecosystem: Environmental > Terrestrial > Plant litter >... | reverse complement strand
CATCACAGGTGGCCAGGATATGCACTCGGAGAAGGCCAGCATTCGAAAGGGTGTCAACTTTTTGGTGGCAACCCCTGGTCGTCTCAGCCATCATATCCAAAACACGAGAACCCTGATCGTGAACAAAGTGCGATGGCTCATCTTGGACGAGGGGGACAGGCTCATCGAAGAGGGCTTTGAGGAGCAGATAAAGACAGTCTTGGAGCGGTTACGCCAGATACACATGTCGAAAAGCACACACGACGGCATTTCGCTCGCTGAGCTTCCGGATAGGCGGGTGACGGTCCTGTGTTCGGCTACGATGAAGATGACGGTCCAGAGACTAGGTGAGATTAGTTTGAAGGATGCAGTCCACATCGAGGCATCAGCTGAGGACGGTAATGTCGAAGAGAACGAGAAGCAGCAGAAGACGTTTGCGGCGCCAGCACAACTAAAGCAGGCTTACATTGTGGTGCCTGCGAAGCTACGACTAGTCACACTTTTGTCGTTCCTGAAGCTCACTTTTGCTCGAAAAGGATCCGTTATGAAGGCAATGATTTTTGTATCCTGCGCCCACTCAGTTGACTTTCACTTTGAGCTCCTCAAAGCGGCGGACAGCGACACCATGTCCGAATCAGAACACAGCCTGACCTCCAAGACGGTTGTCAAGGCTGCGTACATAACTTCCAAGGCCAATCACGACATTACGGTCCACAAACTCTACGGTGGCTTGGAGCAGCCCGTTCGGACAGCAACACTGAAGTCTTTCAGCGACGCCAAGGAGCCGGCGCTGCTCATCACCACGGATATTGCGTCCCGCGGGCTTGATATCCCGTTCGTTGACCTGGTTGTCGAGCTTGACCCGGCCTTCAGCGTTGACGAGCATGTACATCGCGTAGGCCGAACCGCTAGGGCTGGCCGCCCAGGCAAAGCCGTGCTGTTTCTACTGCCAGGAGCGGAAGAGGGCTATGTCAGCCTTCTCCCATCGGGTGCCACTGCACAGCTATACGATACAGTGCTGCAGCGTGGTCTGTCAATACCGTGGGAGGATTTCCCTTTCGAAACCCAAGCCAAAATATCCCAAGACCAGTCGTACACGGGCAAGGCCGAGTCGCTACAGCTTCATTTCGAACAGCGCCTACTCAACAACCGAAAGCTATTAGATTTGGGCCGCAGCGGCTTCAAGTCTCACGTCCGCGCATACGCCACGCACGTCAAGCCTGAACGGGTGTACTTCGACATGGCGGAACTGCATTTGGGCCATGTGGCGAAGAGCTTTGCCTTGAGGGAAGCGCCAGGGGGCATCGGGAATGGCTTAGATAAGAGAGCATCGAAGAAAGCGAGGGCGAAGAGGGCGAAGGTTGACATGGACGTTTCCGAGGATGGGACGAGAGGGTCTAGGGAAATGTATGAGCGGCTGTCGCGCATGCTTGTCAAGTCTGGAGCCAGCGAATTCAATATCGGATAGCGGGGAACGACGAGGCGGGCTTTGTCAACTCTCGACAACAAGGAAAGATTCTCAGCCGGCAACCTTTGACAATGTATCACTTGTCTGAGATTTTTTTGTATATGTCTGAAAGCTGACTTAGGAAAAAGCTTGGTCCATGCCCCAAAAATATAGTCTACTCTCAAGTCAACAAATTTCTTTCCTGGGCTCATATAAATGCCTTCTCCACCACAAGAGGAATTGACATCCACGTACCATCATCATGACACCCTCGCATTTAGCTGTCGTCCAGCGAAATGGAATCATCACTGGTGCGCCAGACGCGGCGTCTAACTTGGGAGAAGCTCACATCCAACTTGAGGATGTTTGGAATTATCTCCCCCCATGGCGGTTCTTAGGAGCTCAGTTACGGTCCAACCTGAGAAACTTCCGGACTTGGGCCAAAATAGCCCAGGCAATGCTATATAGAGGAGGGTATTTTGCTGAAAAGCTATTCTAAATCAAGCTGCCACACCACAGCGACGAATTCCTCCTGTTGCCGATGCCAACTGGATTTGTGCGGACCTGGCGCGGCAGGGCATGACCACCAATGAGGAATCACCAAGGAGAGTCTCCCTCGGTGCCCCAGAAATAATAACACTCCAAATCCACTTATGTTGTACGGCATGTATCGTGGTATTGGGCTCGGCCCTATCCAAACGGTCTCTCGGCGTCCATATTATATGAACGAATAGCATGGGTTTGACCCAACGGCCATGTTAGCTGCAGCACCGTAAACAAAGAACTCACTCGACAGCAGAGGTTGAGACGTTTTTGGACCATAAGAGGGTAATTTTGCTTCAAGCTACCAAAAATCTGTTCCTTTTCTCCATTCAAGAGTACACCTTCTATTTTGCCATACTGGTATCTTTGCCAGCTCCAACGGCTCCAACGTACTTTCTGTGCGTGCGCCTCGTACAATGCTCATTCCACAAGAATAGCCAACTCAAATAGCCTATGCGAGCTTCCGTGCTTGCGCATTTTCGACTTCCTGGGCCGTAATAAGATAGTCCTCGTACTTACCGTTGTCGAAAGGAGGCGGATTGTCCTCGTAGTGCACCGCCTTCTCGACGGCGGCAACAGCCCTATCGGCAAGGGCCTTGTCCTCGAACACTGTTTATCGGAACATGCTGGTTAGAAACGGCTCGCGTAGAATACGGGTAGGCTTCCGATGGATTGTTGACTTACAAAAGGCAAGTTCTTCGAGAGTGCGACCCGACGTCTCGGGGAAGAAGAAGTAGACAAAGACAACCTCAAAGGCGAGCCAACAGCAATAGCTGATCAGGTAGCGCCACGAGACGTTGTCCAATCCGATGGGGTTGACAAAGGTGGTGAAAAAGCCGGCCATACGACTGAAGAATTGGAAGAAAGCAATACCCCGAGATCTCTCGGCGAAGGGCCACAGCTCGACGAGGTAAGTGTACGTGAGCGCATTGTAGCCGATGTTGTAGCACGGCGAATAGGCAAAGATGAAGAAGATTGTGGCGATGGATGCCCCTTGGTTGTATACGCCCGACTCAAATGCGGTGACGGCCTTCTGCATGGAGATTGTCCAGGCAATGTAGCAAAGCAACAAGCTGATGGTGCAAGTCATGTACATGACTCGCCGACGGAAGACTCGCACCAAGAGTGCCACCGTAGAACCGCAAATGAGGGCCCAACATGCGATGCCGACGTTAAGTTTTTGCTGGACGACGGGATTGGTGATGCCAATCATCTGAAGGAGCTTGCCTAGGTAGTACGAGATCAAAGTGTTGCCCGACCATTGAGTAAAGAGACCGAGCATGGAAGTGACGAGACAACGACGGCGCATCCCTGCCGTGGACAAAATGTCCATCCATGACCGCTTCGATGATTCGTACTCGATCTTGATGGTGGTGTTGATCTGGGCCATCTCAGCCTTGACAAACTCAGAGTCCACGTCTCCCTCGGCGTGGTATTTGGCTAGAATTTCCAGGGCTTCGTCGGCCCGGTCGTGGCTAATGAGCCAACGCGGAGACTCTGGGAGGAAGAGGACGAGCGAAATTTGAAGAAGAGACGGCACGATCTGCAACGCCGAAGGGATTCGCCAAGCCCAGTCATTCGGGATGCTGTTCGTCCCGAAGCATATAGCAGCAGCGGTAATTTGCCCGACAAAATATGCGACATTGAAGAAGGATGTCAAGATGGGGCGTTCCTTTGGATATCCCAGCTCTCCAATGAGAGAAGAACCGGCCACGATGCAGGTGGGAATGCCGAAACCGAGGATCAGTCGCGCAACAATGTACATGGCAACTGCGGATGAAGGCGCTTAGAACCCAGAAATGGAAGAGTCGGAGAAGAATGGGGGGGGGAGGCATACCATGTTGGGAACAAGCCTGAATGATTGCTCCGAGACACATGACGAGGCTGCCGAACAAGATGGACCATCGCCGCCCAAACTTGTCATTGATCATGGGAACAAAAGGCAGTGAGAGGATGGCGCCTAGATTATAAGCAGCAGCAATAATGCCCTGCAAGCCGCCCTGCGGATTGCCAAAGTCTAGGAAAGGGCAAACTATTAGTATACTCTGCGCCTCTGAGCGTCCAGGCCGAGGGCCGTCGCCCAGAGATCAAGCGGCTTGCACTCACAGTCTTTCCATGCTGGCACGATCTGGAGGGCGTTGATCATCTGGGAGTCGAAGCCAGAGGTCAATTCGATACCCATGCAGGTCGGGAACAACATGAGATAGAGATATCGCAAGTTCGGCTTCGAATACCAAGGAACTTTGTCCTCCTCGACCATGCGAGTGAGGATAGGGTCCGAGGCCCCAGGCTCCTCCTTGTGCTTGAGCTTATCCCAGAAACCACCCATGGTGCTGGTGTCCAGGCAATCGTCTTTTTGTTTCTCCGTTTCTCGTTCTCGAATAATCGGCAGAGACCAGCTTTCAGGCCGACGCGGACGAAACAAGTTTCTAGAATTTCCTCCGTGTTTGCTATTTTCTCCATGCCCGCGGGGCCCGCGAGCTTATATTATCGCCTGGGAGTTCATCGTCTGTCCCGCTCCCGAAGACAACCTCCCGGCTGGTTTGTGACCCGCCAACCCGTCTCCCGCCTTCCGTCCCATCCTGTCCCATCCTTCCTCTCGCACATTATTATTAGGTATGGGACGGGTATGCACTTGGCCGCCTGTGACCAGGGGTAGCTACGCATTCTGGGGGTTGGGCATAGATTGACAGCGCATCACGGACTGCATGTCCAGAATTGCAAATCCATCCCCGCAGCAATTCAAGTCTCTAGGCCCTTGAAGGTTCGGTCTGTCTCAGATATAAGCCGACCTCGTCGAGGTGGCCTGCCAAGCCCGGCATGCCTCACAACCTCTTACGACGGCTAATTATCCCATGGAAGGATGGAAACCATTGATGATCGCTCGTCCGGTGTCGCCCCCAGCATTGAACTCGCCGGGAAACTTCAGCCGTGGCTCTCGTGATACGCTAAGTAGCAAACCACACTGATGGTTTACCAGGTGGGGCCAGGAATTTTGTTCAATGCTGCATCTCCATTTTGGATGTTCGAGAAATTTCTCTCCGCAAAACTAAAAAGATTTAGGTGCCTAAGGTTCCATTGCTAATTGGGGCGGGCAAATCATCGGCGAGGACTGTTTTTGCCATGTGGTTCTGTGGTTACAGCGGCGAAGGCTTGCAGGGACGGGATGTGATTACTGCATGTTTGTGTGGGGAAAGGTGACCAAGTCTGATCCCTGTGCAGATACATTGGTAGCTCTTTCGTGATATGGCGGCGAGTGTGTACGAAGGACTAGTTAGACAAAGAGTTACTTTGAAGCGTCGTTGAGCTTAGGCTGCTTGGTTGTAAAGCCGCGGGTGATCCCGTATTAAACGACAGGTCCCTGGCATAGTTACAAGCTCTGACAGGCCCTCGCCGGGAGCCTCACCTCTCGAGGCGGCCTAAAGCTGGCGCGTCAAAGCCGAACGCCAGTCGCAAATCGGGGATTCGGGACGACACTGCGAGACACCCAATCGTTATGCATCTTTGCATCTGGTGCTCACATGTACCCAGGAATTCGGGTTCTCGTCGTCTTAGTGAAAGAAGCGGAGCTGGACCACACCCCTGATAACTCTCCTGTCTTGATGCGCGATAGGACTTACCAGTGTAAGGTAAAGGAATCGGATATATTTGCGACTAAAATGCCGATATGGCGGAAAATATCTCCAAGGTCGAAACAAAGATCCAGCTGGGTTTCGAATGGCAGGTCGGATCTTGGTTGCGTCGGGCGATTTGGAAGGCACACAAAACCGACCGACGCACCTTACCGCCAAGCGCTAGAATGCTTGGCATTTCAGGGCAATGTCTGTTAGCTCCAAGCGAGACGCCCCTGAAACAAAGGAACAAATACAAAAAGTCTTGAACCCCAACCCTAATACAAAACACACCCAGAACCCTACTGAGTCCTGACCCTAATCTTTGCCAGACGGTCGGATCTGGCGGTTTTTGCCGGGAACAATTTTTCGGCGTCCTCTAAACTTCGCCGAAGAAACTATCACACCAAGCAAGATAAAAAAGGTCGCAAAAAAAAGCTAGGCAAGCCATTCAACTTCCACGATGGCTTACTCCTACCGTCTTCTTCCACCGTGACAACGGTCGCCTCAACCGAGACTACATTTATTCATTCCTGCCTGCCGTGAATTCGCCAACATGATCTCACAAAACCCCCGCATCACCGTCCTGCGCACCGTCCAGGCCCTCCGGCAATGGCGCGACCCGCATCGCCTCGCCGGCCGTCGCGTCGGCCTTGTGCCCACGATGGGTGCCCTGCACGGCGGCCACCTCTCGCTTGTGCGGCTCGCCGCGGCGCAGAACCACCACGTCGTGGTCAGCATCTTTGTCAACCCGGCGCAGTTCGGTGCCCAGGAGGACCTGTCCTCGTACCCGCGGACTTGGGACGCCGACATGGCGGCGCTGGAGACGCTCGACCGGGAGCTTTCATCAGGCGACGGTGGGAGGGCCATGGGAAAGGTCAGTGCCGTGTTTGCGCCGCCGACCGAGGAGATGTATCCCGAGGGCTTCCCCGGCCAGGAGGTGAATTCCAAGGGCAGCTTTGTCAACATTACACCCCTGGGCGAGGTTCTCGAGGGAAGAAGTCGGCCCACCTTTTTCCGTGGCGTGGCGACTGTTTGCATGAAGCTTTTCAACGCCGTCCAGCCCGAGGCCGTGTACTTTGGGCAGAAGGATGCCCAGCAGACGGTTCTGATCCGAAAGCTTGTTCGGGATTTTCTCCTTCCTATTGACGTTGTCGTCGGGCCCACGATGCGTGAGGAGGACGGCATGGCCGCGAGCTCGAGGAACGTCTACCTCGGTGCGCGAAGGAGAAGAGGTGCCCGCGTCCTGTCACAGGCGTTGGCAGCGTCTTCGGCAAAGTATGATGTCGGGGTGAATAGCCGCGCTGACATTTTGGATGCTGCGAACTCGGTTCTGGATGCGTACCTCGTGGCCGAAAAGTCCAAACTTCCGTCCGAGAGGGTAAAGTTTGAGCTGGACTATTTGTCTCTAGCTGACCCAGACAAGATGGAGGAGGTTCAAGATGTGGACTCCTCAAAGGGGGCCATTATCAGTGGCGCAATAAGAATGCTGCCTGTTGAAGAAGCGCAACCCGGAGAGGATTTAGGCCATGGTGGCGGCCCGCCTGTTAGGCTCATTGACAACATGTTGCTGCTTCCAAAGACGCGATAGCAACGCGACGACGAAGGCAGATGAGAGTAATGTACATGCTAAAATCCTACAGGCTTGCCTGAAGTGACCTCCTTCTCCTTCTGCTCCTGGTACTCCTCTCAAGGGTCTCCTTGTCCTCTTTGCTCAACTCGTAGTCTTTGCCGGGCGCCTTCGCCTCGGCAAGGAGCTTGCGCCCCAGCGTATCGGTTAGCTTCAAGACGCGAGTGCTGACTGTTGCGCCATCTCTTCGATTCTTCCCTTCCCTTCTGCAGCTTGCGATCTTCTCGGTGAAGTCCCATAGTCTCCCCTCGGGGATGAGACTTCCCGTCTCTGCATCTCTGTTCGACCTCCACCTGGGAGCTATGCGAAGGCGAGCGGGGATTTTGCTGTCTTTGGAGTGCACCACCTGCAGGATTCCCTCCTCTTCGAAGCGCCTGTACGTGTTTTTGAGCGTCTCCTTGTTGACGGCTTCAAAGTATGAGAGATCGCCCTGGTGATACAGGGTTTTCCCCAACTGTGGGTACATAGGTTAGAAGGAGCTGACAGCTTGGTGGCATCCCTGCCGACGCGGGATTTTTTTTTTCTCGCGCACAGGTGACTTACCATTTGGGCGGTATTTTGCGCCTTGGCGACCTCGATCCAAACATCCTCGGACTCCCCCGCCGGTGGCGATAGCCCCATCAAGGATACGGCGGCGAGCCAGCTAGCTTCTATGAAAGGCCATATCAAGAAGCAGTAAAAGTCATAGTTCTCGCGCCCAGCCTTCCTCTCTGCATCAGAGATGCCGACCTTCTCTGTCCGCGCACCTTCACCTCTGTGAAGGCGTATGATGCCGTCCCTTTCCAACCCAAGTAGTGTCTTCTCCAAGTTGATCTCTATGCCTTCACCTTTGAAGATGAATTCACCGCGGAAAAGGGAAGACAAGAACAAGACATGGTCAAGCAAGTCCATGTAGGGAATATCCTGGATGGCCGGGCCGCCTCCAAGCTTAACACGGGTGTACATGGCGGCGCTGACAAGGGCCTCCGATACGAAGAGATGGATTGTCATGTTGCGGTAAAACGACAGCTGGAACCTGTCGACTGCATAGTAGGTCGGCTCGGGGAGATCCACGACAACGCCCACGAGATCCTTTCCAAGAACTTCGAGTCCACGCTCAATGATCTCAGACAACGGCGCGTTTCCGAAGTGAGCGACTCTACCGCCCTTAGCCCGAACCTGGCGCGTGAGCCACTCGACGCGGCGGACAAGTTCCTCTTTGCCGACCCCCCGGCCGCGGAGGGTGAGCAGAATAGTTCCGATCAAGGCCGTGGGCATAACGACCGAGACTTCATTGATGTCGGCCAGCACGCGGTATCCCAAGGTTCGGAGGAGCCGGTGTCGGATGACTTTCTCCGAGTCTCGAGCGTCTGGTCGCAAGTTCCTCGCGTCATTTGATATGCGTGTAAGCTGCGTATCTATGAATTCCCGTAGGCTCCATGGTTCGTGAAATCGGACGTCCACTCTCCCCAGTCGAAGCGAGAGCACAGACGACCCGCCAGTGATGAAATCTGCAAGGTTCTCCTTCTTCTTGGGAACGCCGAGCAGCTCGGTAACGTAACCCTCCGTTTCGATGACCTTATCGTACTGGGTACTGACGGGGCATATTATGGCATCCTTCACGCGTCCGGAGAGGAGGCTATCCATGATGAAGCTAAGGATGCCAAACTTGGGAGGCAGCAGCTTTCCCGTTCGGGACCGACCGCCTTCAATGAAGCATTCAAAGTTGTAACCCCCTTGCAGCAGGGCATCAATGTATGTCTGCACCAGAGTGGTGTAGAGAATATCGTCGCCAAATGACCTTCTGATCCAAAAGGCCCCGGCATGCTGGAGGAAGCTCCCCACGAGAGGAAGGTTCAAGTTGTCTCCCGCCACCACTGTTGGCAGCGTGAGGCCTAGTCTATAGCAAATGACCTGCAACGAGATGTAGTCCACGTGCGATCTGTGGCACGGCAAAAAGATGATGCTTTGCTTCTGCTTCGCTGCTACCTCAGCCACCTGTCGTAATCGTATCACTTCCTCGCTCGACACGTGAATACCTTGATGGTAGGCTCGTAGAGTCAACTGGGTGGCTATGTAATAAGCACCACGTATAAAGGTTTTGCTCTCGAACTTGGCGATCATGTCGTTTGTCAGCTTCTCCGCCAGTTGCTGCATGCCTTGCTCGAGATCCAATCTGCGCCGCGCACGCTTTATTGCGTAGTTCTCGTCCTCTTTGTCCAGCAGCCCCTCCTTTTCTTCAACTTCGAGGCGTCGGAGGGCCAGTTCGGCGATTCGCGATTGCAGAAGCGGCGCTGAGAGAACCATGTTCTTCATGTTCTCCGTGAAGCCGTGATAGAACACAGGTTGGCCGATGACATGGTCATAGGCACGCCAACCCGTACCAGAGATGTACAGGGAAACCTCGCGGAGGAACCTGAAGATCTACCTGTTAGAGAGAGGAGGCGTTTCGAAATTGGACGCGACAGCGACATACTGGAGAGGCTCGGACCGAAATCGAGCCATGTGCTTCATCAACGCCTCCTCCTTTTCGTAATTCCTCTCCTTGGACTCGACATATCCGCTCGGTTGTAGCGTAATCTCATCACCGAGGATCTGGAGATCTGGCGCGGACGTGTCAGGCGAGCTACCGCCGTTCCCATCACCTGAGGTCATCTTCGAACGATCTCGCGCCGTGGATCGAGTCGTACGAATTATTGTAACAATGGGGTATTGTCGTCGTTGGACTCGGGGTCCATTTTATGAACGCTGAATAGCCACTGCAGGTTCGAGGTCATGTCATTTTTAGTCGGAGCTTAAGCTTGTTTCGGTATTGGGTGAGTTCGGCATTCAACCCGCTACAACCCGGGGCGGTGGGGAGCTGTAGTGTCGGTTAACAGCTCGGGAGAGCATGTGATGGTGTAGTTCAAGCTGCATTGCCCCACTATTATTACTCTGCATAACCTTGTCCGCCGATTGACGGCATATGTCGTAACTTCCGGCGCAAAGCAACCAACAGTGGCTCTATGCTTCTATTTTTCTTCTCGATCCCCCTTACTCGGATTGCAACCTGCCCAAACACCGAGGTGGACGCTCGCCACGGAATGAAGCCACCATGAAAGTGGCAGAAAAAACTTCGGCCACCCAGGAACTCCTCGCGAGGGCACATTCGCCGACTAGCGTGCAACGTATTTACAACGAAAAAATCAAGTATCGTCCGTTCCTCCTTCGACCTTCATCGCCGACCCGTGCTTCTCTAAACGAGCGAGATGTTCGCCGCAAGGCACGCGCGCAAGCAAAAGAGACAAAGAAACAAAGACCCAAGCCGCTGTCGGCCCGCGACCGGCGACGTCTGGGCCTCTATCATGTGCCCAAGGAAGGGCGGAAGTACGCCCTGTTCGAGCCGCTGTATCGGCTCTGGATAGGATACATGCGGGAGATACTGGGTGATGACGTCTACAGGGGAGGTGCCGACTGCGCGCACAAGCTGGCTGGGGCAGAGTTTACTGGCGCCGAGATGGAGGTGGTGCGGAGCGGCTGCGTGAGCAGGGTTGGGCTGCGCGGAATTGTTATCAAGGATTCTAGGCATGCGTTTGAGTTGATTACGAAGAAGAATCAGGTCAAGCTAATTCCCAAAGAAGGATCAGTGTTCAGAGTGGAAGTGCCGGTGGAAGAGATGGCCTCGGAAGGGCGAACGTGCAAGGATGAAAACCAAGCGGCCCCTGGAGAAGGAATCGAGATACGTACACAGAAACCTGATACTTTAGCGTCTGCCCAGGCATCAACGGAGCCGAAGAAGTTTATATTCGACATTCATGGTAACCAGTTCCTCTACCGGGCTGCAGATAGATCTAGCCGCAAGTGGAAGACTCACTTCTCAAAGAAGCTGTAAGGCAGAAAGGATATGCTGTCTATTATATCACCTTGACTCACAATCTTTAAGGTTGCGACCGTAGCTACTTGAGACTAGTCATTGGTCCGTCCTTAGAGAGTCTTCTTGGTAGCTAGAATACTGACAAACTGGGCAATGCGCCTTGCTCGAGTAGTAGCCAGCTTTGCCGACTCAAGGCGGAACAGAAACGGATATCTTTGGCCCTTGTTCAGCGATTCGAAGAACTCTCTGGCCAGTTTGTTCCGCCGAAGAGCTGCTTGAAAGTCTGGAGGCACCTGAATCGTGCTGGAGCCGGCGTAGGCGCGCTCCCACCTTCCATCGGCCATTGCCGCATCGATTTCGGCTTGCCCCCCGGCACGCATACGTCCCGCCTTGATCAGATCCTCAGCTTTGCCGACATTACGTTTCGACCACATGCTTCTCTTGCGCCGCGGGGTGAACTTCTGGACGAAGTAGTGCTCGTCATAGCTTTTCCGCTGCCCATCAATCCAGCCAAAGCAGAGTGCCTCGTCGAGAGCCTCGGCGTAGGTGACAGTGGACACGGGGGCGCCTTTCTTGCCGATCTTCAGCCAAACACCGACGTCGTTGTGATGGTTACTCCCGAGCCATGTTTCCCATGCTGCTGCAGAGTCGAATTCACGTGTCGGAGGTGTATCTTGGATGACACTGTCTTGCGTTGCAGCAACTAAATCGGTTGATGCCTTATTTTTTGGCATGTTTCCCTTAGTTTCAAGTTACGCTAGACTCATAAACCCTAGGAGAACAAAGAAGGGTTTAGTGCGCTGCGCCAGCGCGGCAACCTGTGTCTTGTCGTCAATATGTTGCGTGAAGAGCCGGGAGTGCGGTTGAAGGGCTGAGGCTGTCAGGCTGTGATTTTTATTAGCGTTTGACAATTGCTCTCATGTGGGTCTACATCGTACTAGTGTGTAGGGGGGATGTCCGAATACTTACAATAAGTGTTGACCTTGATTTGCTCAATCGTGCCGGTGGATTTGTCCGCGAGTTGCCGCCTTCTGGTTGCCCGACAATGTTTCAACGCTGAGTGTCCGGGAATGGTTCGTGCATCTTGTCGCCAAAGTCGGTCACCTGTGCACTTCTCGACGCATGGACGGATTACCACGGCCGGCTAACCAGTCAGAGGCTTGACAGAAACGAAGACCCGAGAACAGTGCGTTGGGGGTCGCCGCCTCAGCACCTCAATGTTAAATCAATGAGAGTTGGGCTCCTTTCATTATATTCAATATTGGAGTTTCCCCTTCATAATTCATCGATAGGTATCGCAAATGCGAGCGACAGTCATGAATTGAATCGTAGCTGGACCGGGAGACTTGTCGCGAATCTCGGGTAGGCATACGTCACCGAGTTAGGGGTATGGAAGTCACCGGCCCCCAAACTCCGAACGACCCAGCCGAGTACGCAGTTCTTATTGCAGGCAATTGCCGCTGCACTGTATCCGTAAAGTGTACCTGTATACTATATTCTTTAACTCGACACCGAGGGGCTAGCCGTGCGGCCGTAGCCAGTAGCAAGCGAGTAAACTCCCTGGTTGCCTATCAGCTACCTCGCCATTGAAGGAAGCAACAGCTCGTGTGCGCCCGCCCCAAGAGGCAAGTTCCAGAGTTTCGCACCTGAGGCTGACCTGCCCTGCCTCGTTTCTCTACTTCTGGTCCACCCGGTACTATTCTTCTCCTTTCTTCCCTTCCCACCCTCAATCAACTCCATTCTTCAATTGAGACAGATTTGAAGATGGCTCCTCATGCTGTCGTAGCTGGTGGTAAGTCACTCATGAACCCTGATCACTCGATGCCGTTGTTGCCCCTCTTTGCCTCCTGTACAATGTGATCAGCAATCGCCCCGCGGTCATGCTCTCAAGTTTGGTACCCCGCGCCACCCAACCCGCCGCCTCAGGTCCTTCCACCAGAGGTTTGCCCAGAGGGCCAGGCCTACGAATCACTGCGTGGTGGCGACAAACAACACGCAATCACCACCCCTTCCTTCCCACGACTAATAACTCTTCACTTTGCTGGCCTGGACCGGCAAATCCTGCTCGTTCCCTATTATTCCTCGCTTTGACAACACGTTGCCTACCAAGTTGCACTTCCCTTCGTTTTGCATGCAGCATCTCAGGTCAGCGCCAAAATGCCTCCTATTAACCATGCCATGGCAACAGCTGGCGTAGCAGCCGTCACTCTAGCTGTCGCCGCCGCTATTGCTATCTACGAGTCCGACGACGTTCGCCGGGTTGCTGAAGATATTCGACGCCGAATCGCCATTGCCATACAGTCCATCGGGAACGAATTCAACCATGGCAGCCGGAACGAGCCTCTATTCAATCGCCCCGAGGACGCGGAAGGCTTTCTCCTCAGCAGCGGTGTCGAAGGAGCCGATCCGGGAGTCGACGCTGATGAAGCCACGAGAAAGCGACAGAGAGAGGAGTTAATATACTGGAATGCTGTCCGCGAATCCAAGCTTATGGCTGAGGAAAGAGTGACCCAGGATTCCGCGGTTGCCGCCGCTATCGAGTATGGCAAGTCAGTTGACTCAGGCCCGTCATTGTCTCGGAATTTCGATGACTTCCTGAAGCAAGAAGAGGGTGCTGCAGCAGGGACTTTCGTGTTCAATACTGGTACCGAAGTGCAAAACCGCCAGGGCCTCACGAGGAGGAAAGTACCAAACCCTGCCGCATATGCGAACCCGTTCGCCGACGAGAACCACATCGATCTGGATGAGATTGAGGATGCCGAACCGGCACTGTCGATGACGGGTACAGACATGTACCATGTCACGCCCCGAATTTCTTCCCCCGTAGCCGTACCGCCCACCACTTTCGTCCCTGTCATGGCGCCGCTCCCAGAGCCGGCCACTCTGACCCCTGAAGCTGCCACGACGCCACGGAGCGCTTCTCCTACCCCTGGTATCGAGGCTGCTTCAAGCCAGAGCTCAGCAACCATGTCCGGAACTGCAGCTGACGAAGACCTGGCCGAGGATGAGTTCATGACTGCTGGCCAGGATCAGACTGCCTATGCAACGATTCAAGCGTGGGCTCAAGACAACCAACCTGATTTCTACTCGCCTCTACCCATGTCGCCAGAACCACCTGCATCCGAAGCCGAAGTGCTGTCAGCTGGCCAGCTGACACCCACAGATTCAGTCTCCGTCGTCGACGTTGGTCACGACTTTGAAGCCCTCTCCGATGCCGAGGGCCATGATTTCGACGTCCTGAGCGAGAGCGATGGCATCGCTACGCCTGCTAGTTGGTCGGAAGTCGGGTCTGTTGTCAGTGAAAGCGAGCCGCCCACCCTCGCATAGGGAGATATTGGAAAGGCTAAGGGTTTGATCCTAGAGAGTGTATAAGGAAAATCAGTACTGGAATAGGGCGGCGGACTTGTTTGGGCGGCGTATAAGGCTGATTGGTTTCCCACATCATATGGGTGTCCGAGGATAAATATTGCCGAAGGTCACAATTGTTTTAGAATATCGATACGTGCTTCAACTCAGAGCTCTCTAGCCGCCACTGTCGGGTGTTGATCTTCCTGGAGAGATGGGTTATAGATATCCCGTACAGCGTGCTGGTTAGCGGAGGGATCCAAGTGATAAACCTCTTCCCGAGCCTAAGTGTGGTATTACCGATTCATACGACGTTCGTTAGACCTATTCATAATCGAACCGATATGACTACCCCATCTTCCCATCCCCATAGCCTGGCATCTTCTCGGGGTCTCCGCTCAGCCTCCTCACTTGCTGATCCGGCGCACCAGCATGTTGCTACTTGGGTGGATCGATCCAACCCTTGCCCTTCTTCACCTTATTGCAATAAGCATCCCACAGGTGATCCACGGGCCATCCCACCAGCTCAACCCAAAATTGCTTCTCATGATACTTCTGGAGCCTCAGTTTCTCATTCATCCGTCTCACCGTCCCATCGCCGAACCGCTGCTCGAGATATTCCAGGAAGTAAGCAGTGCCATCGTATCCCTTGTCCCAGCCGCCGTCGATGCTCGGCTTCCAGTGAGGCGGGCACAAATTACACCTCAGCCTAACCCAGTCGGCAATGCCTTCAATCAGTCCCGCCGGACACGTGCTGTAGGCATCATACTGGTAACAATGGACAAGCTCGTGGGTGAGGACGCCGGTAATCTCGTCGCAACACCTGGCCGTTGGCTGCTTGGCAACGTAGGAGAGCGAGAGGTGGATTTCCTTGTGGTCGCTGTCTAGATCTGAGCCCGTAGTGTAGGCCACGCCGCCCATGTCACGGAGGATGAGTGTCACGGACCGCGTGGTCGGGAGGGTCGTGGTTGGACAAGAGGGTTTTAGGTAGAGGAGTCTTTGCACGTTCTTGACGGCTTCAGAGAAGCAGTCGACGGGCTCGAGAGCATTAAGGAAAGCCTTGGCGCCGGGATGCCGGAGATCTCTGATTTCTAGACGGATCTTCGGTTCGTGGAAGCGCTCCTTATCTGCCTGAGGCCTATGGAATTCCTTCTCATGAGACAGCGGCTGTCCGGGTACTGCGGTAGCTGAAGGGGCTACGGTTTGTGTGGGGGATACATCTTCCTCTGGCGGTGACATGACGGAGTCCACGGGTCTCCGAACGGATTCGGGGCAATGAGAAGCTGCGGTAGCGCGGGGTGAGAATTTTGGTCCTACCTGAAGCCGAATTCGTTGCTTTGAACTCCCATTGACGGGGGTCGCGGTGTTTAATCTCCGGACCATGGTGGATTTCTGAGAATCTCTGAGTTCAAATGTTAATGGCTGGAGGCTGCTGGGACGATGCAGGTCTGCAAGCCGCTGCGGCAACCTGCAGATGCAGCCGAATATTGGATGGACGTATTCGCACCTTTGTACGACCTGACGCCTTGCACGGGATAGCCAGGGTCCTGTGGGCTTCCCCACATGTGGCAGGGATGTAATTCAAAAGACAGCGTTGAAGGAATCAACGAGACTTGTCTCAAACTCGAGGGCTACGGGAATTACGATGGAATAGGACCTGGGTATTATTACAACGAAGCTCCAGAGAAAATACTCTGAGCATCGTTCTTGATAGGAGTGACCCCGGAGTTCAAATTGGACAAGACCGGTCGACAGGCAAGCGGGTTTGGCAATAAGAGACTCGACTTGCATTCATACCCGGCCGCCGAAAAACATATATCTATTTCCATATTGTACTGTAGTAAACCAAGACAGGGCGGAGCACTAAAGGAGGAAGATGAAAGAGAAGTGGAGGCATAAAAAAATAAGCACAAATTTACGAGGTAAGTATAAAATGGCAAGTCGAAGAAGAAGAAAGGAGAAGCAAGGTGATCACGAATATCTAGACTACTTCCGCTAGTTGGATGGTTAGGTAGTTTTGAGCTGAGGGTGAGCGAGACAACATATGTTTATGGCATGGCCTGGAATTCGGGCTACAAGAGAATGATGATATCAACAGTTGGATGAAAACAGTCTGGCGCACGCATGCAATATTTGCTCTCATACTTTTGAGCTTCTGTTAGTAGTGATCACTACCCCGACCCCGCCAAGGCTGGACGCCCCACTTTCCTGCAGCGCCACTCGGGCAACTCTGGCTCGCCCTTTGCTGTTGTTGTCATTCATCAGACTAAGGCCGAGTTCGCGAAATACTACTCTATACACGAAGCTCATCAATCCAGAAAACACGCATAGATCGTCAACGAAACAATCGTCGCGACTTGGCTTCTCTCCGACCACGCTTTGCGCATTGCCATACTGCAGCAAAATTCGAGGTGAGGACTCGGAATATCTCATCAGCCCATGTTGTTGTCGCAGGGGTACTTTCCTTGCAAATATTTGGTGTTGTTTCTGGTCTGGATTGGCCTGACTAACGAGGTTTCATCACAACAGAGATATCGGGCTCATTATCTACCAACCAGACGATCAACGCTCTTCCATCCGCCATTTTGGCCGGGTCATGGCAGAGAAAATAACGGACAAACAGGTGGCCGACCTGACGGCACTTCTAAGGACGGATGCCTCGGTGGACGCCAAGGTCAATGCCGTGACAGCCGTCAAGTCTGGCATAAAGCAGCACCATGTTCCTGACACGTCGGTCCCTCAGCTCTTCGAGGCGCTGCGGATCGCATCCGCGGCTCAGCATGCTGCCCTCGCGAATGCAGGCTTCACGAGCCTGAACCACCTCCTGACTCGCCTGGCGCGACAAGAACCTAAGTTCCTTAGCAAGGAGGCGGCTCGGACACTGCCCATCGTCATTGACAAACTAGGGGATCAGAAGGAGAAGTTACGCACCGTCGCGACGCAGGCACTGGCAACCATGTATGCTGCCGCGCCCATGGATGTGGAACGCTTCGTTCGCAACACAGCCATGATGGGTAAGAACCCGAGGGCCAAGGAAGCGAGCATGCATTGGCTTCTCCAAATGCACAAGGAGCAGAGTCTTCCATTCCGTTCCTATGTTCCCTTGCTCATGGATTTGCTTGAGGATGCCGATGGCATGGTTCGCGATGTTGCGAAGACTACCGTCATAGAACTGTTCAAGTGTGTGGTATCGTTCGCTTCTTTGTCTTCTGGCGCACCTTTTGCTGATTTACACACACAGGAACGCACCAAACGCGGCAAAGTCGGACCTGAAGAGGCAGCTGAAAAACTTCAAAGTCCGGCCCGCCATTGAGCAAGCCATAGTAAAGGCCCTCATCCCAACGACGGCCGGATCCCGTCCCGAAACGCCCGCCGACGGGATCGGCCTCCCTAGCCGACCAAATCTGGCTGCCAGTATATCTTCTCTCTCGAGCGAGCGCCCAATCACTCCGATGCTCGATACGAAAGCAGAATCTCTGGAACCAGTATACGTCAATACACATAGGGAGCTGGACGACATGTTTCGGGAGATGCAAATGTGGTTCGACGGAAAGGAGACCGAACAGAATTGGCTTAAACGAGAGCAGAGCATTGGCAAGCTCCGGCGGTTGATAGTTGGCAATGCTGCGTCAGACTACCGTGAAGACTATATCAACGGCGCTCGGGCGTTACTTGATGGTATCATCAAGGCCATGACCTCGCTGAGAACCAGCTTATCTAAGGAGGGATGCGCCCTGATCCAAGAAATGGCTTCCGCGTTTGGGCCTCAGATGGATTCCATGGTTGAGTTGCTGATGCAGACTCTCCTCAAGCTCTCGGCCGCAACCAAGAAGATCGCCTCGCAACTGGCAAGCCAAACCATCGACGTGATTCTTAGCAAAGTCACATACCACAATCGCCTCATGCAACACATTTGGGGCGCGTGCCAGGACAAAAATGTCCAACCTAGAGTCTACGCAACGGGATGGTTGAAGACGATTCTGAAAAAGGAAGAACACCACAAGTCCCATCTCGAGCACACTGGCGGGCTTGATCTGATCGAAAAGTGCATCAAGAAGGGGCTAGCGGACGCTAATCCGGGCGTCAAGGAAAAGATGAGGTCTGTATACTGGCAGTTCGCCGGAATGTGGCCGGCAAGGGCCGAGGCGTAAGTGACATCTGCGGTTTTGACTTGACTGGCTGGCATGCTAACTAGTCGACAGCATCATGGACACTCTGGAAGGCACGGCACAGCGACTTTTGAGGAACGACCCAAACAATCCTAATTCTCCAAAGAAGGGATCCCCGGTACGGCCTGGCCTGGGCTTGTCCAAGAGTACAATGAGTGGAAAGCCTAGCCTCAAGGAGACCCTGCTAGCTCAGAAGAAGGCCGCCGCCCTCGCTGGTCGAAACCTTCCTGCTCGGCCCGGTTCAGCCATGGCTCACTTCTCTCCGGTCCGCACCGTGTCTAGCTCCTCGACAGCATCTGCCGGATCGGCTGCTGCGCCGGCTAGGCATCGTCCCGAGTCGAAGCTGGCTGTGAACTCGGGAGGTATGTCTGTGGCCCCGGTTCGCCCGACGCGAAAGCGGCCCGAACTGGCTGCTAGACCCGCAACAGCCGGGCCTTACTCGATGCGAAGTCACGATGGCCCATCCCGGGAAGAAAACAGCCCGCCTTCGAACGTACGGACGAAGCCTAACACGCCGAGGGTTGCTGCTCCAGCATCGCCCAGGAGGACCGCACCCCGACCTCGCCCAGGCCATGCCCCCCACGCGAGCGAATCGAGCGTTCCGTCGCCCACCAGAGCTGCCTTCTCCAAGGCCATGTCGCCTAGCCCAGCGTCTCCCCGCGTTAGTCCGGCAAGACTGAGGGCATCCCATTCGGCTCGGGAATCGACCAGCCCATCCAAGTCCAACGAAGAGTTCACCCTGGTTGTCCCCACAATCGTGAGTTTGAAGAAATCGCCACCCCCAAGTTCGCTGCGGGAGGCGACGCCGGCGATGCCCAGTCCGATTCTAGAGGGCCCTGGCGACGCCGACGAAGGCACGCCGACTCCCAAGAAAGCCACCCTTCAGGTATACGAGGATCCTTTCATCGACGATCAGGCAACACCAAAGCCCAGCATGCCTGGCTCGGTCCTAGGAGACAGGCCTGTAAACGAAAATGCTGCGATTATCTCTCCAATGGAACAAGAGAACTCCCAGCCCGATCCGTCTCCAGAAAAGGCTAGGCAGAACGCGAAGCTCTTGGACAGTGGCATCACACGGGTTAGAGCCAAAACCCTTGATGTTCACGGCTTCAGGAAGCTCCAGTCCTTGATCCGGGACAACAAGGCCATTTTCACCGACGACAAGTTCTCGGCTCTCCTTGCGGGACTCTTCCAGTACCTCGAAGACCCCCTCTCGGCTCTGACACCTGAAAAGGCCCAGGACGTCAAGGCGCAAATTCTCGCTACCGTCAAGCTGCTCCTCAAGAAGGAGCGCGAAAACTTCCAGCCACATGTAGCGCGCGGTCTTGAGTGTCTTATCATTACCCGCAGCGCGTACGATGCTCGCACGCACATTGTTGCTGCCTTGGAGATCCTGTCTGAGGAGCTCGTCACGCTTGGAGACGCCTCTGAACTGGCCATGGCTATCACTAAGCTTCTTGGCAACATACAGGATAGCTCGGTACAGGGCTGCCGCGGTCTCAGCATGGGGTTGCATATGCTCAAGGAGTCGCTGGAAAGGCGTGCAAGCTATACGCCGTCCGACACGGAACTGGCACACCTTGCCGCGCTCGAGACTAGATGCCTTGAGTCGGCAGATTCAGGCGTTCGCATGGATGCTGTCGAGCTGTGTGTCGCCATGCATGCTAAGGTTGGCGAGTCACGCTTCTGGGGGAGCCTGAAAGGGGTAAAGGATGATCCGAAGAGCCTCATCACCTACTACATTGTGAAGAGGCAGCGAGATATGCAGCATGCCAACGGCGCTGTCGCGATTGCCTAGCAGACAGCTCCACGAGGTAGCTGTCTTATGGGACGCGCGTCGGATATGAGAAGTTGTACGACAAGCCCAGGGCTGGAATCTTCGTTGTATATATTGGCGCTAGCCTGGAACAGTGGCTGGGTTGTTTTTCATGTGGACTTGGAGTTGCTCGCTGACAACGAGCGGCGACGGCATTCCTTAGATTCTGCAGTGTGGATATATTTAATGACTTGCATTCCTTGAGAACCTTGGCCTACGTGGTGAGAGTATTCCAGACTTCATGCAATTAAAATAGTTTACATTCGTCAAGCACGAAGGCGTCTTCATATAACCAACGTAGCCAATCGGCGGCTACGCCGACGAAAACGAAGGCAAAGAAACGCTTCTTGCTCAGCAAGATCTCGTCAAAGAACTTTGCGGCTTCGGAGATTATGAATCTTGTATGATCGACGCCATCGGATATGATCTCTACTGGGGACCAGGGATGCTAGGCACTACTACCAGGGTTTTACACGCCGATCCTGGCGGCATATGCTCCGAGCCCACTTTGCACAACTTTTTCCCACTGGTTCAAGAGCCAAATCCGTCACAATGGAACTGTTCGGTCTTGAGATGGCAGCCTCTGGCCAAGGGAAGCAAGCAGCCGTCGCCACCTTGCTCTCGACAAAAACGATGGAAGCGACAGAGTGCACGGCCTCCCGAATGACGGTGAAGAGTAGCCCGTCCCAGCTCTCGAATCGCCATGCTTCCAGAAGGTCGCTGCCGTCTTGCATCCCAAAATCCTCAGCAGCCTGAAAGGACGTGCGCAAGCTGGTTCTTGGGATCGGGGACTTGTGCCTTCGGCAAGCCCGTGCTGCTGGCCGTGCCAATCCAATGGACAACCCGACTACCTAGATTAGGCAGCCTCAGATGAAAATTCTTCTTTGATCGCTGACTAAGAAGTACGAACGATGGGCGGGGAGTGAGAATTAGCCGTTTGGTGTCGCTGTTGATGGGCGGCGCGGTGGGAATCTCGAAACGATGCCGACATGCAGGGCCAAGGGGCAACAGGTCCCTCTTTTTTCGCTGGCCTTGTTGGGCTGATGAGCCAGCCTTTTTGCCCACCTGCCGCGCTGCGCTTTATGCCATTTTACACCTGCCTTAATTCCAGACTGCTAGGCTGTTCTGTGCCTTGAACAACCAACAAGTAAACTTGACAAAATTTATCAAGACTGTCTCTGTCTTTTGACGTGAACCAAGCGGCGTGAAGCAGGCCGCGGCTGAGGTGTCAAGTCTGTTCCTCTAGCAAACACATCGATAGTACGCATGAAAAAAATTCAAGAATTGTGGGGACGCTGGACTCCCCTCGGGTCCTTTGCTTCCCGAAGTAGGCTGTCTAGAGACAGAGGACCGGAGAAGCGATAGTAGATATCTTTACACAGCTACGTCTTGTTACCAGTTTGACCTCGGCCTTTTAACTGTTCCTAGCTTCTCTCATGTCGCAAACCGACACATGGCGACACCATGGCGGATGATCCACGATTTGGTGTCCCATCGTCCAACGGACTCACACACCTTCCACGTAACAGTATCTATGAAGTCGGACTTCGGAGGAGCAGCGTTGACGATTGAAGAGTCGGGAGTCTGAATACCATGTCCTCCAGCACGTAGGGGACAAATAGTCCTATTTTGCTACTGGTCATCGTGAACTCGTGGTACCTAATCGGGCAAGGGTTCTTGAAGATAGGAGCCAGAAGCGAGACCATCATAGATGGTAACGTTGAAAATATGCGGTCATTGACACCACTTCCTTATCGCGACTGGGTCAACCACGAGGCTGTTGAGCGACCGCCGTGAAGGATAGAGAGCCGGGGCAAGTTTGGCAGAGAACGTGCATGTGAGGCTGCGGCCGCTCCACGGTGCGGAGCTGAAAGTGAGGGATCTGAAACCAAGCCAGTACGAGGTCTGCTAACTATATGCGCCTACCTCTTCACGCTCTTTGAGGGGGGCGAGCCGGGTCGGCAAGTGGTTAGGATGAGGGCAGCAAAGATACCAGTACAAGTATTTCGTGCGAATTGGAAGGTGCGTGCCAACCCGTGTGTTGGCAGCCGGTACATGCCGTTCAGGAACCTGGATTCTGGGCAAGTGAGGTGCAGATGGAACATGGATACATCGGATCTCGACCGCGTCTGATGCACCATTACGTTTCGTTGAAGGACACATTCAGCCCGGAGCACGCCTTTTCGAGATCATCATTGGTACCTCCTCACTAGAGGAGTGATCCTGTCTTGCCCTGCCGATATTTCCCTTTGACAGAAGATGCAGGGATCTGGAGGACGAGTGAATTAAAACCGAGGTGGCACGAGTTGTGTGATGGCTGATGGCGCGGTGGGCTAGGCACTCCGTAGGAGCTAGCATATTGTCCTCTCCGTGGTCAGCAGGGAGAAGCCCAGCTCAGCTCACCGTCAGCTAGGCGCGTAATGGCGATGCCGTGTGCTGGCTGCTGGGGTTGAATGTCGCCGCACATCGTCTAGCAAGTCAAACGTCGCCATCTGTCGACGATATGTCTGCGTGCTAACGATGATCTCTCTCAAGGATTAGGACACGAAGGATGTCCTCATGCGGATAATGGCTGAAAAAGACCCCTAATGGCGGGAAAATCGGGAGGCTAAAGACCAACCTGGAAAGAGCTAGCGACGACAGTGCTGTAATTACTGGGTACCAACTACCGTCGCTTCCAGTGCTTGTGTTCCACTATAAATTAAAAAAAGAGACTTTGCTCCTCTGTCGCCGTACCAAGGACAGGCTCGAGACATACATGGGCATGATAGGTACTGCGATTTCAACCCGACTTCTGAGGTTCTCATGCACAACGAACTTGGCGCTGGAAGCACCGCAATCAAACTGAAACACTTATTCTAGCAGACTGTGCCTGAACTTGGCCGAGTTTAGTGGCATCTCCACAAGAGACACGTATTTGTGGGGTTTGAAAGTCGAAGAGAGTTGTTCCAACCAACAAGGATCTAACCAGCGGAAGACGACGGGGTTTGCAATGAGAGGGAAGAACCTTCGTTCTGTTTTGGGTCTGAGCAGTGCATGCGCCAAGGGGTGAGCTGACGAGGCACGGGCAGGACAGGTCCCAGTGAAGGTCGGAGGACGAAGACGCCCTCTTGGAACCATTTTGGTTAGCCGGGTGGGGGGTACCCAAGTACCTTGGTAGATCGAAGGTATTCAAAGCAGCCACAACGGCGCAACGGCTGCCAATATCTTCCCGGTAGCGTAATTAGTCTCCAGTCCCGCAGCGACTGAATTTTTGTGTACAGAGCATCTATGAACAGACAAAGGCCGTGGTGCTTCGTATGTACTCAGATGAATGTCAAAATATATCTATACTGTAATACAAGACAAGAGCAGGGCTGCGTTGAAGTCAAGGGTTCGGTCTCGCCTAGTCCATTCCTTTGACAGTCTATCCCAGTCTCGCCAGTTTTCGAATGCTTGGCTCTCTCGAGACATCGACTACAGAGGTATTATTGGTATGGATCCTCCTGCTTTCATCACGACGTACGGAATCTACTGGTCCCTTCCAGGCCGAAGCTCTGCATGTATTGACCAAGGCCGTCTGATTTCGGTCCTGCGAGTTGTATGGATCTCAAGGAGCCGACCGTTCTTTGCCCTCGCATTGTTTCTATTTATTGCCCTTCGCCTGTGCCCGTTGCAGGCTTCCGCGAATAGGATGGATGAAGAGGTGCGCACCGCCGTGGCTCGCCCCCTTCAGCCTCCCCACCTCTCCTGGTCTTGCCGAGTGGGCAAATTAGAGAACTTGACCATTGTAAAGCTTCGCATGTGCAGGGCTGTATTGTCCTCGAGACCATGACGCCCACAATAGGAGCTACTCTCGCATATTCGCTAGCTTGATCGTGATTTAACTGTTCGATATTTCTTTAGTGGTGGCTGCCTTTTGCAAGAGGTAGGTAGTCTTCATCGGTCAAGCATTCATCGGTCAAGCATCAGATCAAGAATTCAAGGTCCCTCACCCCTGGCTAAAGGCTTAACCAAATGGGGATGGAGTTCGTGTCGCGGCCAGCTGGGGGGGGATTTTGACTTGGGGGCTACGGCAGTCCCAAGTACCTCTGTAGTGTGTGCTCATACTCCGGTCAGGGAATGGAGCATATTTACGGCCTATGCTACTGAGTTTGAACTCACGATGTCTTCTCATTGCCCACCAACATGTCCTAGAATGTCTATCTTTAACATTAGTTCGTAGTAGTAGCATCGTAGCCTGACAAAACAACACACCGGCAAAGCCCCCTGGATTCGCAGGCGGCGACCATGGTTTAGCTAGAAAACCGGTGAAGGGGTGTTCGTTGCTGCAAGCTCACCCCCAGTCCGCCAACCGCTAGTTTTAGTTTGGCTGGGTGTATCCACTACCCAGACCCAGTTTCGTAGCACCCA
>Ga0247774_1000280_pt1 | contig 24769 bp, 22 predicted proteins | sample UWRJL001104B6_FD_179933 | JGI IMG/M metagenome (GOLD analysis project Ga0247774, IMG submission 179933) | Plant litter microbial communities from Arlington Agricultural Research Station in Wisconsin, United States - UWRJ-L001-104B-6 | ecosystem: Environmental > Terrestrial > Plant litter >... | reverse complement strand
ATATAGCAATCCTAATTGATTTGTGAACACCCATGTGATAAAATATAAAAACCATAATAAACAGAGAATTGCCAAAATGGATAGCCAGGTACTCGATCGCAAAAAGCAAGAGTTAGAGTTAGATGATTTTATTAAATCAACTTCAGATGCGCGAGAAATTAAACGAGCATTGGTAGTTAAATGGAGTTGGTCAGGGCTATCTTATCGTCAAATTATCAAACAGTTAAACGTTTCGGTGGGATTTATTAGTAAATGGAATAATAAATTTTCAATTGGGGGAGTGAAAGAGCTGAGAATGGGGTACAAAGGGAAGCAGGGCTATTTAAGTAAATCAGAAAAAGCCGAAATAATTCTCTGGTTAAGTCAGAGAGAAATGTGGGATGTGGCAGAATTAGCTATCTATATAGAATCCAAATATGAAGTAATTTATGAGTCCCTACAAAGTTACTATTCTTTATTTGAATCAGCTCGAGTGACTTGGAAAAAGTCTCAAAAGAAGAATCCCAAAGGAGACCCCAAATTGGTAGAAGATAAAAAAAAAGAAATTAACGAGTATTTAGAAACATGGCAGTCAGATATAAAACAAGGTAAGTTATGTGTGTTCATGTTAGATGAATGTCATTTATTGTGGGGAGATTTATGTGGGTATGTTTGGGGAAAAAGCGCTGGGAGAGTAGAAGTATAAATGACCAATCAAAAACAGAGACAAACCTATTATGGAGCCTTAGATTAGGGAAATAAAGAATTTTTAGTACAACCATATAAGAAAGGAGATTCAGCTCAGACAATTAGCTTTTTAAAATATTTGAGAAAACAACGCCCCAACTCAAGACTGACAATTATTTGGGAGGGAGCCACCTATCATAAGTCACAAGAATTAAGAGAATATTTAGAATTAGTAAATGACGGAAAATCTCCCGAAGAATGGCAAATAAATTGTATCTTGTTTGCCCCGAATGCCCCCGAACAAAATCCAGTAGAAGATATTTGGTTACAAGGAAAGAATCTTTTGAGAAAATTTGCCTATCGCTGTAAATGTTTTACCATAGTAAAGAGGTTATTTATGTTTTTTTTGAATCGTCAAATATTTGGATTTCCCAAACTTTATATGTATGGTTAGTGTTCACAAATCAATTAGGATCGCTATATATTAGATGCAATAACGGCAATTGAGCGATATGCTAGCCTTGGCAGGCAAGAATTTGATAACCAAGAATTAATTCAAATTTGGATTGTTCATCACCTGCAAATTATTGGAGAAGCAACAAATGCGTTATCGTCCGAGTTAACGGGTCGATATTCATCCGTGCCTTGGGCGCAAATTGTAGCTTTTAGAAACCTTGTAGTGCATGAATATTTCCGAGTTTCGCTAAACCTAGTTTGGGCGATCGTACAGAATAATTTACCTCCGCTGAAAATAACAGTAGAACAGATTTTACAGGAGTTGCTAGAGGCGTGAGTTCAGCACTCAAGCAATTATTCAAGCTTATTCAACTTTGCTGTAGAACGCTATAGCCGATCGCCCTCAAAAGCTCTCTTTTTTTTTGAGGACAATCGGCTGCTATGAGACGAATGCGAAAAGAACTTAAAGGGGTTCTATAAGAACTCCTATCTACCAAAGACACCCACTCCATAATAGCAGGTTGATGTCTGACAGTTTGCCATAGTAACTTTGACTCGGAAGCGACCATTCCAACGCGGGCTTACTCTGACCATTGGGTAGTCATCCGCACCAGTATCAGAGTCCATAAGATTACCATTTTCGTCATAAACCTGCAAGTCAATATCCCGACAATCTTCATCGCAAACGCCAACGAAAGCGTAGGAAATACCAGAACGAAGGTTGATATTCAAAGTCTCTGATTGATTCCTGCGGAGCTCATCAACCAAGGGGGTGTGAGTTAATTGATAGCTGCCATTGATTCCTAAACCGATCGCTGCTTGCATCAGTTGTCCGCGCACTTGGTCGGTGAAGCGTCCTGCTAAAGCAGCAGTAGGTGTTAACAATACGATACCAGAAAAGAGTGCGATCGCAGTTTTAGCTGTGGTTTTGGGATTCAGAGCATTAGCAGTGCGGCAAACTAGGTTGTAGGAAGTTTGGCAAATAGATTTCATGGCGATTGTTCCTCGTGTTAATATTTGTTGAAGTAAACTGTTTCTTTGAGCTTTCTCATCTCTGTTTTTTTATCGGGATAGGTCGATCGAAATATGCAGTTATACAAAATCTGGGTTTGTTATCCTTTTGATGATTCGGCAGTTGAAACTGCTTCTTGTCAAACGAAGTCCGCCTCTGCGGAGCGATAAATAAAAGGAGGATTTAAACCTGATTTACTATGATGTGTCATTCTGAGCGAAGCGAAGAATCTCAGAATTACATTGAAATGCGTAAGTGCTGATTAAGTCAGAGAGTTTAGATCGTATTTATAGTAAAAACCCCAGTTTCTTAGAAACTAGGGTTTTAGTTAGGCTGTAATTTATTTTCATTAAACTTTACTGGGATAAGTCACTAACTCTTTCGCGGGCGCGGGCGATCGCACGTCCATTATCGATCGGTGCAACAACAGAGCCGTATAGTATCCAGAGACTCCCCGCCATTACATTAGCTTTTTCTGGTTCCGGTTCGACAGCATGAACGGCAACGGAAATGGCAAATCCTCCTAACATAAAACCCAAGAAAGAAATCCACCGTCTCGTATAGGTATAGCCGCCAATAGGAACGATAGCACTGAGGATAATGGCTATCGGAAGATTGCGCTGAGACAGCTTAACTACTTTGCTTAACTTTTCGGCTTCAATTTGTTCGTTGATGGCTTGAATTTTATTTTGGGTGGTAGTCATAGTTTTATCTCCTTATCGGTTTGTAGTTTGTATCCTGGGGTAACAGTGAGAGTGGCAATTGCCTCGCCTCTTCTGTTTATTCATAGGGACTGGGTGAGGAGTTTATGCAGGATAGAGTTAAGAAAAAGAGAAAAAAATTAGCTCAGCGCTTGAAACTGCTAGTACACAAGAACCCCGACTTCACCTAAAAAGTCGGGGTTCTGATATTTGTTGTTTTTTAGCTGTTACATTACTTACTGGTAGTCAACAACTTTTGCTCCCACTTACCAAAGCCATCGCGCTCTAAGTATACAATTCTGGTACAATGGAGCTTGAAATAGCTAACTTTTTTGCGGGCACGAGCGATCGCACGAGCATTATCGATCGGTGCAACAGTAGATCCGTATAGCGCGCAGAAAGTCCATACCATTGAATCAGTTTTATCCTGTTCCGGTTCAGTGGCGTAAACAGTGATGAAAACCGCTAATCCTCCTAACATAAAACCCAGGGAAGAAAGCCAGCGTCTCGTGTAGATATAACCGCCAATGGGAAAGATAGCACTGAGGAGCATAACCACCGAAGTATTCAACTGAGACATCTGCACTATTTCGGATGATTTTTTAGCTTTTATTTGTCCTTCGATCGCTTGAGTTTGATTTTTAGCTGTATTGTTAAAAGTCATAGTTTTATTTCTTTATCAGTTTGTGTATAGAGGTAGGAGTTAGAGTAGTAATTGTCTCGCCTCGCCTCTTTTGTTTATTTGTCGGGAACTGATGAGGAATTTATGCAAAATAATGCTAGAAACAAAAACCCAGTTTCTTAGCATAATTGCGTCATTTAAGGTTGACGACAATCGCAAGAAATCGGGGTTTTAAAGTTGATAGTACATCTAGGACTGAATAACAAATAGATCGCGACGCACCCTACGGTCTCTATAAAAATGCCAAAAAATCCCATTATTTAGCGAACAATGGGATGATTAAATCTGTTAATATAAATCAAATTATTTTACAAAACAGAGCCTACATTTGTATCAGGTTGTTCTTGCCTGGAGCCAGAAGAGTTTTGCTGCTCAAGGATTGTATCGGCTTCACGGCACTGACTTGCAACAGAGGAAAAAGTAATAATAGCTCCAGCTTGATTGCCTTGCTTAAGTTGATTATTTCCCTCTGCAATTCCTTGGAGACAAACGCTGATAGTTTTGATTTGTCTTTCGTAAGCTGATATAGCAATTCGGCTTTTATCTAACTGCCCTTCTAGAGCGCTGATTCGGTTATTCCTCGTACTAAGCTCTGACTGCAAACTCTTAATTTGTTTGTTTAATTTATCGCGCTCGGACTGTAAACTATCAGCTTGTTGCTTTAACCCATCGCGCTCGGACTGTAAACTATCAGTTTGTTGCTTTAACCCATCGCGCTCGGATTGAAGATTCACCACACGATCTGTGGTTTGATTGAATTGATTCCGCGCATCTAAATAAGCAAAACCAGTGACTCCGAGAAGTGCGGCAAAACCAAAAGCGACCATTGAAGTACCAGACATATTCATAATTTTTGCTCCCTTACACTTGTTTATCGTTGTTTTTCGTTCTGTTGACTTGTGGGGAGAGGAAGCAAAAATTATGCAGATACTGTGGGAGGGAATTGGGAAAATTGCGTGTGCGATTGACTAAAAGCCTTGTGGAGCAAGGTTTTTTGAGTTTTTGAGTATCTTTGAATGCTAGTGGTGAAATCGCTCCTTGTATGATGCGTCGCTGGTGGATGTTCGTTTTATGTGTAGATTGTCGATCGCGACGCACCCGACGGTATCTACAAGTTTTTGATAAAGGTGCAATATCTCAGTTGCATATTAACCGGAACCCATCCTTATAGATAAATAGAACAATCAAAAAAGGAATTGAAGGTTATGTTGCATTACATTTTTTTGACACTGACAATCATCGATTTGATTATCCCCGATCCGGTACCTTTCCTAGATGAATTTGCCTTCATGTATCTGACATATATTACCTGGCTACAGGATCGAGAGAATAGTAAATAAAGAACTTCCTGTGGGAGCGGGTTTTTAAACAAACAAGATCGACCCGCATCCACCCCGTGAAAGCCCTCACGCCCTAAAACGGCAAAATCCTCCGAAGTCCACCTCGAATCACATCCTTAAATAACTCCTTACCAAAATCAGCAGCCCAATTATCAACATCAGACTGCTTAACTTTTTCCGCATCCACATTTTCCGGCGGTTTATTATCCACCTTCAAAGCAGATTTCTCCATCCCCACCTGCGACATCATCCCCACAAAAGTATTAATCGGAATCGCATAATTAAACCCTGTTTTCACCTCTTCCTGACCTTCAATAACTTTTGTAGTTTGCCCACTTTGCCCACTTTCCTGACTTGCCTCATCATTTTTTTTAACAGTTACAAGCCCCCCACTTTCTCCCTCTCCGTGAATGCCAATTACTCGACCGCTAACATCAAAAACCGGCCCGCCACTCATCCCCCGCCGCGTCACCGCATCGTAACGCATCGTATATCCCCGCTCGTTACTCGATCGGATATTAGCAACTTGCCCATTCGTAAACGCATATTCCCGTTCTTTAGTGCCAGCAGCAGGCAAAGGAAACCCTGAAATATAAACCCCTGAACCGATCTCCGCTTCATCGGAATTGCTAATCGGTGCAACTGAATATTCCTCGTCACTCTCAAACATGACAACTGCTAAATCTAGCCCCTTTTTTGCATCATCCTGAAAACCCTTCACTTCCGTCACTTCATGCTCTTTTTTGTTAGCAGTAACGATCATATACTTGGAATTAGGATTTATCACCACATGATTCGCCGTCAACACCGTATAAATCTTGCCTTTCTTAGCAATGATTACCCCAGACCCACCTAGTTCTGGAGCTACAGTATTATTAATTTGAACTGTAGTTGGAAATGCAACTTTAGCTATTTCTCTAGCTGTTTTTGCCATTGCTGGCGGCTGGCTTATGACAATTGTTGCTACCACTACCGTTCCGGCTAGAATGCCGGGAACGTAATTAGACCGATTAAAACCTAAATTCATAAACTAACTCCGTTGGTAAGGTGAAACTAAATATCTGGCACTTTCTCACCGCTCCGACAAAGATTAATATCATGTCCGGTCAATCACTCGTAATATATGGACCGGGGCGGGTTTACAAGATGGTCGATTTACATGAGAGATGATCGCGAACCCTTCGACTACGCTCAGGGCATCGCCCGCCCCTACAAGAATCATGGTCAATCGACCGGACATGATATAAAATCCCTGGCGGATAGCTGGCAATTCGACGATGAACTGTAAGGCGAAATAAACCGCAAATAGGTACTAATCGGAATTGCCCAACTAGAATTAACCATTTGCTCTAACATTTCCTCTGACGGCTCTGTTCCATCTTCAAAAGAATACACTCCAAAATCTGGGTCGCGATTTTTTACCCGCCCATTAATACCAATTAATAATCCCTGACTGTTAAAAATTGGCCCGCCGCTCATCCCGACAGCAATATCGTTCGTGTAACCCAAACGATAGCCTTGAGCGAGTGGTTTTGGTGGGATCACTGATACAACGCCTTGAGTAAACCGAAAAGCTCGAATTCCTTGGTCGAAAGTAGTTGTTGAACTACCTCCCCGATACATTGGAAATCCGGCGGCAAATACAGGCTCTCCTATTGTTAATGATTCGCTACTAATTCTGGTTACTTGATAGGTGGTAAAACTGCGAAATTGAACGATCGCCAGATCCGCATTTCCCAACTGCAACGGCGCTCTCAAAAGCCGATACTTCTGGCCATCGGGCGCAATCATGGTATGCTGCTGGCTGAAAGCCACAACGTGCCAACTTGTCAGCACTGTATAAACTTGCCCTTGTCGCCGGACGATCGCCCCGGAACCAGAAGCAGTCGGTGTTAAAATTCGCACCGTCATCAACCTCGCCAACCGCTCAATATTGGCACTTTGACTGTCAGCAACCCCATAATTAGCCATCACAGGTTGAGCGGCGATTCTTGCTGGAAAAAGACTCGCCGCGATCGCACAAATTGCCACCACCCGTAGCAAATTGCTCACCTTAAAGCTCCCGCATTCCACCGCCAGTGGGCTGTTGAGGTGCAGGCTGATTGTTAGCCGGTGCTGGCTGATTGTTAGCAGGCGCAGGAGGTGCTACAGAGTTGCCACTTTCCTCCCCTAACCGCGGGCGCGCGTCAATGTAAGGCATATCACCGCTTTCAGACAGGGCAGACGTACCCGCTTGTCCCTCGCGCAACCCCATGAATTGATACAATGTGCGAACCGAGTCTTGACCTGGTTTGAGTGTATAAATCAAGCCGTCGCAGCGCCCGTTGACTTTGCTAGCGGTGCAAATTACTCGCTGTCCGTTCATGTAGCCAACTGTCACGTACTTTAGCTGTTTGTTCTGGCGGAAGGTTTCCAAGCGCCCGCTAACTTCGCGGCAGCGCGTCATGGGATCGTAGCCCGAGTCGCGGAAGTAGTCGGAAACCCAGTTAATCCAAACCTCCCGTACCCCTTGGCGATTTTGGTACACCGTGGCGGGCGAACCGGAGGAGGCATCGCACATAAAGCCTGACGTTGATTGGCTTTGGCTGGGTTTAGGGCTCACAGCTAAGCTGCCGATCGCGATCGCCCCTGCTAAGACTGTCAATAATTGGCGTTCGATCTGTTTTTTCATCAAATTTACCTCCGATTACATTTTTTTCCTAAAACAATAGGCTGAAGGAATGGCAAAAAGACACAAGGTTCTTTACCACTTCCCCCAGCCTCGCGAAACTCACATTCGTCTCAGACTAGGCGCGGTGACTTAGATATTCAATAGTTTTTAATGTCAAATTCTGTCGATACTCACAACTGTACAGTCATAGATGCACTTGAGTTGTTTTTTTATTGCGCGTCACCATTATAATTTTTTTTCAACTACCTGTCAACTCTTAAATCCAAAATAAGTTTCTGATTAGTAAAAGCAGGGAAATTTCCTACACGATAGTTCCGCTTCACGCTCTTTTGATGAACTTGCCCATGGTCTGGTATGTCACTGCTAGATGTTCGTCTGATTTGCAGATTGTCGATCGTGACGCATCCTACGGTATCTCAATCCTCGAACCGCATCATCCAGACAAAAAATCCCAAAATTTGCTCTACTGGCGGTAAGGAGTAAACATTTAAGTCGATGGTTACTTCGGTTCCAGAAAGCTTAAGAAATTGCCATTGGAGGCCATTACTAACAGAACCATAGAGGCTAGGCAATGGTTTTTGTTTGGCTTCATTAAATTTCTGTGCTGCTACCATTTCTGCAACACACTGACCGATTCCTGTTTTCAAATCAGCCTGTTTTGCCTCTACAATGACAATGGCTGGTGCTTCAATTGCTAATTGTTCAGTGGAACGACTGATGAGAAAGTCACAGCGTTCATTTAGTCCCAGAGATTCATCGACGTTGAAGTCTTCCCCGGAAAACATACTAATTTGACGGTTGAGAATGCGGCGAACTTCTACAAGAACTGGGCTAATAATTAGCTCGGATCTGGCTTTTTCGCTGCCTGTAGCGACAGCAAGTGGTAGAGTTTCTTCAAGAGTTGCAGCCAGGGTGTTGCTGGGTTGGATGGGGGCAATTTCAGGCAGAAATCTGATGCCTTCTACTGTGGTTAAATTGAAGGCTTCTTTAACCTTGGTTATGGTGGTAAATTGACTGTATGGCATAATTTTGGGGCGGTTTTTGTCGGAAAGCTTGCTGGAACTCCATAATTAAATGATTACTTAACAATAGTGACTAGACTTCCTACCTTCACCTGAGAAAATAATTCATCTATATCTTCGCTGTCAACCCGCCAGTGATTTGAATCGCTGGCGACTGCGGGCGAATCTCTTCGCAAATTACTACATTTGTAAAACAGAATTTTCCTCTAAAACGGCAAACGAGGAATAGGAACGCGATCGCGAATTATATCTTGAAGGCGATCGATAACAGAAGGTTGGCATTGTAGATTCAGCGAAGCAGTACCTTGTAAACCAGTAGCATCGATTACAACAGCCCGCATTGGGAAAGTCCTGGTAGAAGAACAGCCTCTTCCCTCGCAGGTGCAACTTACAGATGTGTCAATAGAACTACTACGACCATTGGCAGGCAAAATTTGTCCTTCACTACTAGATTTACCTTCTGTATATCCGCTTACTATCCAACTACTAGCATCACCATCATCGTCTGTATAACTAATTGAAAGAGAATTAGATGCTTTCCATGCGGCTGTGCAAGAGGAATTATTACCATTGCAAGTAAACTTAGTTATTACTGGTGGGCTTCCTCCTGGACTTGATGTTGGGCTTGATGCTTGAGAACCTTGGCGTGTCATTGTAAAAGGCATATTTACACTCCCACAGATTCCACTGCCACTTATTTTCTTACCATCACTGCTAATGGTTCCTACCCATCGCATAGGAGTCTGTCCCCTCGACTCAAATTGATTACCAGACACATTACCATTGGTCATCGGCACTGGTCCAGAGGGTGATATATTGAGTTGACTACCGTTTTGGGTAATAGTAATTTTACCTTGATATGCACCTGCCTCTGGAGCAGATTCACAACTGCCATCGGATTTAACACTAAAGAAACCGAAATCAAATGTCCATTCACCATTCAAATTAACCCCATTATTTGATGGTGTAGGTAGAGCTGACTGGCGGGGATTATTATTTCCAGAATTTGATGCTACTGCTGGCGAACCCTTCCCTAAAGCAGTTCGCATTTCTCCTAACTGTTCAGAAAAACCATCAGCAATTCTTTGAGGAATATCAGGCGACGACCAATTATTAGGATTCAAAAAATCCTGCATCTCAGGAGAGTTCACAATCGGATTTGTATTTATCGGCGTAATAGTATCTTGAGGATAATCATACCTTTCTCCAGCTTTTACTAGCCTACCGCCTGGATTTTTAGCTGATTTAACCTGCACTTCTCCTACTAATACATTAATACTGATACCAGCTGCATTATCAGCAGTTTGCAGGAGACTTTCTCCCGGAGTTGGTACAACTGTTACTTCATCTTCAGCTTGAGCTAATAGTCTTCGAGAAGCTTGAAAGTTATTATTTGGCAACCCTCCTCTTTTACTACTACTTTGAATTTTAACTCCTTCTTCACATCCTCTCTTTTCACCCTTTTTCCAATTAATTGTCAATCGACCTTTGGCGCTACAAGGAAAACTCCACTCAGAAATAATTTCAGAAGGCCCTGCTTGTACTAATAATCCTGTACTATCTTTAGGCGAATCCTCGAAGAAACCGAGGTTAGCCCATGACCTATTACCCGGAACATATAAAATTGTATTCGGCCGCAATTGTTGTGGTAAACTCACACGTTTGCGATCGCGACTGTTGCGCGCACCGATGGTTAATCCTGTTCCTTCAATTTGGCCAATGTAAGCGCCATCTGGTGTAATTGCATGACCGATCGCTCCTGTCATCACAATAATAATTAACGCGAGCAAGCTGGCTAAAACTAGAATCAAGCGGCTAGTATTTCGGCGTAATTTCCATCTGTTCATAATTGTGTTCCTTAAGTTAGGCGATTAGACTATTTTAAGAATTGGGATTAGCAGGCGCATTAACAACTTTACAAGTATTAAGACGATTAATTGCCGCATCATAAGGCGGGATAATTAATATCTTACTGGTGAGAGTTAGCCCATCTAGCTTTTTACACTGAGGAGCGTTATAAGCGGATTTTTTATCGTACCAGCCACAGTAATTCTGAGTGTACTTCCGCCACAAGGCATCGATCGCCTTTAAAGTTTCGCAGGGTAGATGTTCCGCCTCTTCATGGGTTTTCAATTCCCCATCGTCATTCAAATCTGCTTTCGCTCCCACTTCTCGCATCAGAATTGCATAAGTAGTGCGGAGCGCCCCTTCTGTATATTGCTTTTCATAACTTAGTAAAGAAGTGTTCTCCAGCAATTTTCCTATTTGACCATTTTTTAGCTGTTCTTCCAACTGTGGCAGCCGATTTTTTTGAATTGTTTCCACCAGCGACTTTTCAGCTTTCAAGGAAATATCTTGCAACTTCTGTCGCTCCTGGGGCTGCAACTTCACCTGCTGATTCGGTGAAGGCTTAAGCAATTTATCAGCCTCAGTTAAAATTTTACGGTAATAGGAAAGCGCCCGCTCCACATCCCCCCCATTTCTATGCCCGTCAGCAATTCTTAAAAAATCGGGCAAAATAGACAGAAGCTGCGGCGTACCCACATCAATTCCCGCAGAAACGTCTTGAATAATGCGGAGAGATTGTTGTCGCTGCAACCAAGCAAAACCCCCAGAAACAACGATCGCCACCAAAGAAGCGATTGCGGCCCCTGTCAACTTTTGAGCGGCAATTCTCGCCCGCCTCTCCTGCTGCAACTCCCGCTGTCGCCTCTCTTCCTCTTGCTTAAATAGGCGATCGCGCGCCGCTTGACTGACAATAATATAATCCCTCGCCAAATTCGACAGCAAAACCCCCTCCGTTGCAGAGCCCAAAAAACTCTCCGCCTCCGCTAACTTTGGCCCTTGCAGCAGGTAAGCCAACTCTTCCGGCTCACCCTGCTGTTGCCACTCCAGCGCCGCCGCCTCAATCGCCCGCTGACGCAGCAACTTTTCTCGATTTTCCTCCACCCACCGCCGCAACAGCGGCCAATGGCGAATTAAAGCCTCGTGGACAACATCCACAGTCGCAGTGGGAGTCAAACCCTGCACTAACTCGCTCGTTACTATTAATTTAGCCGCCGCTAATTGCTGAATTACCGATTCCACCACAGCTTCTGAGTCAACCAAAGAAACCGGGTTTTTTATTGAATCTGCAAGTTTCAACGAGGTATTTTCGTCAAAAAACCCGGTTTCTAAGCCTCCAAGTAAATCTTGTTTCAATACCTGACGGCGAGTATCTTCCGTACCCGCGCCCAACTGAGTTAATTCCAGAAAAATCCGTTTCGCAATCCGTTGTTCCTTAGAATTGAGCTTATCGTACACATCTTGAGCGTGCAGCGCCAAAGCTGATTCTACCCCACCAATTTCCTTGTAAGCGGCGTGATTGAGACGGCCATTTCTCGGTTTTTCCCATAACAAAGTCAAGGCAAATTCCAGCAGCGGCAAATTTCCCGGTTCCCCCTCCACCGCGTCTAAAATGCGCTCAGTTAAACCCTCCTCAATCAGCATCCCAACTTTTTGAGCAGGTTGCGCGATCGCCCTATTTAATTCCTCCCGATTCATCGGGCCAAGTTTCACATCCGCATCCTGCAAAGCATCAGCAAAAGGGCGGTAAGATAAAGCTTGCCCTAAAAAATCAGCCCGTAAAGTTAACACAATAGTCAGTTGCGGAATCCCTTGAATTGCTGTCAATAAACTATCTAACCACCGCTGGGATTCTCGGCGATTATCGCAAAGGGTATAAAGTTCTTCAAATTGGTCGATCGCCAATAGTAACTGAGTTTGATTAGAATGTTTCCGCAAAATGCGATCGATAACATCCGACAACCGTAAATCTTGCGAATCCAAAGCCGTCGCCAACTTATTACTCTCTACCAATTGGTCAGTTTCGCTCAGGTGAGGTTCCAGTTGCGGTATCAGGGCAGTTGCGAGGGAGAAAAATGGGCGCTCAGCCGGACGGTACGAGATAATTAACCAGTTTTCTTTCTCAAGAACAGGCAAGATGCCCGTTCCAATGGATCGCAATTGAGGAATTAAACCCGCGAAAACCACCGAAGATTTCCCACTCCCAGAAGCACCAATCACCGCTACCAATTGCTTCCTATGTATCGCCGCTGCCAATTGATTTGTAAACGCTTCCCTCCCAAAGAAAAACGGCGCATCTTCTTCCCGAAAAGCAGACAAACCCCGATAAGGACAAGTGAGAATAGCATCTTGACCAATATCAGCACAAATCCCCCCCAATCCTTGCCAAGTCGGAGGCATTTCTGCCGGATTTTGACAGATTACAGGTAGCCAAGTTGCACAGGGAAACTTATCTTCTATTGCTTGCAATCTTTCCCGTGCTTCCCGCACTGATAAATAGAAAGATTCGCCCCGTGCAAAAGCTTTCAAAAAATATTTCAAAAATTCTTGGGCTACCAAATCCGGCACCGGTTCCCGCATCACAATCACTTGAGGGATGTGCAAATCTGCCAAATCGCGAGCTAATCCCAAGCCATCGCAAGAGTTGAAAATTGCCAAACATAGTCCCCGTTCGATCGCTTTTCTGACAGCATTTTTTAACTCGCCAACTGTCAAACTATCAGTTTTATTGATATCAATCCGCCCGGTTTTTCCCTCAGTGGCACTGTGACCGGAAAAACAAAGAATATCCCAACCTTTTTCCCACAAAGCATCGGTTAATTTTTGCCGTTCTGGTTCTACAATGAAAGTAATTTCTGCTCCCGGTAACTGTTCGAGCATTGCCCGATCAGTCTGAACGTCAATCCCTTCACTATTTCCTAAAATTGCGAGGATTCTGAGCTTTTTTCTGGGAGTTTCGGGAACTGCGACGCGATCGTATTGAGGAGCACTCAAAGCCACTTCAGCTTTAGTATAATCTTCAAGCAAGATTTCCCATAAATGCCAGGGAAATTGCTGATGTTGAAACTCTTCGGTTTGAATAATTAATCGAATGACTTCTGATGGCTGTAATTTTTTAAGTAGTGCTTCTTTGACAGGGCGAAAAGTTTCAGAGTTGAGCCATTCATTGAGGCTATCTTTTAAAACTTTAGCAGCATCGGTACAGGGTTGAGTAATAGAAACTTGAGTTGTTTGTTTCTTTGGTTTCTCAAGTCGCACGGATAGACTTAAATTGCGATAAGTCGATCGCCATTGAGTATAGCGTTCCGGGAGTTGAGGGGCTGGGGGTAAATTGCCAGTTAGTTCAGCGTAAGGGCGCGAACCTTCTTCTCCAATTTGCAAAGTGACGGGGAAGCCTTGTTCAAAGTTTCCTCCGCCTAGTTTGAGGATGACTAATTTGCCCATAGCATTATCGGAGGGCTGTTTAGGTAAAGATTTTTAAAGGGTCAGAAACCGGGTTTTTTTGCAAAAATACTTTGTTACACGCAAAAACGGCAAAAACCCCGGTTTCTTTGGTTTCGATGCGTAAGTCCTGCTGGCGTTTAATTATAAAAGTAGCATACAGGAAATTCGCTGGCAAGAATGTAACTTTTCTTGTCAGCGAACTGTTGCAAAATGTAAATGAAATGAGTTTTAACGATCGGACTGACCCCCGAAGAATAGCGATAGAACTGCCACACCTACAGCTAATAACCCCGCAGTCCGGGCTGTTCCTAGCGTTGAATCTGCGATAATATTCCCCTCGGTATCTACCACCATCCCTTGCTGACCATTTGCTCCTTGATAGTAGATTATGAACTTGTCTTCACTTTCTTGGTAGCCTAAATAGTCAGCAAAAGGGTGGTACTCGGCAACAATTTGGCTAAACATCTGGTGCATGACGGTTTCAGAAGCAGACATCTTAAACATCCTCTTGTTTCTTGACACTTACTTGTCGGGATAGAAATCTAGATTCATGCAGCAGTTCATTTATTTATCAAGAATTTTATCTAACATAGCAGACACATACAAACGAACATTAGGGACGGGCTCTCCGGCCCGTTCCACAAAACTCAATTTTCTCGCTTCACGGACTCTCCGGCCCGTGAAGCGAGCTCAGATTGCAAAACCTTCGGTTATTCCAGCATCTCCCAGCGCAACTCTAACACTGAAACTTTCACCCCGATCGCCCCCTAATTTGAGTTGAATATAATTATCAGCATCCCTGGCTTCAGTTTCCAAGAAAATATCCCCATCTTCATCCAGTACAGCCAATTGCAAGCCAGACGGTAAATAAGTTTGACTCCTCATTGGATAGACTCGCAAAAGAATAGCGACTTTCCCTTCCGCTTTTGGCAAAATTGCGACCATCAGTGCCACATTACGATCGCCAATCTGCATTCCCAAATCTGCAATCCTGCGAACACCGGATGCAGGATTGCTTGGCGCGATCGTCCACAGACTTTCAGCAGCAGCCCAGCGAGTTTCCTCATCTTCAGTAGTGCGAATCAGGTGAATTAGTGCTGCAATAGTTTCAGGATTGTCATTGGCGATCGCGCCTAATCTCTGAGCCGCAACTTTTAATTGACCTTCCTCAGAACTACGATAAATCAAATCAATCAGATTTGCGATCGTTTCCCCTTGCTTCACAGCCATTTCCCTGCTCCGAAATGCTAAAGTTAAATTGCTTTCTGAATGTCCCACAAATTCTGCCATTGTTTGCCACCCAGTTTCAAACACATTCTCAAACCAGTTAGACAAATTCGTGAGAGTTCTTTCTACTACCGCTTGCGGTATATTCGTTGCCACAGCTACCTTTGGCTGATCCCACAATTGCTGTCTCCAACTATTTTGACTTAACAAAGCTCCCCACTGTGTAAAGGGCAGGTTTAAGCGCAGTGAATCAAGAGGATATTGGCTGATTTGTGCTAAAATTGTTTCAGCTTGATTTTGAGATAAACTTGGTAAGGATTCTACCCCAACTTGTTCATCAGGACAGAGTTGCCTTGCTACCCACATTACGTTCAAATCTTCAATGACATCAGCCCGTTCGAGAGCATAAGTGCGATCGCATTCATCATAAATACCTGACTCTTTCAATTGTTGGTGCGTTGCGTACCCCCACACCCGCAAATAACCGTCATCAGGACTTACCTGCACAGCTAAATAATAATTGGCTGTCCAGTTGGGAATATCCACCCATTCTTGCGGTACGCAAAATTCTTCAGTGTCGATCGCTTCACTAGGGATAATAACAATTCTAGTTTGTCCGAGAGCAATCGTCGTACCATTAATAGCTTCCCAGAGATTCGCCGCCTCAGTTGGACTCGGAAAAACTTGCGGTTCAATTCCCGATTCTTCTTGCAGCCAAGAGAGAATCTGATTGAGACAAATGCCGTTTAAATAAGCATTCCACCGCCCTACATCAGTAGAAAATTGACCGCCAGATTCCCAAGCTGCTTGAGTCTCCTGTGGTGAAATATCCAGCACGATTTGATTGGGGTTTAAGATGAGTAATTCGTCAGCAGTTAACATTTTTGTAATTCCTCCTTAGTTTTGGGTAAACGTAGCGTAAGCTGCTTTTTCTAAGTACATTTCTACGAAATTGGCTGTGGATTTATCTACTGATTTACAGGATGCAAGAGAAATTTGCAGCGTCTTTTCCACATAACTTTTTAAGCTGCTCTGTAAACTTTGCTGAACTCGATTAATCCTCACTTTTATATCTGCTTCCTTGATTTGCAGTTCATTAGCTACTTGTTGGGGCTTTAAATCTTGCCCAAACATGAGTCGCAATAGCTGAATCTCCATGTGGACTGAAGGAATAAGTAGAGCTTCCTTTAAAACTTTACGAAAGGGTACAGCACAGTGTTCTTCTAGCCACCCATCTAGCTGTTTACCCATCTCACCAAGCTGCTGAGAATTTAGGGTAATTTCCAAAGTTTCTTGGCTCCATTCTGCCAAAGACTTTAACAGTAATTGTTTGTGCTTCCCTACCGTTCGAGAAACTTGATACTGTTGGGCAATTCCCAAAGCTAGAGCTAAATCTGATTGAGTCATTCCCAATCCATACCAAAGCTTTAGTAGAGTCTGTGCTTCTTCTGGTAAAGCAGCAAAGGCTTTTAATAAAACCTGATTAACTTGATGATATTCGTTCTCTACAGCATCTTGTTCCTCGATAAAATCTTCAGAGATGAAAGCAGGTTCTGAAGTGCAATCTTCAAGGGAAACAAAGCTGATTTTTGCACAGTCTTGAATTACTTGAACGCAGAGTTCTAGCCACTTTTGAATTTCTTGGGCGGTGGCTGTGGGTTGTTCGAGATGTCGCTGTTGGTTATAATGGACTGAGATCGCCTCCATTTGCTTCATATCTGGAGGTTGCAATTGCTTGCTACCAACCGCCTTAGTCGGGACGTACTTATCGCGAAAACACTGCCAAGCTAACAAGTATCGGGACAATTCTGGCTCTTTGATATTGGCTTTGTACAAGGATTCCTTCAGTCGCTTTTTAGTAACAGCTCGCAGTAGTGCTGGCCAAGTATATTTGTCTAGCTCTCTCCCCTTCCGCACTCGATCCAGAACAGCACTTTTTAGGGGGAAATGGGCATAGGTTTTGATGCTGCTACTTTTGTAATCGTAGTTCTTAAAGAGCTTGACGGGATTAGCCGCTACTTCTCTGAGCATCAAGAAACAATCCACTCGTCGGAGTTGGTAAGCTGCAAGCTGCTGGTAAATTTTGAGGGCTGTCCAATAGCAGGCTTCTTCTAGGTAAGCTGACAGGTGTTCCCTAGCCGAGGATGTTCTTTGGGAGTCTTTGACAGTTGCTTTCAGCCAGTATTGTGCCCAAAAATCTTCATTTGCGATCGCTTCTGTTTCGATTTTTTGGGTCATATTGCTGGCCAACCGAGGCGACTTTTTCCAACTGGGCCCCAGAGCATCATAATGGTCATCAATTTGCAAAAAAGTGGAAAATTGTTCAACGATATCCCTGCGTCTTTTCATAACTTTACCTGTATTCTTGGATTAGCTAATTCCTATGAGCTTGCGGATTTTTCAATTGCGGAAGTCCAAATATAGGACAATTTGCTCGATTGCAATTGTCATGTTCGCCTCTGGATAAACTTTGTCTTTTCATTGGGATGGTTTTAGACGATTATGCAGCGGTACAATCAAACTCATCAATTATGCTCTTGCTTTCAAAAGAAAGGTCTACATTTGCCATTGTGCGTTAGCGGAGCACTCGTTGCAGGATCGCCTCCTGCTCTATAGAACCATTTGAGCTCTGGCGATCGCTCCCGCGATCGCCAGAAAAACACGTTAACGAGAATCCCGACGGGGAGAGTAGTTATTAGTGCAATGCGGAAGCATTCCAAATTTAACCCAGGAACATCCATTCACCGCACTGTGCGATGATGTAGAATCTGACACTCGTTGTCCTAGGTCGCAGAACTTCGACATTCAGCTCTAGTTTCTCTCCCAGCCACAAAGAATGTAGAGTATGGTCTGCCACATCGTCCCCTGTTTCGGGATGGACGAGAATATTTAGCCCCTCGCGGTGGAGCATCAACCAGGGAACGACTTTGCCAAACTGCGGGGGTGAAAACGCAACTTGATACATCCCTTGGGGGTGGGGCCCAATGGGTTTGTCATGCCAACGCCCTAGCTGTACCTCAAACTGAGCCAATCCTTCGCGCACGCGCGCAGCGGCATCACGGCGATCGGTGTCGAAGTAAATATGTGCGTGAAAACCAACAATTTCGATGGTGTCTGCTTTCATCATTTTCAGTTGGTTATTGAGCCAGCACCTGCACAAAACGGCTGTTAATTTCAGGGTAACTTGACTTATAGCAAACTGCGAAATTCAGCCATCCGTATTGTTCGCACTCGCTCTGTTAATTGCATCCAACTCACTAGCCGACAGCACCTTGGCTTCCATCCCGTACAAATCATTCAGCACAAGCTTGACATTCGGAAACACAAAATATTCCGTCAGCTTGCCAATGCGATAATTAAAAGCTTTGTACCGATGTTTGAAATACAGTTCCACATTCCCCCGGTGTTCCCACAATCCCAGCAAATTAACAACCACATCCGAGTAATGCGCTCTGACATCTCGCTGCACTTCGGCGATGCGTTCCTCGATCGATCGAGTTGTTACCCCAATTTTATAGAAGATGTTGCCGTTTGCTTTGACTTCAAGGAAATAGAGCGAATTCACCAGAATCCGACGAAGCTGTGCTCGATAAATCAACAAATCAGCCCGCCGTTCATCCAAGCAGGATAAACCCGCAGCAACGGCCATCTCTACAGAGCCTTGCAACTTCATTAACTGGTCCAACAGCAGCGGTTCTTGGACTCGGTTGAACAACGCCAGGGGAAGAGCGCCGACGGGGATTTTACCCAAGTCGGTAAACTCATAAGAGCGATCGCCCGACGACTCCAGCAATCCTTTGAGTTCCCAGCGAAAACTTACTAAGTCTTTGGGAATGGCATAATCCTGTACACCGTACTCTTTCCACAGCACCTTCAACTGTTCCAATTCCTCACCCTTGAGTTCGATGTTGAAATGCTCGTAGAGGGGAAGCGAGGGAAATGCTTTGGTTTTAATCCGCAGCGAGACGGGCTTGCAAGTTTTTTTGGTGTGGGCGAAGTGATGTTCTTTCACCGAACCCTTTTTCGCTGTCAATCCGCCACCGCAGTAGAGACAAGTTAGCTGAGTTTTTCCGCGCACAACTTCATCAATGCTCGCCAGTTCTCCGCTGACAGCAACACCAAATTTTAGCCACATTGTCAAAAGTTCTCCTAAAAGCAGGTTTTTGGAGATGCACCTGCTCCACACGATCGAGAATTGTAACAAAATCCAGGGGTTAGGGCTTCTGCCTTGGGAAAGAAAGCGATCGGCACTCGATTTGGGATGCGTGACTTTAATCCTTGCATTCTTGCATCCCAAATCTAAAATCTAAAATCTAAAATTGCGATCGTCACCAATCGGGAATTTCTTCAGGCTCCGAGTCTGATAAGTCTTGTGACAGTTGTGACAGTTGCTCTCTCGGTAACGGCACAGCCGGCAATTCATGTTCTACAGGGGGAAATTCTAGTTTCCCCCTGTAGGAAAGCATGGAAAGACTGGCTCACGCTCCTTTGACTTGATCTGGCTTCACATCGCGCGTAGCGCTGCAACTGTTCAAGGTTACTGTGACCGCTGATTTCTTGAATAATCCGCAACGGAATTCCGGCATTGCTCATCGCTCGTCAGGGCCGTTCTCCTAAAACTGTGGGTGGAGGCTCCCTCAATGCCGATTCGCTCGAACGCTTCTCTCAAAATCTGATCCGCGCTCGTTGGTGTGCAGGTGCTTCCAATGGTGGTTCGGGTGGCGGCCGGGGAATAAGTAAATCTGACCGGCGTGGGAACGCCAAGATGTCAAGAGACTTCGCAAATCTTCAATCACCGGAATCGTCCTGGTTTGAAGTTTTCCTTTAGTGTTGGCGAAAGCGTCCGTTAATTGTAGGACGGACGGTGCCAGAGTTTGTGTAGATATCCTTGACCAGTAGGGAACAAGCTTCGGCAATCCGACAAGCCGTGTAGAGACAAACCCCAAACAGCGTGCGATCGCGTGATGAAAGCAAACCTTTGTTGAACAAAAGCTCGATTTCCTGTTGCGTGAGTATTTTGGCCTGGCCGTGCCGTTCTATCTTCATGCTTTGTGTAAACTCGACCCGATACCAGAAAGTTTGCCGCAGTTACTGCATTGCTGCATCGGTCGGGAGGATTTCTTAACGTGGTAGTTCAGATCTCGAGGGCGGGCGTAGAATACACAGCATCCGCCACTTGGTTCAAGACGGGGCTGGACAAAATTAGTCCATTCCTTCGCTGACCGTCATACAGCGCGATCGCACAAATTTGTTTGGTAAGCACGATTATGCTTTGCTTCGCCTGCTGTCGGGTAATGCTTGCAGACGAAACGAAGTTAGTCAATTGAGTGTCTGTGACGCAAGACCCAACCAATAAGACTTTACAAATACCATCATCCTGCAACTAGGCAAAAAAACAGCAGGATTCCTTGAGTACCTGTAGTCTTGCCCATTCAGTTCCAGCGAAAGTGAAAATGGATATTTCATATCCTATTACAAAAATTATCATTAAGGGATCAGACGAAGCTGCTAGGGTAATGAGCAGGTTTTTTAAGCTATAGACATAACTCGTAATAGGAACAGAGATATCTGATGACTCCTAGAATAACGTTACATTTTGCAATGGGTATAGCTTTGTGTCTTTTGTCCCCGAGCTGTGCCCAACAACCCAAAGCTGGATTGAAGCAGCAAAAGTTGATTATTACCGGAGCCAGTACGATCGCCCCTTTGGTTTCAGAACTGGGTAAACGATTTGAAAAACAGCATCCTGGTACTCGCATTGATGTCCATACAGGCGGTTCGGCGCGGGGGTTGACAGATGCACGTCAAGGATTGGCTGACATTGGTATGGTTTCGGAGGCTCTAACTGAAGAAGAGCAAAAAGGGATGCAGGTCTTTCTCATTGGTCGTGATGGGATTAGCATAATTGTTCATGCAGACAACCCCTTAGATAAGATTGTCAGCAAACAGGTTGTTGCTGTCTATACTGGGAAAACCAAGAATTGGAAAGACTTAGGCGGTAAAGATGCTCCTATAACCCTCGTACACAAGGCAGAGGGACGTTCTACACTGACACTATTTTTGCACTATTTTGGCATTGACAATAAAGCGGTTAAAGCTGATGTTGTCGTTGGGGATGACCAGCAGGGGATTAAAACAGTGGCTGGAAATCCGAACACGATCGGCTATGTTTCTATTGGTTCTACAGAACAAAGCATTCAGCAGGGTGTGAAGGTGAAACTTCTCACTCTCGATGGTGTTAAAGCAACAAGTGCTGCTGTTGCGGATAACAGTTTCCCCTGGCAGCGATCGCTCAACTTAGTGACAAAGGGACAACCTACAGAATTGACCAAGCAATTCATCGATTTTGTTCAGGCTCAGGAAAACTATGACATCTTCCGCAAAGAAAACTTCGTTCCCGCAAAACGTTGATCGGTTACTTGTCTGGAGCCTGCGGGGTATTGCAGTGATTGTCGGAACAATTGTCCTGTTTATTATCGGATTCTTGATTCTGGAGTCCCTGCCGGTGTTCCGGAAAGTAGGTGTACTGCCATTCTTGAGGGACACTTCTTGGAATCCCATGCAAGGAGTCTATAGTCTCACACCGATGCTGATCAGTACGCTGCTAGTTGTAGCGGGTGCGGTTCTACTAGCTGCTCCTATAGGGATTTTGTCAGCTTTGTTTTGCCACTACTATGCCCCCAAGCCGGTTGCCAATCTGTATCGACGATTGCTGGAGATCATGTCAGGAATTCCCGGTGTTGTCTACGGTTTTTGGGGATTAGTGGTATTGGTGCCGCTGATTAATCGCTTACACCCGCCAGGAACCAGCTTGCTAACTGGTATTTTGTTGCTAGCGCTCCTGATTACACCGACAATTGCCTTAATTGCTGATGCCAGTTTAGCTGGAGTACCTCAAGAGTATTTGCAAGGTGCAGTGGCTCTTTCATTATCTCGCTGGGGAACCATCAGGGAGATTGTTCTACCTGCTGCGCGATCGGGATTGTTCACAAGTATCATCCTGGGAACGGGTCGGGCGATCGGAGAAACCATCATCGTTTTGATGGTTTGTGGCAACATTGTTCAGATTCCTAGCAGTGTATTCGAGCCGATTCGGACTCTACCTGCAAACATTGCTCTAGAAATGGATTTTGCTTTGGGAGATCACCGCTCGGCTTTGTTTGTTAGCGGGCTGCTGTTGATGGGGGTAAACCTTGTTTTAGTGCTACTGGCAGAGGCGATCGCACAAGAGGAAATTTATCACAACTAGGTTTTGAGAATCTTGCATCTGAATTCACAGTTAAGAAGAATGTTTTAGCCAAATGTCAAGACAAAATATCCCTCCAAGTCAGAACAATCCTTCGGGCGTCCCCCGCAGTCCGGCGACAACAAAATCTGACCTCATTGCACGAAGCCAAAAGATTGCCTATGCAGACATCCTACTTAGTTTGCTTGTTTGGGCAGTTGCAATTTCTGTCACCGCAGTTTTCGTCTGGATCTCAGTTGATATTGTTTGGCATGGTGCCGGACATTTGTCCTGGGAATTTCTGACGAAAGAGCCCGAAGAGGCAGGTCGCCAAGGTGGCATTGCCTCAATTCTCGTTTCGACAGGGCTGCTTTTGAGCGTTTGTCTGGGAGTTGCCGTACCCCTGGGCTTGGGAACAGCGATATTGTTGGCTGAATTTACTGTATTGAATAACTGGTTTGGCCGGTTGGTGCGGCGAAGTTTAGATATGCTAGCGAGTGTTCCATCTATTGTTTTCGGTTTATTCGGTAATGCCTTTTTCTGTGTGACGCTGGGACTTGGATTTTCGATTCTTTCGGGAGGCTTAACCCTGGCTTGCATGGTGCTGCCCCTTCTGATCCGTTCTGTAGAGGAAGGGCTGCGGTCTGTTCCCCATGAATACCGCTTGGGAGCTGCCTCTCTAGGACTCTCACGCAGCACAACCCTCGTAAACCTCTTATTGCCTGCAGCATTTCCTAGTTTAGCTGCTGGGTTAATTTTGGGTATCGGACGGGCGATCGCTGAAACTGCGGCTCTGATGTATACAAGTGGTTACGTTGAGCGGATGCCAGAGTCCCTGCTGGATTCTGGTCGTACTCTATCCCTGCACATATACAGCTTATCGATGAATGTTTCTGGTGGAGATAGCAGTGCTTATGCCTCAGTTGTAGTATTGATGATTCTACTATTAGTAACTAATGGCGCTGCTATTTGGATAGGAGAACACTGGCTCCATAGTAGGATTCAAAATTGATATCTGCTTGCACAAAGTCTTGGCATTTTGATCGTGACTCGCTTATGGATATGCCTTCATCAGAAACACAATTGATTTCTTCTCCTTCTGAGGATGATTTGCCTCTGCCTTGCCTGTATATTGATCGATTGAGCCTATACTACAACTCTCAGCTTGCTCTGCAAGACGTGACCCTCTCCATTCCCAAAGGTTCTATTACTGCGCTTATTGGGCCTTCTGGATGTGGCAAGACTAGCTTTTTGTCGTGCCTCAATCGCTTGACTGACTTGATTCCCAACTGTAAAATATGCGGTCAAGTCCGGCTGGAGGACTTAGATATTCTCCATCCTAAAACGGATACAGTTGCGCTTCGCCGTCGGGTGGGCACGATCTTCCAAAAACCCAATCCTTTCCCCCTCTCTATTTGGAAAAATATCGCTTTTCCACTAAGGGAGCATGGAGTCAAAGATCGCCAGAGGATCGATGAAATTGTTGAACAGGTTCTGGTAGATGTAGGTTTGTGGGATGAAGTGAAAGATCGGCTGAAGTCTCCGGCACTTCGCCTTTCTGGCGGTCAAAAACAGCGCCTCTGTATTGCTAGAACCCTAGCATTGCAGCCAGAGATTCTGTTAATGGACGAACCTTGTAGCGCTCTCGACCCTATCACCACGCATATTGTGGAAGACCTAATTGTAAGTTTGCGAGGAAAATACACAATTTTAATTGTTACCCACAACCTGGCCCAGGCGCGCCGAATTGCTGATTATGTTGCTCTGTTCTGGGTTAAAGATGGCAGCGGCAGACTGATTGAAGCCGGTTCGGTTAAACAAATCTTTGAAAATCCTCAGCAACCCATTACAGGAGCCTATATCAGCGGTAGCCGAGGGTAGAAAAGTTCCTAAGGACCGATCAGTCCCCCCTGCCTAGGAGTGCGATCGCTGGGTTCCTTGAGGCAAAGAATAAACTAATCCAAACAAGCAAACACTTCCTCAAATTATAAATTCATAAAAATTGGTATTTAGGATTAATATAGTTTTCAAACCTTTATTTAACTGTTAGTTTCTTGTCCGAAGGTCGAAGCGAGCTTCGGACAAGAAACCAAGCGGGGAAAAGATTTGGCAGTTATTGGAGATGTCCATTCAGTGAGTTTTCGTCACAAGGATCAGAAAATCCGTACTCTTCAAGTTTTCCCTCTCGTCGAACATCACAGGTTGCACAGTGGAATGAACCTCCAAAAGTTTGACATCCTCACCGGGCTAAAGCCACGGTGATTCCAAACATCACTGTTTGGGCTTCCTCTTTCTGCGACCCGACTTACTTGAAGGAGTTTCCTCACTCAAACAGAGGTCGATGTCTCCAGAGGCGTTATAGGTTCCCGTGTGCCCCACGGTACGCAATCCCAGTTCTAATATATTTCGCGCAGCATTCCAATCGCGGTCTAAAACAAATCCACAATGCGGACAAATATGTGTTCTTTGACTTAGCGA
>Ga0247774_1000278_pt1 | contig 24840 bp, 15 predicted proteins | sample UWRJL001104B6_FD_179933 | JGI IMG/M metagenome (GOLD analysis project Ga0247774, IMG submission 179933) | Plant litter microbial communities from Arlington Agricultural Research Station in Wisconsin, United States - UWRJ-L001-104B-6 | ecosystem: Environmental > Terrestrial > Plant litter >... | reverse complement strand
CGACCGCCGAGGGGTGGAGGGAGAGGCGGGCCCGGCCATGGTCCGATGCCCCGCGCAGGCACGATGGACGCAGTTCGGGGAGGGCCTGGTCCCTACGGACCGACTGGAAGGGGTTACCCAAACGGCCCACCGATGGGAGGTAGAGGAGACCGACCCGGTCCCTTGGAGAGAGCAGCTAGTTCAGACCCGACATGTAGGTGTCCCCACTCCCCACCTGGAAGACCCCTTTGTGCCTCTGGCTGACGTCAACTTAGCACACCGAGGTCGTCCCCCGATGAATGGTGGCATGAGTAGTCCTGGCGATTCTGGCTTCGGTGGCGGCAACTACCCACCCTACTCAGGCCCGCCGAGACGTGGCGACTTTGAAGATGAAAGGCAGATGGTTGACCGAATGGGAGGCATGGACATCTCGCAGCGGCCACCACCGACCATGGGCCGAGGGAGAGGAGGACCTCCCAGGGGCCCGCCCAGGGGGCCGCCCCAAGTTTATGACGGACGGCGACCCGGGCCATCTCCAGGCTACGGCGGACCTGGACGGGGTGATTATGGGCAGGACTATGACGACGGCTATGGTGGAGCACAAGGCCCGCCGAGGGATGACTTCGGGCCTCCCTCGAGAAGTATGACGATGCCAGTCAACGACGGCATGCCACGTCGCGGACCAGGTGGACCTCCACAGCGCATGGATAGCATGCCCTACGGACCACCACCGAATCGCGGAATGCCCCCCAGACCGTCCACATCCCAAGGAAACCGACCTCCTGCAAACCGAATGTATCCGCCGAACCCAGGCCTTCCACCACAAGGCGGCTACAATGCACCAGAGTACGATGACGTGACACCTACAACTGCCCGCCATCGTGCCCGAGCTTCGTTCGATGCAGCATTTGATGCCTATCCCGGCCCTGGAGGATTGAAAGATGCACCGGCCCTGGATAATATGCCCCCATCAAGATCAAGGGCGTCACTCGACCTCCATCTGGAGCCAGGTTTGCCTCAAGGACCAGCTTCAGGCCCCGGACCCGCCGGCCGAGGACAGGAAATGACGAGGACCAAGTCACAACCCGACCTTCGGAAACAAGCAGGTGTTTTCGAAATGCCAGGCGATGCGCCGCCGATGCCGCTACCGCCGCCACCGACTGGATATGCACCGAATATGGGTCAAGCAGGATACCAAGGCGGGCCCGCAGGTCAGTATGACTACGGCGGCCCGGGTCCCGCGCAGCTAAACGTGGGTCGGAGACCAAGTGGCGCCGGGCTGCCTAGTACCCCGGCTGCTGCAAAAGGCCAAGGCGGTTTACCACGCGGACCATCACCTGCACAGTCCGCCAGCAGTAACCCGGATGCGCTGCCCTCGCACCCGACCCCTGTGCGTCCCGGGTTGATGGCCGACTCCATGGTGAGCATGGCCAGTAATAAACCCGCGCCCGTGAGAAACTACGCGGCGTCGCCTGCTCTAAGCATGAGCAGCACCCCGTCGGCCTCGACCTCAGCCGCACCATCCATGATGTCGACCTCGATGGGACCTCCTAGTACGCCAACGCCGCAGCCCCAGGAAGCGCCCGTAACAGAAGACGAACTTGAGCGTCTCCGAATGACTGTCAAGGGGGATCCAGGTGATCAGGCGTCGGCGCTGAAACTCAGCGAGAGACTGGTGGAAGCTTCAGATATCCTGGTGGCACATATCCCCGATCCAAAGGCGCGAGGCAGGCTTCGTGAGCGGTACTTGGCGGATGCGCACAAGATTCTCAAGAAACTCTCGAGCGCTGGGAACATGGACGCCATGTTTTTCTTCGCCGACTCCCTCGGTAGAGGCCTCTTTAGCAATGACCCTGACGACAAGGAAGCCTTCACTCTGTACCAATCGGCGGCGAAACTCGGTCACGCCAAGGCGGCGTATAGAACGGCCGTATGTTGCGAATTGGGCCACGAGGAGCGTGGTGGGACAAGGAAGGACCCCTTGAAGGCTATACAGTGGTACAAACGAGCAGCGACACTGGGGGACCCACCGGCAATGTATAAAATGGGCATCATTCAGCTCAAGGGCTTGTTGGGCCAGCCAAAGAACCCAAGAGAGGCTGTCGGTTGGCTGAAGAGGGCAGCTGAGAGGTCCGACTCGGAGAATCCCCACGCCCTCCACGAATTAGGGCTTCTGTACGAGTCGGCCCAGCCTAACGACGTGATTTTGCGGGATGAGCAATACGCCTTTACCTTGTTCCGAAAAGCGGCCGAGCTCGGGTACAAATTCTCACAGTTCCGGCTTGGGTGTGCTTACGAGTACGGACTTATGGGGTGTCCCATTGATCCTAGGCTGTCCGTCATGTGGTATTCCAAGGCGGCCATGCAGGAAGAGCATCAATCCGAGCTCGCTCTCAGCGGTTGGTACCTGACGGGAACGGAGGGTGTTGTGCAACAAAGTGATACCGAGGCGTATCTGTGGGCGAGGAAGGCGGCCACGGCGGGTCTTGCCAAGGCCGAATATGCTATGGGCTACTTCACCGAGGTGGGTATTGGCGTTCCTGCGAATATGGAAGATGCAAAGAGGTGGTATTGGCGAGCTGCCGGTATGTATATTTTTCCCCGTTCCTTTCACCTTCTCCATTTTTTGTTGTTTGTGGTAGCGATGCTAACTTTCATGCAGCCCAGGGCTTCGTCAAGGCGAGAGAGAGGCTGGAAGACCTCAAGAGGAGTGGGAAAAATGGCCCGAGGCAGCGAGAGCGGATATCCCGAAGCAAAATTGGGAGGCAGCAAGAGGGTGAATGTGTAGTCATGTAGTTTTATATCTGAAGCCACTGTTGGTCTAGTCTAGGCTGCGGCGTAATGTGATGGAAGCAAAATGGTATCATCCGTATTGGCAAAACATAAGGGTTTGCACCAAAACGGAAACTGGAGTTTGTTGGAGATGGTGGAATAGTGGCATAGGATATACAGGCATTTACACGGAATCTATGCCGTCCACAATAGGTTGCGATTGCACAACCGCTGTATAGATGTACAACCTAGCCATATACTGATGGGAGCGCTGCGATGCTTCATTGGTGATTACATTCTTTAGAGCGCTATAGATGGACGGGGTCTGAGGCGAGGTCGCGGCAGGCTGGAGTCCTTTTAGAAATAATGCTTTGATAGCATTCACTTGGTATCTAATATGGTACGTACGTGCGTACTACTAACGTACTACTTTGTAGCTTATGATCTTAAAGATCCTCTAAAAAGCCTTTCCCCTCCGACTCTTCTCACCCGTCAATAGGCGCAACGCCAGATATCTCCCAACCCTAAAATGAATTCCAATATCCCCCCCCCTCGCCTGCAACGCCAGGACGTGGCAACTCGTCGCTCAGGTATCGTTATGAATCGTGCCATGCCACCCTGCTGTGTTTGCACCACACGTGCCATTATGACGGTGAAATGCATATTGAATGTAAATGTGGATATGTATGTACGGACCAAAGCTGCGATTCCTGGCGCAGCTTTTGCCCTAAGGAAAATGTGAGAGGTCCGGCCGTCTATTGGGCGAATGCCGCCTCTTCGGAACCGATCTGATTTATTCCCGGGCGACTATAAGTGGTGGGAGAGGAGGTTTCGCTTGTAGTGGCGATGATTATGCGCATGAAGGCGGCGAAGTTGCAGCGCTCTTTTCGACGGACGGCTTCCGACCGTGCCATTGCCGATATTGACGCCCAGGTTTACCAGGTTGATAGTGTTGCCGTTGCCGAGATCGAGATTCATGGCAGCCTCGTTGGTGGAGGCAAGCTGTCCTCGGGGTGGAGATGGACTCGCGCCAGTGAAGAACCGCTGCAAGACGGACTGAGCCTGCGACGCATCCGAGAGGCCGTCTTCTTGCAAAATAAAGAGGACGGCCACCCGAGCAAAGTCGAGAACCTCTTCGGTGACGGTGAAGTCGGCTGTCGGATTTACGACAACGGTTGGTGTCGGCGGCAGAGTCTCGGTAACGGTCGTGGTGGTTGTGAGAGGGAGCGTGCCAGTTTGGATCGACGTGACGAAGGTTCCTGACGGGCCTGTTATGGTGGTGACGCGGAAGCCGGGGATGATGGTTTGGAAGGCCGCGGCTGGCTGGACAGTGGCCAGAGGCACAATGCCCACCGTGATGACCGACACGGACACGAAAAAGGCAGCCTGCACAGCAGCGTCGTCTGCAGAAACAACGGCGTCAGCAGCACCGGTGCGCATCGAGCGGCCCTCAAACGTGACGAGTGAGTTCTGAGCTATGCACGAGAGGCTGGCCGTGTTGAAGCGAGCAAGAATGGCCGTCCCCGAAAGCGGGATGGAGAAGTTGGTCTGCGCTTCGGCGATGATGCGCGGGATGGCTTGTCCAAGTGTCACGTCGTCGATGTTCGGGGAACCGTCCATTGTGACTAGGTTCGTGGTCGTGCAACCCGTGGCACCAGACACGGTGCAGTTGGAGCCGGTAAAACCGTTGGTGCAGATGCAAGAACAGACACCCTTCGCAATCACATTGGTGCCGCCGTTAGAGCACGGCAGGCTTGCTTGGCACTCCTCTAGGGCCTGTTCGGCTAAGGGGCCATTGCCCCTGACGTTGCGAAAGACGAAAAACTCCAGAGGGACTAGGATGGCTGCTGCAATGATGCCAATGATGATGAGGACAAGCACGATAAATCCCCACATGGGAAGACCACAGCACCGCCGCCCGGGCTTCGCCGATGGTGCATCCGATGCCGGCGTGCCGGGAGACCTCGCAGCCGTGGCCATGGCCGCCTGTCCTCCGCCACGGCCGTTGCCGAATGCGTCCACGTTTCCAGAGCTGCCGTTGCCGGCAAGCGGCCAAGATGACGAGTTCCGGAACCAACTCCCGACTCTACTTGTCCGGGTCGTTGCCTGAGCGGGTGGTGGGAAGGCTGCAAGCATGTCCGAAAGCCCGGACTGATGCCTCTCGTCGCTCACTAGGAGCGTGTTAGCACGTGCATGAAGAGTGGTGCCCCCCCTTTCCCCGATCCAATCCGGGTTTCAACTTACTGGAATAGCCTTCCGACTCCCTAGCCGCCAATTTCTCGTCCGGATACTCCAGATCATCAAATCGGCTGGCTGGACGTTTTCCCCGGTCGATCATGGCAGCGAGTCTTGTGGCACGACGGATCAAATCGGGAAGGCTCGTCATGCTTCCCCGCGAGTTCATCTTGTCCACCGAGTCCATGTCCAACCTCGGCGGCCGCCGAATGGCCGACAAGCGGCTATAAGTTCGGGCGGACGGGGACGGGGTGTCCCTAGCCGGGTCGGATGCCTCACCAACCAGTACAGCCCTCGACTTGGTCGATGCCGTAGCATCTTCCGAACTGAACGAGGCTTCTAGGAAACCAGTTCCGTTGGCAAACGGGTCCAGTCCTGCTTGGACAGGCTTGGGACCAGGCCGACTCGACTCGCCAGCATTACTTGCGCCTCTGTTCATAACCAGATGCGGCTTCCCCCTCTTGCCAATACTCGCGCTTCTTACCAGCTTGCTCTCGTCGTCCCCCTCATCTTCGTACACGGATTCTCTCCCTTCCTCCGTTAGAGCATCGTCGTAGAAGGGATCGAGGTAATTCGGACTCAGCAGCGCGGGTGATGCCGAGCCAAAACTTTCCGGCATGGCAGCGCTCGACGCGAGCGACGTGTGCGACCTCGACCGCGGACTTTCCTCGGGAATGGGCGAAACAAAGGAAACATTTGAATAAAACGAGGATGCACCTCTTCTTGCCGACGGCGGCGGCCCCAGATTCACACTTCTCCGCACCGGCGGCGGGGCCTGGACGGGCACTGGCACTGCCACCGACACAGGCTCGGGAAAGTCGGGTATGGATCCAACCGACGAAACGGTTTGTCGTACTGACGGTGTTGGCGGCACCGACGACCCGTAGTCCTGATCCGAATCCCTTGCATTGCGCGGCTGGTACTGAAAGACGGGGGTGTGATCTTGGATTTTTGAATTGTCCAGGATCGATGGCACTCTGCTGGGACGCGGCGGCCGTTGCGGCGGTTGTGACCGACCTGGCGGGGGTTGATATGCGTTGGCGTCCGACGAGACCGATGACGAAATTGGCCCCGGAAGCGGCCACTGTGGAATTTGCGTTGGCCTCGATATTGTCACGCCGGTTTGCCCTGCTCCGGGCTTCCCCCCTAACAATTGTGGCTTTGAAGGCTTTGATTGTCCAGCAGTCGGCCCTCCAAGCCCCCGGCCCCGACGTGGACCCTCGGGCGACTGGTTCATTGATCTTCCCAACCCTGCCTCTGCCCTTTCCCTCGCCGCCCTAACGGATCCCCCAGCAGTCGTTGGTCGCTCCGTATCTCGTCCATTTTGAGGTAGACTCATTTAGGATCTCCCAGCCGAGAGAACTGACATCCAGCAACGCCGTTTTTCCACTCTCTTGCGCCGTACCTTTCAAGGCCTGCTTGCTACCTCCGAGTCATATGTGACAATATTTTCCGTCGCGATGAGCCGGCTTTCCCACCTCCAATTATGCCCAGGCCAAATAGTCGGTAGGTACTTTACCTCGTCGTCCCGTCGTCTCGTCGTGACACAAAAGTGTGTGCGTCGTTGCGTTACCCCAAGCACTGCTCCTGCCCGCGCAACAAATGAAGCGTACTTGCTCTTCCTGCCGCAAAGTAATTGCCCGTTCGATTACTGTCTCGTCTCGGCTATCGTCTTTTTTGTTGTTCTTCGGAATCGGTAAATGGTCGAGGTGGAACACTACCAAGTAAATTCAACTCCAGTGTTATTGGTATCTCTAATGAAGGTCGCTCGCAGAATACTCGCTGCTGAAAATAAGAATAATAAAAGATGTAAAGAGATGACTGCAAAAAAGAGTGCAAGATCCGTCGAAATCTTTCGCACACCACGAGGAGAGAAAATTGCGACAGAATCAATTAGAGGACAAACAGTTTGGTGGAAACGAAGTCAAGTCCTGAGGTGCAGAAAGATCAGAAACCAGACTCAGACGAGGACGAGTAGCCTAAGGTGCCATCGAGTACGGAGTAAGAAAAGGGGACGTCAGGTGAAGGGAAGGCAAGAAGCGAGTAGGAAAGTGAAGCATGGGAAACCCGTCCCGCCGGCAATTTGCTCGTCGAGTCTCAAGGGAACGGTACGACTAGTCAATCTGCAGCGCAGCATAGGCAAAGAAAGGTACACACGGCTACACGTCAGGCATGCCAGACCAGGCCGTCTCCGAAGGTGGTTTGTCAGGGACTGGGACTGGGACTGGGACTTGGACTTGGGACTGGGGACTGGATAGTCGCAGCAGTGAACAGACACACCCGCGCGTGACTGAACTCGACTCTCGGTCTATCGGGGGGTCGCTTCGACCTCGGCCATGCCCAAACAAGGGTTACCTAAACAGCCGGGTCACAGCAGGGGCGAGCCGGGGGCTCCAAGGGAAGATCACGTACAGTACGCGTTTCGCCTCCAATTCAAGAGTCTGCCGCCCAGGCCGGTCAAGAGATAGTATCAGCCGACTTCCAGCCTTTGGCAGTCCATTGCAGTCATAAAAAAAATGTTTTGAATAAAAGTCCAGTCTCGTCATCAACCGAGACCGCCAGTAGCACAGAGTAATCAGTGAGCACAAGCAGAGACATTGGTTTCCGCAGTGCCAGCGGCAAACAACGCGAACAAAGCCTAGAAGGCACCCCTTTCCTCTTGACACCGCTTTGACGGGCAAGAATCTCGAGCTGCATGTTTAAATCTAATAAAGCACCGGCAGACAGTGCATGTTTCAGATTCTAGGACATGGAGGTCAGGAACGTCAGGGGTTAAATATGGGGCGGTGGGCCCGTGGGGTAAAGTTCGCGCAAAGTTGCGCAGTCCGAGGCTGTCCCCATGTACCTGTACGGGCTTCGCCGCAAGGCCACGCTTGCCTTATGCAGACTCAGAGGTACCTCGTACGAGTTTTTTTCTCTTAGGACTTGTCCCATGTTCTGCGACACCCACTTGACTTAGAAAATCCATGTCTGACAGGGCGAAGATCAAGAGTCAATCACGCAAAATGGCGCACGTTGGCTCTCAATTATAGAAATACTGATTTACGAAACTGCTGAGACGATAGAGGCGTTGATTTGCTCGTCTATTATTTTCGTTTGAACCTCTCTCTGATCTTTGGTGCTGGGACCTGCGGGAGCTAAGTGAACATTTCAATCTTGGTCGATGGAACTGTCTTGGAAGCCGGGAGAATCAAGAGATCCACCAGGCGGCATGTTCCGCGGCAATGATGGGCACATTGCAGACTGACTGCAAAGCTGGGTGATGAGCCTCACGAGGTGCATTCTAATGAACAGATAGAAACCAAGAAGGGAGGGATGGACAACCCGACCTTGAAGAGCAAGTTTTCCAAGTTGCCAAGGCTCCGCGGCTCTGGAGTGAATCGAGGCGGCAGGGATCTTTATGGCGGATGAAGACTGGGGGGAACGAAACCCAAGACGAGGAAGGACCAGGATTAGCTCATGCGTCAAGGCGGAACCGCCAAGGGGCGTAACTAAAATAATAATAAAATCAGCGCAGCATTGCATGCTGCAAGGCACCATTCTAGCTTCCAAAGGCTTCTAGTACGCGTTCCCATTGTGTCTTCGCCATTTTGCGAAGGAATGAATGGGCGCCATTGTGCACTGTGTGCAGGGTAATGTCGCACGTCCTGCAATCTTTGTTGCCATTTGCCCCGTGCAACTTTGACTTCACGAGATGAAGCTCCGCAAATTATCTTCGTAGCCTCTCGCATAAGTCTACAAATTTTCGTAGCGAGTGCGGATGCTACGAAGGCCGCTATGGGGAATCCAATTAATGTATTCAACAACAAAATCCTTACAGCAGCAAGTCCTCGCGACAAAGTAAGCTGGCCTAAGCCGCGCAAAGTCAATCCACCAGCAATTGTCAAGCCTCTAGGGAGGAGTATTGAAGGGCATAGAAAAGGCATATCAAGCCTCATGCGAGCAGGGACGGAGGATGGACAGTCATTTGTGCTGCATGAGATCTCATGAGTATTGCTGTCGACATCACCACCTTCGTCATGCACCAATCCAGTTGAGTTACGGCTTCTAACTCCACGAAAACATATGCAATCGACGTTAGGGTTGATGCCAATTAGGGTCGCACTATTTGTGCAGGCCTGGACTCTTGAAGGAATGCCCGTGCTCCGTTCATCCAGGGTGCCAGGTGCCACTGCCAGGTGCTAGGCTAGGTACTATGAAGTTGTTCGGTGTTTGCAATGTGACTGGAGTCGTAGGATGTGGCAGCTTGGTTTCGAGCCTGCAGCGCCGGAGCTGAAATCTCATCCGCACTAGTGGCGTCACTAGCGGCACCGCAGCACCAATTACACAGGCACGGCCTTAGCGGGAATGTCGGCAGAGGCGCGGAGCGCTGGATCACCAGCCGCTTCGTCGATCGACCACTACAAGTATTCCAGGCAAGACAGCCTAGCAAACATTGTGCAACTCCTCCGATGTGGTTGGAGATGCTCTCCACTGAAGGAGCTGGCGCGTTGTGGGTAGCAAGACACAACGCCGACGGCGGCCTGCAAGTGCCGGCACTACGGAGATGTGGTGGACAATTATTGACTACCCCCATCGACTAGTTCGTGCAGTCTTCGAGGGTCCTCCAGAGTCCAGACGAATAAAGTTGGGCCACTTCCCTTCTTGAGAGCGAAGGCGGGGAAAGAGTCGCAAACCCTTAACGTAATAACGGATGTTGCAAGAACTTAGAAGTTAGAATAGGCGAACGGGGTCAACCTCAAGTAGACGCTTGACAGTGTCGCAGCCAGCCGCGGCCAGGATGGCACAGGGCTCGAACCAAATTACCATCAACCAAGAGATCGCTGTCACAACGAGCGACGCGAATCACACAACCGGGGCTCCGTCGCGTGGGTTTTTCGCATCCCCTAGTCCGCGTTACGCACGCTCGCAAACACATCTTTCCAAATCCTCAGCAGTGCAGGAAGCATCGTCTTCCGACCCTAATGTTCTCCATGACGTCTTCGGCCTCGCAGGTACAGAGAAGCCGGAGAGAAATATGATGCGGGCCAGGCGGCACGGACCCGGCGCCGGGCGGCAATCCACTTCGGTGGACGACCTGATTGACTTTCTCCGAAACCAAGCACCACCGCCAGACAATTTTATGTCCATCCCCGAACTCCTCGATACTCGCGACAATACGTCTCAACCAAGCCAGCGCGACGGGTGGAAACGTGGCCTACGACTTGCATCTTTGGGTTCGCTGAGACGCAAGGCTGCATCTACCCGTCAATCCCCGAATCAAATCAAACTCCCCGACTCTGCCATCGCTGGAACCACCATCGGCGGGCATCGTCACATCGCAATATCGATTCCTGTGGAATATCTACCTTTTGGGCCGTTGCCAAGATGCCAGTATCCCGTCTTCCCTCCGCACCATCCAGTACACGGGCCTCGACCGGATGCAGGCCGGCACCGGGCCGGAGACCTGCATGGCGATCTACGTGGAGAACCGGCCAATTCAGGAGGCCAGCCTCACCGAGACCCTCACCGAGACTCCTACGGAAGTTCGTCCCGGGATTCCGACTCAGTCTTAAGATTCACTGACAAGAAAGGCGTCGTTACTGTGCTTCGAACCGTAAGTGAGGCTAAGCACCCGTCCTCTCACGGTGAGAGGCGAGATGAGTCCCCCGTCATTCCCCTCGCCCAGCGTCAGAAGCTGCATCATGCAACGACAATAGCAACGCAGTCTGGACGACAAGAACTGCCTTGTCCTCTTCCCAAGAGACTAGGCGCATATGGAGCGACGACTCCTGGGCCGAGCGAATCAATCGACAAAATTGTGCATGATGACCGTCATCTCATGGGCACTTCCGTGGCCACTCAAACCGTCCCAGCCATCACCATCACTGCACAGGAAGACCGCCCTGCGAAGCAAGGGAGCGCAGCCGAGGTGCCACAACCTAACAGGGCGTCTCGTGGGACTACACCTCCGAAGATCCGTCTTGACGAGCGAAAGTCAAGGCGGGAAAGGGTGCGAGAGAAGAAACGGAGAGACATCGAGGCGTCTCGAAGCTCTCACAGCTCTCGAGCTTCTACCCCACGCCGAAAAACTGAAAATACCGTGTCAAGTCCGACGTCAACCTCAGTCTCCTCGGGCGATGGGGAGTCTATGATTATTCCGGCGTCGATCTGTGGGCCGTCTGAGGTGGCCACGATTGTGGTGCCAGACGTGAAGCCGCCAACGCCGATTGAATGCAGCAAAATCATTGCCCAGCCGCCGGCACCGATGAGGCCACGAGACAAAATAACGCTCGTAGCAACATCTACCGAAGACGAGCCGTCTCCGCCAACGACGTCCCAGCGAGGGTCAGATCAAGACGGGGAGGAAGAAACGGAACCGGCGTGGGAGAGGAAAAGAGAAGGGAGACAGGAACGGGGACGAGAGTCGGAAGATGATGGGCCGCCATCCGCCTCAATCCAAAGACGAGGCACTCTCAAGACCTCTTACGAGGTACAGCGAGAGCTCCGCATGCACGACATGGAAAGGCGAATGAGACGTCTAGAACGAAATGGGGACATTTGGCTCAGAGCCATCGTTCCGATGCTGAACAACCTAAACCAGACTTTGGTCATGATGCACGACGACCGCTTGGAGAGGTCGGCCCGACGAGGACGCAGCCCCGGTTCCACCAGGCAGTCGCAACGGAGGCTGTCGGCGCCCATACAAGGGACGCTCCTGGATCCGGAGACAATTGAAGCAGACGTAACCGGGGATGGCGACAGCAGTGTCAGCGGGTTGGAAACAATAGAGCCCATAATAAGAGAACTTCAGGGTGCGTCGAGAGTGAGCATGGAATCGAGTCGTGGCGTCATCGACGATGACGACGAAGATGATGGGAGCATGTTTGGGTCTTTCTAGGCGGAATGAGGGCCAGAGGTTTTTTTTTTTCGTTTGTTAATACCCAGTATAACGTGTTCCTTAGGTCCCTCGCGGGGCTTGCACCAATTCTGATAGATTAGACATGAAATTGGGACGAGAGCTTCTTGGCTTCCTTGGCCGTAGCAATCGAGTGGACGTTGAAAGAATATCGCATTGCCATTCAATATGTATCGGGTACTCCCATCCGAAACTCCCTACGACAACAAATGCTTCTTGTGCACCGCAATCCTGTTCCGCCATGGATAGGGTAGATATAGGTACAACCTATATGAACCGTGCTTGGCACCATCTATGGCTACAGTTCAACTTCCTGGAATGATGAACCGTCTGGCGAGGCTGCATGCTTCTTTCCTGCTTCCCGCGAACCATCATCGTCACTGTCGCCTTCCTCCTCACTCGATACCCGAGCCGGCTGTGCCGGAGGCCCTGGTCGAAGGGCAACTTTCTGCTCCTCCTTTTCCTCGATGCGAACCTTCTGCTCATCGCCACGGCTCGGCGACATAGCAACCTTTGGTTCTGGCTCCTCGTCGGATTCTTCGGAGGACTCGGAGGGCTCGGGCCTGCTTCCCTTCTCATTCTCGCCCTTGGACCTCGATACTGGCCTACTATAATCACCGGCTCCGCTCTGGCTTGGCGGCGATGCAGGCAGATCTTTTTCCGCGAGCGGACGGGCGGGTGCCGAGGCTTGGTGCTGTGTTTGCTCCATCGGGGCAGGTCGCATGGCATCGAGATAAAACTTGGTCACGCCTAAAATCCGGCCGCTCTGCTCGCAGGCATCCACCCACTCGGGGCGGACGACGGGTATGTTCATCTCGACTGCTTTTTCCCACGCCATACCTCTGCCCTCGGTTGTGACGAAGTGGGTTGTGTCGATGCGCACATTCTCTGCAATCTTGGCTCCAATTCTCTCGACCGCTTGCGAGAGCTTCTCCCTCATGACGGGGGGGAGGATGCCCGCCGTGATGGTGACGCCGCTCAGATCCGTCATCTTGTGTGTTCTGACCGTCACCTTTTCGGAACTGAAGGTCCCGGCAGTGGTGCGCAGGACCATGTGGAATGTGTACTCGGTATCGACGGCGAGACCGGAGATTTTGGTGCTATGCATCGCGAGGGGACGAGGAATATTTCCTGCCTTTTGGCCGTTGCGGTACAGGGCCAGGGATATGAGATCGGCCGTAGCGAGACGGATGGGATTCCATTCTAGGACGACGCTCGTTTGGGTAGCGTTGAGGCATCGGAGGATGGGTAATTCTGGCTCCTGCGCCCCGAATGACGAGTAGATGCTGTCTTGGAGGCTACGAAATGCGACCTCGGTGGCGCGTTCCGACACCGAGTTACGCGCGACGGCGATATCTACAATGCTTCCTGATGAGATGTTTTGCGGTAGCAGGATTGATGGAAACTCAATCTATTGCACGCAGCAACCGTCACAGGATGCAGTTAGTTTTGTTGAGCTTGTCGCAAAGAGCTTGTCCGTTCATAGATGCACCCATCACCTACCAGCCGCTTGTCTTGCGTCAGGAGCACCGTCACGCCAGCATCAACCTTGCCGACGGTAAGGGAGACCAGCATCGTGGAAGTCGCGGGATTCTAGATCCCAACCCCCGTAAATTAACTAGTACTCGTCGCCGTACGTAGTTGGAAGGAGGATTGGGTCGGTAGAGCTGTGCAAGAAAAAAAATACTCGGGATTTGGAAGAATCGGCAAAAGAGCTTCATGTGCCACGGCCGTTGACCAGACAGTGCGACCACTCGGGCAAGTGGTGGACAGATTCCTACCTCCTTTATCAGCAGGGCCGAAAGTCGATGACGCTACCGACAATATTCTTGTGTAATAGTTGGATTTTTTCCCCATTCTTTTGGCCCTTTGTTAGTAAAGGTTGGGGGCATTTTGCCCACCATAGACAGGCCGTCTCGCTAGAAGCGGTCGGTGGTGGGGTCTAGACTCTGGCGTCTGGGTAGTGCACAGAATACTGGAATACTGCAGATGGCAGTAATAGGGCCACTGCCTGCTTAATGCTCGTCAGTAGCAGATCCCTGGTATGAAAGCAGCCTGCCGAAACTTGTAGCTCGCCATAGCCTTTAATACATACTGTAGTTTAACCGATTACAAGAAAGAATTCGCCGCAAATTTTGGTTCCTGTCAATTACTCATTTTTGCATCTCATTCTTTAAAAGGACCATTATATTCATTTGAATTTTATTTGATTGACAACCTTGAGATTATGTGGCTATTAGACTGTCAATATCTACACGTCGATATGCCTATGTCTTGGCTCAGATGAGTCTTCGGGCATTACAGAGTCCTCGATTCTACGAACGATTTCGCGACCAATGGTCAAACATTTACCACGCCCCAAAGCAAGAACCGCGGAGGCATCACGGACAACAACATCGATGGAACCTCGAAGCTCCGCATGTCCCTCAATCTGACCTTGAATCGTCCTCTCAGTTGCCCCCTCCATCTGTCCTCTCCCTGGGGTAGCCCCAGCCCGGTGTCGTTGGCCCCCAAATGTCCAGCCCTTTTCAGCCAGGGCTTGCTGTATTCCCTCCCGGATGCGCCGCCTCGCCGTGTTCCGGACAACCGGTTTCCATCCTTCGTGTTTGCAGGCCGTGCGTATCCACAACGGATCGGCGAGCCTTTCCTTGTACTGGAACAGCTTGTATGCAGTGACGGGGTGTTCTTGCCATGTAAAGTAGTCGGTGACATGGGCCCGAAGAAATGTTCGCCGGGGGGAGTATTTGACTACCAGGACAGAATTGCTAACCGTCGCGAGGTTTACCGGCTTTAGTGAATCTGGGAAGCCGATGTCGTACTGTGCTGCCCATTTTTTGACCTTTGGAATGATTGATGGAGGAGGGATGGAAAAGCTCCCGCCTGATTGAATTGGTATCCGGTGACGAAGTAGCGTATGATGGGTGAGTTTCGGCTTCATCGCACTGATCTTGGCGGAGACTGGAGGTTGGCCCACGTCCTGCTGCTCGTGGTTTCAATTGGAGACGGGGGATGAGATGTGAGAGTGACTCCATCCACAGCCTACCACCGCACAACATCTAGGCTGATTGGCTTCGAGAAGTGGCAGGGTAGTTGGTTGTGTTAGGGTTAGGGTCTGGTGGGTGCACCTACCGCACCTTCGTCCAGTGGAAGCAGAGTGGGGGGGGCCATCAGAGTGCACCGAGAGTACTTTGTAGTTTTTGCCCCACATTCCTTTCGTCATCTCGTTGAAAACCATGAGGCGATGGAAGTTCCCTGCCATCTGCCTTGCCCGCCTGAAGGAGCAACAAGAAAGCCATTAACTCCGCAGTATAGAGGCTGCAAAATTGACTGGACAAGCGCCAGCCAACACCGAAGTGCAGTTGCATACCGCTGCTGTTCACTAAGTTGCGCAATGCCTGCAGTAGTAGGGCAAGCCACACATGAGCAATTTGTCTGATTGGACACTTCAATGGGCCACTTTGTTGGCAAGGCGGCTTTGGGCACCAATGAGCCCTCCATGGCCGAGACCTTTCCGCTTCCCCGCACAAGGCTGCAAGGTGCTCGAATCTCGGTGGTGAATTGAGCGGATTGTGTGGCCAATTTCACCGCGTGGAGGCGGGGGCGGCAGGCGCCATTGGGCATCGGCTGGTCGAGCACACGACGCGGGCCTAAGGTGTAACCGGAGGTGGCGCCATTGGAGCCCTAGGTGATGATGATTGGCAGTCTTTCCACGATGGTGGGCTGCAGTCAGCCTGTGTCATGCATCGTTGCGAGCTCAACATGGCGGTCCGCGAGGCTCGGTTGTGGGCCGAACGTGTGTGCCTATGCTGTATGACGCTGCTGCCATCCCTGAGATGTGAAAGGTATATATATAAGGCGGTAGGGTAGAGATATTGGGTCAACGGTCTCGCTCTCCTCCTCCCGCGCAAACGGCCACCATCCTCCTGTCGTCATGGCCACCATTCCCCAAGAAGAGCTGCATCAATCGCTCAGGCGGTGAGTATCTGGAATTCTGAATGATGCAACGGAATCTCGCGGCCAGGGTCAGCTAACGAGCTTGCTCATAGGCTCTATCTGGATCCGCTGTATACGGACTTGACGATCCGCAGCCGCACCAGGACATACCCGGTCCACAGGGTTATCGTCTGTCCAAGGTCTAAGTTCTTCGACTTGCAATGCCGTGACTCGACCGGCAACCCCGAGCCAAATGGCGAGGTGAGCGAAGCCGTCTCCTTACCACTCCTAGCTTCTCGTGATGGTGCTAACAACCGGGACGTTAGCATGGGCCGACGGAATCAAGCGCGGCAGACATCGACCTACACGATGACGATCCCCATGCAGTGGAGATGGTAGTCCAATACCTCTATCACCTGGATTATCCACGCCAACCATCCGACGAGGATCACACCGCCCCTGCATATGGTTCCCCCAAAGACGAGGCGGTGGGAGATGAGGACATCTGCGAGAGCCCGACGGCGCAACACATGGCCACCGAGCCAAAGCCAGGTACGCCGTCTGTAGCGTCCCAGGAGGACCGAGACCTCCAGCACAAATCCTCGCTCGTGAAGACGCCGCCGCCCAAGCCGGCCAAGAAGAAGAAGAAGAGAAAGCCCGCCACCGCAAATACGCAAGCCAACGACCCGGAACAGCCTACCGACATCTTCCCGGATCCTGCCGCACCTCCTCCCGCGCTCGAGGAGGAAGTTGAGAACAGGCGTGACGACACTCCTCCCGCGCCAGCCTCGGAGCACACACTGGTGAGCGAGTCGCACAATGGTGAGCTTGTTACCCACGCCAAGGTATTCTCCCTCTCGCAGAAATACGGCATCGAGGCCCTGAGGGGACTGGCCCTCGACAAGTTCAAGAGCCAGGCGGCGGAGGGCTGGGACACGCAGGACTTCCTTGCGGCCGCGAGGGAGGTCTACCATGCTTCCATGGACGAGAGCGGTGACAGGAGGATGAGAGAAGCCGTGACCGACATCGTGTGCCAACACCCTGAGCTCTTGGACAAGGAGACCACACAGAATGCCATTAAAGACCTGCAGCTGAACTATGATGTCCTGATGCGCATGCGCAAAAACTCTCGTATTTAGTTGTTTATTTCACGTTATTTAAAGGATTCGGGGTCGAATGGTAGAACAGTCCTTCGTGCCTAAACCAAGTGTTCCAGCGTCTCCTCTACTGCGTTAATATCGGTGCCAAGAGAAGCCAGCAGTGCCGACAACCAGTCCCGTGCCTTGTCCGCCATTAGTTCCCACGTGTCCATTTCCCCCGACAGCTTCTTCGCGAGGAAGACCAGGACACAAACCGTCGTGGCCACTCTCATGTCGGACTCGCGAGCAAGACTCGCTGCCCATCCGTCGCTCCTCTTGGCTAGGACATCTTCCATCTGACCCCTGCTAGTTCCAATCACACTAAGCAATTTTTCCGATGCAGTCCAGTAGCCCTTGAAGGTTTGGAGCGAGACGATGACTCTCATGGGGTCTGGAGAGAGCATCGGGTGGCCGAGCATCTCGCTCCGGTCGGCTTCGCTATCAGCCGACTGACGATAACCTCTATGGCTACTCTCACGTGCTGTAGCGTTCCTGCCATGAGTGTTTGACCTGCTGTTTGCACCCCGTCCTGCCATCTCGTCAAGACTGAGATTCCCGGCCTGTGCAAATCTCGGGGCAGCTGGGCTGCGCATGATGGAGGCGTCAAGGAAGGCACCCATGGGATGGGCCGCGGCAGGGAGCGGAGCCCCGAAAGCGGGTCGCCCAGAAACCGCCGAGCAATCCAAATCAACGGAATCAACGAAATCAAGGGAATCGTTAGAAAACGCCGGAGACGCGGCCAGTTCGTAAAACAACGAAGAGCCGGTACTCGTTGGGTTGTGGCCCGGTACGCCAAACAAGGATGACGGCGCGGCACCATACGACGACGCCTGCGACCCGGGACATATCTCCATTTTCATCCGTCGTGTTGGTTCTAGCAGTTTGTACATCCGCCCATCCTTCGGCGTCCCATTACCGTCCACTCTTTGCTCAACCGCCACAAAAGAACACCATTTGCCACCAACTTGATAGCGGAGGCCCATACTCACTGCTTCCCTCTCAACGATATCAGAGAAACGCCCTTCGTACTTTTTTCTTAGCAGCCTCTGGTTCTCGTCCTTGGCGTGGTAGAGCCAACCCCTGCCTTCTTCCAACTCCTGCATTGCCCTGCGGGCCGCCAGTTGATGGATGGTCTGTCCTGGCTCGTCAAGAGTTGTGACAGGTATCTCCAGTTCAAGGGGACCGTGGGTCGAAGTGCCGCGAAGGACCACCGATTTGACCTTCTGCTGCACCGCCGACTCGGACATGAGAAGATAGACAGTGGTGCGACTGAATGCAAACAGCGGGGAAATTTGGAACGGCGCCTGGATAATCCTGGGAGACGTAATCGCGGGAAGGTGGTCATATTTGCTTGTGCTGCCTACCTTGCATGCATCCTGCATCTTGACATCCAGGTCGGCCTCGGCGTCGAACAGAGAAATGGGCATCTGCGTCTGCGCGACCCTTGGCGTACCATCAGTGATGACACAGTTGTCGATGTTGTCAATGAGTTCAAAGTCGTCATCTTGCCCATCGTCTAAGGACACCCCCTTAGATTCGTATTTGACCTCCATGGAGTAGTCCCGAATGTGAGGACTCAGGGCAGCCTTCAGCATGCGTACGACCTTGCTGTTCATCTTCTCGTTGTCCCCAACTGACTGTGAGAACCCATTCCCAGCACGGGAAACTCCATCGATGAGAGCACTGCTTGCATCTCTGCCGATGCCAAGCGTGAAAACCCGGATCGCGCCCGAGCTCTCGGCAACTTTGTCATTGACTAGCCCTATGAGCCTGGGCTGGTCCCAGATTTCGCCATCCGTCAGCAGAAAGACTTCCAGATTCATGTCGAGGTACCGATTGCTGAACATGGCCTCCATTGGTTCGTATATTTCAGTGCCACCGTAGTTGGCCGCGAATTCATCCACATGTCGGAATGCTTGGTCTAACGTCGACTGATGGTAGCTCTGGGACCTCTCCCACAACGGCGAGTAGCGGGAACCAAAGCTGCAGATGTTGAACTTGACTCCGACAGGTAGAGACTTAAGGAAGACTCGGAGGGCTTCCTTTAGGTTCGGAATCTTGTTGCCCTCAGACATGCTTCCGCTCCTGTCGCAGAGGAAAACAATTTCAGGACGCTCTAGCGGAAGGGCAAACTTGGGAACCAGAGTTGCCATGAGCGCTCGTTGCCGAGGGAGCGTAGGATGCTGTTCCAAGACCGCCGTCGGGTTTGATGCGTTGGTGGCAACGATTTGCAGAACAAAGTCCCTGTCCAGCTCTGCCGGTCCAAGTGAGAGCGATGCCGAAGCCTTTCGGAGCGAAGGTGCTGCGTTCGGGGCTGCCGAGGTGGTACCAATGCTGACTGAAATGGGGTGCGAGGTGGATTGGATCGATCGGATGGCCGAGTCTGCCGCGACCTCGGCGTCGACGACAATGTCGATGCCGCTGTCAGAAGCCGTGAGTCTGTTGTGCCCACGGGCTCCTGAGATGAGCTCCCCAGGATAATTGCCGTAACGTGGTGCAATCCGAGTCGGAAGCGTGAACCTGATGCCGTCCACCTCGGCATCGTGTTTGAGCTCCCCCAGGTACGTGATTTCCACCCGTACCGAGGCCCCTCCGTCAACATTCCCCACCGATGTCATGAATACATCCGATGACTGTGGCAGTTGCTCGAGGAGGCCCGCCGTCTCCCCGCGTTCAACGGCATCGCGGTACACGCCCCGTGCGTCCTGCTGCTCCATAACGACCCCCCCGAGGACCCGGTCGCCAATGGTACAAGTGAAACCAACCACACTTATGCCGTCGTAAAGCGGGAATGCATACTTAACCTCTCTTAAGATGATATCAGAGCTAGGGTTCACAAATGTTTGAACCAGTTTTGTTCGTGATACCGACGAGATGATGCCAACCTGGGCTGAGAGCTCTACCATTGGAAGGTACTTCCTGGTCCGACCATCAACGCAGAATAGGCCGCAGATGTGCTGTAGTGAAGACATTGTAGTGTAATCAGAGTGGAACTCGACCCCGTGACCGCAGCGGAATACGCAACGGGACCCAGAGAGTCCTCAGCCGTACCGTGCACTTAAATGCGTTGGCCTGTGAATGCTGATACTAAATATCCGTCGTGAGGCACAGGATCGATCCATGAAGAACCCAGGGACCGTGTTCATCTTAATACCGCGCCGAGAACTAACCACAATTTGGAGAAGTGCTCGGTCATAAGGTTAGTAAGAGCAGCCTCGGTGAACTCGCGGGGCACAGAGACCGCAGGTTGCCTTTTAGGCATCCACAGAACGACCATCATCAGCCTAGCAGCCTTCGGTAGCCTACGGGGCAGGTTGCCGAATCAGAAGCAGATGGCTTCATTTAAATGTGGTTTGAAGGTGTGATCGTATCTACATGTGTTGGTGCCTACTGGCCATGAGGACCTGACTGCCGTTGGTTGCCTGCAGCTGCTTACAGTTGTGTTGGTGACAGAAACGCAGCCACGGTGCAAGCCTAAAAAATCCACAGATCAAAATTTGCGTTGAAAGACATCCAGCCATTACAGAGGCACACCGAAATCAATCACCTTGTACATCGGACCAGGGAACTCGCACCCGTATCAGCGCTACGATATGGGGAAGCGTCCGCGCAGATTTCATCACCACCTTGTATGACACGATGCACCAACCACTATAGACATCGCGGCTTCGGAAATGATATAGACTCAAATATAATCGTCATCGTATCCGACGAGGAGAACACCGGACCGGAACAGCCTAGCTAGCAAATGTGCAAACTCGTCGACAAAGTCCCTTAAACCCAATAAATACAAGAAGCTATCCCTCCCTAACCAAGCAACCATGCATATGTCAAAATTAGGTGGGAGGTCGGTCTGACTTGCCGCGAAAAGCTGCAGTGCTACCATTCTAGGCGCCGACAATATCAACGCCTTCTGACATGGCAGAAATAACCTTCAGCTGCATCTCATATAAGTCGACATAACCCTACTACATCTCACCAAGAAGCAATCCAATCTCCACACGTCCCGGGCATCTCAACCCAGAAACACCATGTTGTGCTTGTACGAGTTTTGTCGGTGCAGCCGGCACATCTTCCAGCCGCAAGATACGCTTCTCAAGTAGAACCCGGCCGGACAGATTCGTCGCTCGATCCTGTTTTGATGTCTTTCGAGGTGTTTCGCCACCGATCTAGGGATCCCCGAAGCCGGATGTGTACCGCCGACAGCGGTCTAGGCAGACTACTAGCGATGACGGTGAATAGTGAGAGGCCAAAGGACTGGCCACTCCGGGCATTGGTAAAATTGGCCAGCAAGCCCTTGCAGTGGAGCCTGACGAAGGCCCGGAGGGTAGGAAGGCAAGCGCAGAGGATTCCGGTGTACATTTCCACCAAGCTGGGAGTATCCACCGTCAGTCTCTGTCAATAGCTTCCGTGGGCACCTGGCATTCGCTCACCACCAAACAAGATTGACAACCCATTGTTTTGTAATATCGGGATCATAAAGGCCCGAGGTAATGGCCTGCAGGCGGACGATGCTCACAGCGCATACGAAGCCACCTGCCATCAGCGTTAACGTCAGGGCGACCTTCTGGAGAGTGGGCAGTCGGAGCGGCCATAAGAGCCAGATCGGAAGTAACAGGATGATGATATCGGTGGCCACGTTCACCGACGCGCCCACCACGTACGGACTATCCATATCAATGCACTTCCCCTCCACCGTTAAGTCCCAATACCTCGCCATGGGCGTGCAGAGGTACGACCAAGCAAACGCCTGCGGGAGACTGTTGCTGACGGCGACGAACATGGTGAAGTACGTAGCGATGCGGAAGCCGAGGTCGGAGGGGAAACGTAGGTAGTATGTGAGAATTGACGCTTTGATGAACAATGTGGCGAAGTTATAGGTTATGGCTCCGCCGATGGCGCCAAGCTGTTAATGGCGCGTGTTAAATAGATGCGCATAGCAAGGGGGCAGGGAAAGGGATATCCTACTTTCAGGAACCGTTTGTAGCGCTCGAGGCGCACATCCCACATGTGGTGCCCGGCGCCATTATCAAGTTCTACGTGATAACATACTAGTTAACTTCAGGTTATTGAGGTCCCTTGCTCGGGGAGCCACGTACGGATGAGTTGAATAGTGGAATTTCCGAGGGCAAATATCTTAACGGCCGAGGGATAATTTCGTCAGTGAGAAAGGGTTGCATGGCGGCGATGGCAAGTATCTCACCAAGCCAATCGTGACGAGCACTGCGATCCAGCAATTCGTCAGCTCGACTACGCGAATACTAACGATTCAGCGGGCCTTTTATGGTAGATTGAAGAGCTTACAGTCATCCAGATGCCATTTTCGAACGATGCACCGCGCTGTATATATCCGCAAGGACCATATTGTTACCGTGATTGCTGGACAAAGTACCGCGCCGAGAATCAATAGGTAACCAATGGATTCGCCGTGTTCAAAATCTGGCGTAACCCCGGGCGGCGGTGGACTCGCCCCAGCTTCGGTTCCTTTGGAATCCATTTATGTGGGTCGAGACTCCTCGGCGGAAATGCTCTGGTGAATCATCGAACCCCTGATATCCTGTCTGGTGATGTTGTACCGAGAAAGTTGCGAAGCTCTCAACCACGAGATTTCGATCTTGACCAGACTGGGAAAGATCGGAAACCTGGTACCGGATAGAAGGAGAGTAAAGCAGACATTAATAAGAAGAATTTCGATGTCTATCGTGTTAAAATTCTGACTAGGATGCTGATATCAGCTTGAGCCTTTGTTGCGGCGTGCTCCCTCGTCTAGACAAGGGGATACCAGGTTGAGACCAGCTGTAATGAGTATCACACGCCACGACGCCACGGAATCCACCACCTGTTTCGGCCCATCTCAGTGAGCCAGCGCGTCTGCAATTTCTATTGTGACTCGAAGAAACTATAATGGACTCGATGAGACCAGGAATCACAATTGTGTTTCTTTCTCTCACCAGTAACCTAGGTAGGACTTGGTCATCATTCGGCCAGCAGCGTGGGGCGCCGACGATGTTTCGGGACCCGAGAAGGCGGTCACAAAGAGTGCTAATCTCTTGTTAGTGTCGGGAGATGATGCGTCCATGACTCCGTGTGGGTCCAGGAACGTGCACCGGGAGCGACGGAAGGACGGCGGATAGTGCCGGGGGACCTTCTCGAGAAGCAAAATGCTACTTTGTTATAATTTAATTCGGGGTTTGAGCTCGTAGGGAGATCCAATCATTCCGACTTCGTTGATTTTTCAAGCCCGAAATACCGGTGGCTTCAGAGTCCGCGCCCTCGAAAATCCAACCCCCAGGTCCAAATCAATCACCATCCCTATCCAGTTCGTGTAGTATGTCACAGAATGATTTGCACATCCCCAATCGAGACAACGTCCCCGTAGTCCAGAAATAGGCTTCCGATTCCCCGCCATCACACTAGCCGTGACGCCTGTAGCAATTCAAGCGCTAGAGTTTAGCGGCCGGGGATACATTCAGTTGATGCCGGCCGGGTTTGATAGGTTAGCATGCACCAGCCGGTTAGAACCCTGCACAGAAAGTCGAGAGGAAGCGAAGCAAAAGGAGGTCATGCAGAAGGCGAGATTCAGTGTCTTTGTGCCGGATCCGTGGCCAGAGTACGCGGCCAGGAGCGACTAGCAAGCTTCGCATCTCACGACAAGGACACCCCAAATTTGTGAATATGCCCCCAATTTGAAAACCAACACCAGATACGGAATCAGCACACTGGAAATGCCCATTGCACAATGTCACAGCAGCGCGCAAGCCGTGGTGGCGCGACGATTGATGCCGAAGGGTTCACCTTAGTCCAGACACGCGCTCAAAGACGAAGATCTGCCTCGCCACCGCACAACACCACCGCACAACGAGAGCGAAGCCCGCCGAAGCAGACGAAACCAACCGAAGGCCAGCTACGCGCTGCAACACAATACTTGCAATTCATACACAAGACCTTTCCGGGCCTGCGCGCGCATGCGTTGCAGATGCTGGAACTGCTGCCCTGCAGCAACGAAAACAATGCCACCGCGCGTCCTACCCCTGAGCTCACCGAGCTCACCGGCAGAGCCGCAACGTCCGACCAATCAAAACTAACGCCGCAAATCCAAAGACCCACAAAAACCAACCATTCACAATCGCCCACGCAGACACAGATGCAGCAGCAGCAGCAGACGCAGCAAACGAAGAAGCTGGACTTTGTTTCGAAAGCAATGGGACTCTTTGCTTTTACCTGCCTAAAGCCGCAACTCAAAACCGACCAACCGAAATCGTCCACGCAGCCCGTACGAAAATTGCTAGCAACGACAAAACCCGCCTAACCAAAACCGCTCGCGTAGCTGCCACCAGCTGCTGCAAAAATCGATCAACCGAAATCGTCCACATAGCTAGCACAGCTATCGCTAGTTACTGCAAAAATCGACCAACCAAAACCGCCCCCGCAGCTGCAGTCGCAGTCGCAGCCACCGCAATCGCAATCGCAACCACAATCGCAATCGCAACCATAATTACAACAACAGAAACTCTTTAACATACGAAGCGATAACTTATCTTTCAATATAAGGATCCAATTCAAGACGGACTTGGCCTTCGAAATCGTCTCAACTAGCTACTAGGACGCATCGCCGTAGCTATGGTTTCGAAAAGCCGAAACGGAAATACCGTACTAACCACGGTTCCGTGGATCTCTGCGGATTTCTTACTAGAGAACCGAGCTCTTTGGAGCTCTGTTTTCCCGGACTCAGCTGCTTCGGCAACTATACCACAAATATATCTGAAGCTCGTGGCTCACGGTGTACCGAGTATGCCTGAAACGCAGCTCTCGGACGAAATCTTAGCTTTCAACAGCTTAGATTTGCAACCTAGCTTTCAGCCTAGGTGGCTTACAGTTTTGAAG
>Ga0247774_1000277_pt1 | contig 24865 bp, 28 predicted proteins | sample UWRJL001104B6_FD_179933 | JGI IMG/M metagenome (GOLD analysis project Ga0247774, IMG submission 179933) | Plant litter microbial communities from Arlington Agricultural Research Station in Wisconsin, United States - UWRJ-L001-104B-6 | ecosystem: Environmental > Terrestrial > Plant litter >... | reverse complement strand
AAAATGAGTGGAGTGGAACATGCCATTCCTGGTGGACGGGCATTGATGTTTTACGTTGTCGCACCGACTCGGGCACGGCTCTTCACCAGCTGAAACCTCAGAATTAGGGTTACGGTATTAAATCAAAAAATTCTTGCCTGATCAAGTCAATTTGTGAGAGATATTGGCGTTAACATGTATACGAAGGCATCCGAGGACATTTATTTAGGCATTGGAATCATGAGAACCAATGACTCTATGTGTAGGTAGTAGAGATTACATGACCCGATCATCCGGCCGCTCTATTGCACAAGCTTTCCCGCTGAAAGCCCTATTATGCCTTCTATCAGCTTCCAGGCCTGTCCGTTGAGGCTGCTTCCACACCCACAGCAGCCTTCCTCCCATCTTCTACCATTTCCTGCTTTGTAGAAGAGGGTCCTCGACGTTCCAAATCTCCTTCCACCTCCTTCATGACATCCTCGACTCCATCATCTTCCTCGGGCGGATTTTGTATTAGTTGCAAAAACTCGTCCTTGTCGTGCAGCATCGAAAAGGCCTGCATAGTAATGGCATCAGGCTCAAACCCTGAATCGCGAATCTTCTGCGCAGCTCTGACAGCTAGCAGAGTATTTTTCTCCGAAGCGGCTCGCATCATGATGGTATTCCAAGTCACAAGATTCGGGTTCACACCATGCTTCCTCATCAGACCAATAACACTACCAGCACTGTCCTGGCTGACGAGACGGAGCCAGGAGTCGAGGACAATGTTCCATGTCCACTTCGTCGGGCGAGGGTGAACCGGCCGCGGGTTATGGCCATGGTCGTTTCCGCCGGCATGGCCTGCCTCGTAGAGCATATCCGAGATGATCTCGAGCGAGGCTCGAGCGTCAGGGACCGAATTCCCCAAGACCTTGATGATGGAGTCGTGGACCCGAGACGCATTGTTCTGGACTAGAGATAGAGCGAGCGGATGGCGGGCCGCCAGCAGAGACCGGAAATGGCCGTAAAATGCAAGCAGCGCACCGCCTCTCATGGTCCCTTGCACACTAAGCATAAAAGACATGATCATGATGTGGAGAGTGGCTTGTGTTGGTTTGCAAGTCTGGCCTTCAACATCCATTTCCAGGAGGTGCTGTAGCGTTCGCGGAACACCACGTATGGCCGTGATTTTGTGTATCTCTGCTGGCGACGAGAGGAAGGTTTCGAACGAGGGCGGAATCATTTCTAGTAGAGGCTCCATATCAAACAACTTCCCATAGAGCTGCACCATGGCTGGATATGACCAAAGAACCCTGGATCTGCGGCCTTCCACGTCTTCATCGTACCGAATGCGCCGCTGGGTAAAGGACAGGGTAAAAAAAGCGTGGAGGATATTGTTCCTTAAAGCCTTTCCAAGATGCGCATGGCCGGACGGGGACTTTGCTATGGTGTCGAGTGCGCGCAAGATGTACCTGTGATCTCCCGAGTTTTTGGAGCCGTTGAGAAGAACGGCCTGCATGGCTCGGTCGGGGGGTATACCGTGGTTCGTGAAGATGTCGAAGACGCGCCATGCTTGAAAGGGGGCATCTTCGCCCGACAGAAACAGGCTCTGGATGAACGTGGTTATGTGCATTTGATTGAGTGTGAAGCCGGTGCGGAGACTGAAATCCCATAAGTCGTCGGGTGTGATTTGGCCTTGGCCCGTGGTATTCTTCGTCGCCGTTTCTGCCGCGGAAGATGGCGAGTCGGCCGCGTCTGGCCGGACAGGTTTCAGGATTTTGTTGAGAATTTTCTCGGCTGCGCGAGTGCGATTCTTGATTTCCCGCGGGTCATCTGTCTCCGCAGCAGAGTCCATCAAGGCCGTCTCGAAAATGTCCAGCGCGAGCTTCTTCTTGGTTGTATCTTCTGACAATCTTGAGGCAATGCGCATGCGCGATGCGCTTGAAACCGCCAGACTGGCATTATCCATAGCTTGATGTAGCTGCGTCAGTTGCTCGGAACCTATTTCCTCCAGAAGATTATACAGTCCTGATTTAATATTCCAAGCATTCGAATGGGCCCCCTTTTCCTTGCGTTCTCGGAGGACCGATATCATGGCATCGACAAGTCTGCCTGCCACAGCTTTCCGACCCTCAGCCGGCAACAGACGAACATTCTCGCAGACGTAGCCAACCACGATTGAGATATACGGCCAAGAGGGTGCTGACACGAAATTGGAGGCTTGCAAGAACATGCATGCGCGCCCGAGGTCCGACAACAAAAGGCTGTACATGACCTGCGTCCAGTTGTCCCTGCACCACTCTGCTGGCTGAATCTCCCATATTTTGCGGGCATCTTCAACCGTTTCAAAGGTACCCAGGCGCGGCAGAGAAATGTACGGCCGGGTGTTGAATGGCAGGTCGAGTCCTCGCTGCAACGCGTCTGGTGGGTGTTGTCGGAAGTTGTTGATGGGATGAGCCAACAGCTGCCCGGCAGGGTAGACCCGTCGGTTGATTGTCTTTTGGAGGATGTGCCTCATCGCCACCTCCCTCGCCTCTTCGTACTTGCAGATGTCCCCCCAGATTTTCTGCTCAAATCCGCGGTACGAAATTCGGTTGCCTGTGGGTGCCCCCACCCCATTTTGCTCGTCATTTGGGAATGGGACGACGCTTGGCTCGTCAGCAGAAGCTACAGTTGTGAGGTCTCTCGTTCCGGGTAGGCGTGTATCTGGTGGGCAAATGGTCGAGGCTAGGGTTCTCGTCGACAGTCGAAGGTATGGCGCGTGTGACCATGATTGGGAAGGGTGCCGGCGCAAGATCAAGCGCAGGCCCGTCCCAAGCCCTGGAGGACCTTTCCCCAGGGACGATGGTGTCCGGATTATCATGGATGGCGAAAGTAATGGGGTCGCGAAGCATCCGAAGACATTTTTGCTTGGTACCTTTACTAGGCACCTCCGCTCCGTACTTGTGTTCGTGTTGTGGTCATCGGTTCGAAACCATTAATTTTTTCGAGGTTGAACTGTTGGGTGGGTCTTGGACCAGTCGAACGTTTTGGCTGCAGGCAGATACGGGCACGGCAGTACGGGTTTTGAATAAGGTGAATATTTTCAACGGCTCCCTGTCTGGGCGTGCTTGCTGGGCTGTCGGCCGGGTGGGTTCACACCCGTACTGTGGAGTCAGGTACGCACCTTAAATGGCCAATCGAGGGGCGCCAAAAAAAGACACCCGCCTATCAGCCAAAGCGCAACCCTCGTAAGTACTATTGAACTTGGAAATAAAGCTGCATTCGATTCTGTCTGCTCCAAAGTAAAGAGTGCTCAACCATATTCTAAAATCTTGACAACACAGTTTGGCGCCATTATGTCCGCACCGCACAGCAGCCTCAGCGCTGCCGCCGATGAGCGAAAATCGCGTTTAGCCAGACTAAAGTCTCTCAAAAGAAAACAGCCCTCTGACGAAGCGCCTGCACGAGCCTCGTTCGAAAGCTCACCGAAAGCTCCCTCTCCGCCGGCTGCCGCCAGGGACGACGACGTGGCACGCATCCACCTCTCAGGCCGAAACTACGATGTGGAAACAAAAGGCCCCAAACTGGGCTTCGAAGCGCCCCCCATACCCGACCAACCCACTCTCGAAGAGAAAGCGGCCGAGGTGGAGGCCGAAGTGAGATTGAGGGCGGCGCAGGACGCACAAGACGACGCGGGCATTGATCTGTTCAAACTGCAGCCTAAGAAACCCAACTGGGATCTGAAGCGTGATTTGGATCAGAAGCTTGAGATTCTCAACGCAAGGACAGACAATGCCATAGCGAAGCTGATACGCCAGCGGATCGCAAACGCCGAGAAAGGCCAAGGCAAGGCGCTGGCTTCGGGGGACGAAACCGTGGGAATGGATGGGAATACTTTGGTTGAAGGCCTTCGCCAACGAGAACAAGAGGAGCAAGATGAGGAGAGGAGGGAAAGGGAGATGGATATGGAAGCATAGTCTTGGGTGACCATATGATATCACGATACCCAGCCGCGGACCGAGGACGTTAGCATCGGTAAATACAATCCAACCTGCTGTGGAATGTCCACAAAATTGCGAATCAGAAGTCAAAAGTGGGAGGGGGTATATATTCAAGTGACGCGCGACTCTCGTCCGATGCAAAGCGATACAAGTCTTTGGGATGGCGAAAGGACTGCTATGGTCGAATGCCGAAAAGCTGCTGGAGACAGAAATGTTTTCGCAACCAAGCTATGGTATGAGTTCGAGGCTAGTTGTCATTCCTGGTGATCTTTTCTTGATGCCAAGAGATTTTATTCATTTCTGGAGGTGCATGGGTGGAATGCACTTCCTAGGCACCAAGATCCATTTTTGATGGGGCGACCCGTACCTTTGGTGGTAATCATGGGTCCGGTTTGTACCGAGCTTCGCCTCGAATTCAGCTGTAGATATTGAAATGCCTCTTCACCCCACATTATAAACTGCCTTGTCAGCGTCGCTTTTTCGCTGAAATATTCGTTGAAAACGTGCATCTTTTGTTTAGAACGACATTGTCAATAGTCATGGTTGCGCTCCGAAAAGAGACATGCGAAGCGCGAATAGCTCAACAATGACGGAACTGGACGGGAGGTGGCTTGCCACCGGTGCATATCGTGACACGGTGCGCTCTCTCACCGAATCGGACCCAAGACTTCGACAGCGCGATCCGAGAGCCAAAACCCAGAAAATCACGTACTCGGATCTCGGGGTGCGTGCCTCTGTGCTGGAAGGTCAGGCCAACGGCATGTTCAAGACAACGGCCCAGTTTCATAATGCCGCGGTTTTGCAGGCTCATCTACAACGAGAAAGCCTGAGAACCGGCTCCTCTCAAAAGCGAGTATACATCGTCGAAGGCCTCGGACCGGATTTCGTCGGGGTGCTGGGTCGTCACTTTTCCATTCACCCGTCTATGTTTGTTGAGCATGAGAGGGTGGTGATTCATGACATGGGCTGGCAAGGAGAGAACGACGGCCTCCCGCTGCCCTCCGTGCTTCGGACTCGCACGCACCTCGAGATGAGATATTTCGAGGTTATGGCCTTTGACCGAAGGCCGGCTTCGTTTCGCTGGGTTTGCGCGGATACAGGGAGGCACATCGGTGTCTCTCGGGAGCTGAAATGGGACGAAAGCCAGGACGATGTTGACCAGTTCCTCGACGTCGGCGTCGTGGGCCGCAAATGTGGTATTTGGTCGAGAAAGAGAGCCAGCGGCGGGTGGGATTGTAGGTCACCAAAGCGATTTCCAGGGCCCGGTGCCAGACGGAACTAACAGCTTTGCAGGCCTCGTTCTATGCGACCCACCGGTTCGTAGAGTCCATGCGGGCGAAGGCTACGCGGAAGCGTTCGACGTCCACGCGTGGCCATGGCAGGGAGGATATGTAGACATTGTACCTGAGGAGGATCAGCTCGAAACGCTTGCGGGCCCGCCCCGGACATGTCTTTTAGAAGACTTGACCTTTTACCTCGAGACCCACGCCCACTTGGTCGACGATTCCGACCCCGAAGCTGTCTTAGTCTTCATCAGGAAAATCGTGGCTGCGCAGTACCTCAAGCACATTGAGCATGTTCGCGCTGTGCTCACCGCTGTGCAGCGCGGTCTGACGCGGAAGCAGAATCTGGCAAGGATGCCGATGCGAAAGGTGGAGGCGCTCTGGAGTGACATGCAAGGGTGGGAGAGGCGAATGGGAGAATACCTTGAGGATCTCGAGAACATCATGGTTCAGCTGGGAATTCCGTTCCCGTCTGAAGGCACCCGAGCACAGGCAGCGGCCGCCGCATCCCCTTCCCCGGGCAGTACGGGCGGCAAAATCTCCTTTCAGGCACAGGACCGACAGAAATCGAGTTGGCAAGACAGCGAGACAGACTTTCAGTTCCTCCTCGTTCGCTTCCGAGAACTTCGCCATCGAACCGAGGCTCTCAACGCGGCCGTGACGGGTCTGGCAAGCATCGTTGGAAATCGGCTGTCGCACTTTGAACAGCAGCGGAGCATTCGAGAGGCCAAGAGCACGAAGGCCGTTACGCTACTGGGTCTCATTTTCATACCCCTAGCATACACCTCGTCGGTATTCAGCATGACTGATCCCTACGGACCTGGAGGGAGCGAGTTTTGGCAGTACTTTGCCTTCTCGGCACCTCTAATTGCGGTGGTCATACTAGCCTACTACGTGCTAGACTTTGGGTACAATAATGGAGGAAGCTCCTGGTCAGTCCGGAGGGTCTGGAAGAGAGTCGTGAAAGGCGTTGATGAGCTCGATCTACATGGCTAGGAAAGCTTTCGAAATCACGTCGAAGAGCGGTGGGCGTTGACACTGAAGCTCTGTGTATATACATCTGGCCAGCTTGGTCGGCATTCCGATAGTTGGTTACATCGGCGGACTACGGATCAGGTACCACCGGCGTGATATAGGGTCGCAAGCTTGGTCAAGTGCTCGCGCATCGGACTTCTATGCCTGAGCAGAGGTGGTAGATCTTACGGAGGAGAGCAGGTTCAGCCACCACTCAGCGGCTGCCAATGACATGCTCGGAGTAGCCAGTCGTCGCGTGAGGAGGTGTCGTTCAAAACGTCAGCGGGATGGCATGTGCCGTTTCTCCGTTGCGGTTGAGAACCCGAAGTTGCATCGAAAGCCAAAGCAAGCCCACGACGCTTGCATGCTCCCAAGCCCGGTCCAGTCTTCATAATCTGACACGCATTGGGGAGGCGCAGACTCGTATTCTTCATTAACATCGAACGATCGAGGCAATGTGAATATGGCAAGCTTGTACTGGCTTCGGCAGGAGGCAACAGAAACAAGAGCCTTCGTCATGTATTATCGAGTGAAACACCAACGGTTCGCTACCATCGCCATTTGGGAGCCTCGCATGGGTCGAACGAGCACGTTGCTTCTTAAGAGTTGAAGAATTATGATAGGCCGGTACTTGGTATCTAGATATGACGCGATGACGAGATGACGATGGTTCTGGTGGAAAGTGGTTGGAGGCGACCTGGATGACGTGAAGTCGACCCATGCCCATCCTGATACAATGTACGTATACCTGTGTATGTATCATACCATCAGCCCACCCTTAGCCCTAGCAGCTGGCGAGGATCCTGATCGAAAAAGGTGATGGGTGGTTGCCGGAGACCCGTTCCCGCAGAATGCTTGGAGGAACAGGCCAATCGCACGTAAGCTATTTCCAATATCATGTGTTGCAATCATGCCGTCAAGCATCAAAGCCGCCAATCTGTGCGGGTACCTCGTGGCTGAGGACTGTTTAGGCGCCCATGCTTGTTTCCGCTGCCCTATTGTTAGAGTAGCGGCAAAATCTTCGTTTTTTGTCTTGGTCCTTGTGAGGATGGATTGGCCTAGTAAAGATGCGGCGGCAAGTCCAGCAGTCAGCGGGACCCACTTTCACAAAGAGCTGAAATGCAATGTCGAAAGCCTGCTAATTAATACTTATTTATGAGGTTGGCGGCCTCGCATGGTGTGTGAACTGCGCGTTTGGAGTTCGACGTTCCTGACCCGTCGCAGCTTTCATTCCAAGTTCTAATTAACCCTGCCTGCGTCTTGGCGACTCTCTCGATTGCAGCCCCGCGTCGCCTGTCCACTTAGCGCCCTCACCAGCACGCGGGAAATTAGGGGCGAGACTTCAAATTTCCTAGAGGCGTTTGTGGACCCCTGGCACGTTCACTTTTTGTGGCGCGAACGACTGGACATTTTGACGAGAGAAGGTGTTTATCATCATAGTTCTTGTCCTTAACATCGAAATCCGGTAGTTTTTTTCTCCTTCGTTCCTGTTGGTGAGCAGTTGGGACGAGAAGCACTTACACCCAAAATGCTGTCGACACTCCGGCGGATAGCCGTTTCGGTGCTCGGCTTGGCTGCCGTCAGTGGTAAGCTGCACCGCCTCTACCCCCGAATATCCGCTGCACGACCCGGCTCTTGGCATTTGTGCGGCACAAACGCTGAGAAGCTTGGAGCCTCTTATCGATTCATAGATGTTCGAGGAGCATACTGCATTGGATGGTAGCTAATACGAGGGTTTCTAGCCTTGCTTGTGAATCCGGTCCTCGCGAAAGACTCGGACGACGACGGTGGCGATAAAGATGATAGGGGCAAGAGCGGCAGCTCCAACAGCACATCTGGAACAGTAGGCCAGTCGACATTTGTGAACCCCGACAAATCGGTCGCCTTTGGCTTTACTGTTCCTTCAGTCCAAAACGATGATATATACTTTACACTCCGGGTGCCCATTGGGGTGTCGTGGGGCGCCATTGGCTTGGGCTCTGAGGAGATGAAGGGACTTTTGGTGTTGATGATCTACGTGTGTAGCCTGCTTCTGCGGTTTGGGTGGTACGTCTTGCCTGGACTGGAACTGACGAGACGTGTAGATGAACGAACAGGGCGACAACGTGACATTCAGTCCCCGAACGTCGCAGGGCAACTACGAACCGAAGTACTATCCGGGCTTCAAGTACGAAGTTCTCCCCGGCACCGGTCTCTTCGACGGCCACATGGTCTTCAGCGGTCACTGCACGTCGGGATGCCAGAACTGGAAGGGTGGCTACATTGACGTGTCCGACAATAACCAAAAGGCCACCTACGCGGCCGGCCCGGTCGAGGGTTTCCAGTCCAACGACCCGAAGGCGAGCGTTCGGTACCACGCGACCTACGGCTCTTTCAAGATTGACATGAAGCGGACCTTTGGCAACGCCGATGCGCCCGTGCTCGATGACCAGTCGTCTAGCAGTGGCACTACGCTGGACGAGGCCGGCGGCGGCGGCAAGTCGGACAAGAAATCCATCTTCCATGGCGTTGTCATGATTTTTGTCTTTGTTGGCTTGATGCCGTTTGGCATTGTCCTGCTCCGGGTTGGACACTGGGTGAAGTGGCACGCCCTCAACCAGTTCGTTGCTATGATCATCGCCTTCGGCGGCGCCGGCCTCGGCGTTGCCACGAGCTTGTTGTACCAGCGGTCTCGGGGCTTCAACACGGCGCACCAGATCATTGGCTTCATCGTCATTGCCTTTCTTATTACCCAGTTTGTGCTCGGATGGCTACATCACCGGGCATTCAAGAGGACGCAGAAGACGACCAAGATGGCGCCTGTCCACGTGTGGCTCGGAAGGCTCGTTATTGTCCTCGCGACTGTCAACGCATTCGTGTATGTCGGATCAGATTTGATCTTGATGCGAGAAGGAGCTAACATTTCGCAGTGGATTCCCGCTGGCTCTCAGGCCGCAACGAAACTACATCCTAGCTGCCATTGTCGTGCTCGTGTTTGGCGTCGTCACCTTTTTGCTGGTTGGGAGGGGCGTCCTGGACCGAATCTTGGGTCGGCATCGTGGCCGCAACGCACCCGAAGGAACGCGAGGCTACGACCCTGAGCCCTGGCGACATGCCGAGACGCAAGGCAGCGGTTACGGGGGTAACCGCGAGTACTCCCCGCCACCTCAAAACATTGGACTGATGGATGTCAGCTCCAGAACCGGCCCACGAAATGAGATGAGAAACGATCTAGGTCGCGAGCAGCAGCCTAAGGAGTTTGCCTAAACGGCTTTGCAGGCTCGGGACCATGACCCTTGACGGCATCATGTGATCCCAATGGGCGATATGAGAACTGTTTCAAAACCTTGCTGTTGACGCAAAAGATGGATGGTCCTAATCAAGCTACGGCGGTTTGTCTGCATGTTACAATAGCTAAGCAGGGAGGCTAGTGCGGGTTTTCTGCATAATAATGAAGCATGGCGAAGACGATCAGAGGACAAGCCGGGAAGTGCAGATCAAGTTATTTGGTGTCGCTCGTGTCGACCAGCTCAACTAGCTCAACAGAGATCGCCCAGCGAGTTTGTATCGTCTTGGTGAATATCTGGATTTCTATTGAGGGAAAAAGAAAGGAACTGTCCGCCATATATGTCTGGCAAGAAAATCCAGCGCCAAATAAGTGAAACATGCAGATGTCGTACACTCGAAAATGGAAATTTATTCGATAACAGAACCTACGGCCCACTAAATCGATCTCCATTTTTGTGGGGTATTACTCGGCTAGTACGACATGCACGGAAGCGCGCCGGGCTGAAAAATCGGAAATTCGGGACGTGGCGTATGGAGACGCGCCGGGTCTGTAGGTGGTAGGATTTTGCTAATTTGTTTGCGACTGCCTTCGTACGCCAGCTCCGGAGCAAATCCCATCCATGCCTTAATCTGCCATCAGTGCCCTTGGGCTTTCGTCTAGAGTCGTTGAAATGGAGAGAAGGGGAAGCGCGGACTCGGGTTCGTCTTCAGCGAGGGTCCCCGCCGCGCTCGCGTCCGCAGCGGTTCGTGCTCGCTCGGCAGGCGATGGCGGTCTGCGGGGCTCAGATGCTCTTGCCCTCGGCAACACCAGAACCACAACAGAAACTCTAGACGAAACGCCAGCAACCGTCAAGAAAAGTCCGCGGCTGAGCGACTACAATGATGCCGGATCGGAATCGGAATCTGGTGCGAAAAGCGACAGAGATGTGGTCCTCCTTACGGATTGCCTCGGCCGCAAGTTCAGCGTGCCGTGGTTTGCGGCGCAGACGTGGAAGGGCATGGACAACCTCATCAGGGGCGAGTTCCTGAACATGGAGCAGCTGTACCAGTTCGTGGACGAGGGCTTGTACGAGCTGTGCTTCATGGATGATTTTGTCATCGAGAGAGATCTCTGGGATCGACTCATCAAGCCTGGGATGGAGGTCAAGATGGTGTTGCAGCGGCAACCTCCGGTGGTAGTGGACGGGTACGAGAGCCAAGGCCCGCAGCTTCAAGATGTTGTTGCAGGCATTGAGGGCCAAGAGCCACAGGATGGGCCTCCGCAGGCCAGAACTAGGGTAGGATTTCAGGTACCGGTGCAACGTGTTCGTCGTCCACCCGAACCAGAGGCGCGGGGAAACGAAGAAAGCAGCCCCAAGACGCCCGACAGCGATGTCGAGTCGGACGTTGTGGTGATTACCGTTTCCAGGTCCCCCTCGCCGGCGCCACAGACTGGAGACGGTCGAATAACCCGTACCGGACTTTACAACAGCCCCCCACCCGCAGACACCTCACCACAAATCGTATCATATTCGGCGGGGATGGATTACGCCAGCCCGCACACCAACAGAGATATCGAGGTCGAGGTCATCAACGCACCGCCACAGTCGGCTCCTCTCGACACCCGACATCGTCGAAGGAGAACACGGGCTTCTCTGCCTGATGACGGCTCGTACATGTCGGTTTCGAGTAAAACTGCCACAGAGAGAGCGAGCGATCGTGGCGGTGAAAATCCCTACACGCGGACAAGATATGTCCCATTCACGGAATTCCTACCAACCTCGACCCGTATGCCCATCCGCCGACAGCAAGATCAAGTTCAACTGCCCCTTCTTGACGAAGACCGCCGTGATGTTCCCCAGCGCCCTTCTCTCCAGGATGCGAGGCAAAAGGGCTGGATATTTTCTGTTGAGCTGAGCCCGGCGGCAGTCACGGGGTCCAATTTGGGCGGTCAGGCACAAGTCTCATTTCCCATGGGGTTTCCCAAGCAACCAGAAAAGAGCAAGGACATCTTCATTCATTCGGCAAGGCGTCATGACATGGAAGATCAGCAAGATGGCCCTGACGCCCCGCAGGTCTTTGTTCAGTACACCAACGTGGAGCCCAGCACACCCAGTCAAGCTGCTGCCCGCGGTCCCATCATCTCCAAGAAGGATGTGTGTCGCTGGACGCATATGTATCGGCGGATTATGAACTTTGACGAGTTTGAGTATTGCTGTCGAAACGTCTTCAGCCGGCCGGGCGAGCCGCTCACGGCTGTTATGGAGCTTCTCCAGAAAGTAGGTTCGACTTGGTGTCTTCGCGAAGGCAAGGTCGTGGACCAAGGGACCGTGGTACGCTGCGATGCCGATAGCAAGGGGGAGACCAAGGAGACGGCTCTGTTTCTTTCTATTCCCTATCTCAGCGCGGACAAGTTTACCGTCAAATGGGACAAGTTCCACAAGCAGTTTCCTTCTCATCCGTCCCGGCAGCTCTACCACGCCGTGCGACGATTCGAAGGCCGTGTTGGGAGGGATGCAGGCCAGATGTTCCTGAAGAAGGACGGAAGGAAGAAGGATGCCCTTTGGGTCCGCTACCTTTGGGTCGTTGTCTCTGATACCAGTTCGTGCCACCCCATACTTTCGCTGTCCTCCCACACCTATGAATATGAATCATTTCTAATTTTTACCCAGCAATGATGACATATGGAAACATTTCTTTTGACGAACTCTGTGGCACGTCCTTGGTGCCCCAGCAACTCCAGACCGCAACGTCCTCGTCCGCAGTGCGATCTATCGACTTTGTTGACTCGGAAGGCACCATTCTCAATATCGACATTACAAACACAAAATCCTTTTACGAGCTCAAGGCCCAGATCCAAGAAAGAATCGACGTTTCCGATCACCTGAATCTCGTCGATCAAGAAAACAAGCCCTTCACTCCCGATTCTTGGAATGACGTCCGCAGATCTCGCGATCCGCTCATCATTCGACTTCATGCAAAGCAACCAGAACTCACGACGAGCGACGCGGACTCGGATGATGGCAACGGCCGGGGCGAAGACGGAAACGACGAGAATGACCGTGCGACCCAGGTGCAAGAGACTGAGCCGTCAGTCAAGCTTCCGAATCTCCAACCTCACCCTGCCGTGCCCCCCTTTATGTTTTGGCAGCCGGCCAGCGCGGCTATGGAAGCGACAACAGGGTCAATCATACAGGCTCTTGGTGTGCTTGATATAATAGAAACAAAGTTCATCAGTACCAGCATTCAAACCATTCGCATTCCTCTCGATGGCGAATCCTGGACGCAAACAAGCAGTTTCCATAACCCGGGCATATACGCGGCAACAAAGGAAGCTGGGTTCCCCGAACTGGAAGCATTGGTGACAACAAATATTCTACGACACATCGATGCCACAACGGGGCCCGAGCCCGACCCCCTCTCCGTCGAAGGTCTCCGGACCAAGCTGTACCACCAAATCCGGGAGGTTCACTCCCTCACCAAGTTCTTCCAGCAAGCTTTCGCGCCACCCGGCCTAGAACATCCCGTCACCCGCAAAGTCTTTGGTTCGCTCGTGGCCATCGTCAACACCCTCACTCAACAAGACGACTACCCGGAGACGCTCTCCTCGAGCCGCATGTCTCTCGAAAGGCAATGGATCATCCACATCCCACCCCAAACACGATACCCCGTTCTGGCCCCCTCAGAGCTCCCTAACGGCTGCGAAGCTTGCACTGACCTAACCATCTACTCGTCCCGTTCGACGGCTCTTGATCACCTAAGAAGAGTTCACATGGCGCCCGAGATTCATTTCGGAACCCAACCCAGCAGTCGAGCCCTACGAGAATTTCTCCAACCAACCAGGGAACTGGCCCAGGCAACAATCCTGCGCCTCACCTTCATCAGCCGCATTCTCCGGAAAACCCGCGACCGCCTTGAAAGGCTTTGCATTATTACAAACGGCATCCAGGGAGCCTTGGTATCCGAAGGAGGCGAATTCACGTCGCCACGCAACGGCTTCCCCTCGGGTTTGTTGTTGGCGTTCCAGCAGTTTGTGCTCTTCATTTGCTGGACGAGGTATCTAGTGCAATACACAGACCGCTTCTTCGCACCGGCCACCTTTTCGCAACTCACGAGCATTTCGATCAATCGGCTGGTCCGCACCACGGATGCGCTGGCCAGCCTCGCGAATGAGGTGGAGAAATACCTCCACAGCGGGCAGGCACAGATCATTCGCGGCTTCCGGACAGGCGGTGCCTCCAGCAGCGTGTTCAAGGAGGTCGGGCCGGTGTATCTCATCGGTGAGATTATCAACAATCTTGTGTCGCGCAAGATTGCTTCCGACTCGGACATTGTCGAGCTCTACCAGTCCTACACCGACGACCTAGTGAGTTACCCCCGTCCCTTTTCTTTCCCGGGGCATTTCTAACCCCCCGGCGCCAGGAAGACAAAGGCCTCGCCGAGCCCTCCAAACGCCACCGTCCACCCCTGACAAACCTCACCAACGAAATCTCCAAGCTCAAAGTCATCACCACGTGGCAGGAAAATATGCTCCGCATCTACCGCCTCGCCACCCACCCCCGAACGTGGCGCAATCCGTCCGCCAGGCGTAAGCGAGAGTCCCCCCTCGACAAGCAACTAATTGCTTCGCTCGGCTATGCTTTACGAGATCAGAGGGCGCGTTTTACCGACATGCAAGCCACATGTCGCGAGACGGTGGACAAGATTTTGGAAGTCATCGAGATTGAGAAGGACGACCAGGACAGGGCCATTCTCGTCTTCACCGTCGTCACCATCATCTTCCTGCCCCTATCCTTCCTAACATCCTACTTTAGCATGAACGTGGACATCGTGTCCGGCGGATGGAATGGCGTCCAACGGACCTTTTGGAGCATCTCGGTTGCCATGACGTTTGTGCTGGGCATCGTCTGCGGCGTCATGGCGTACTGGGAGACGCTGACGACCTGGGCGGGGAACCATTGGCGGGCTGGGGAGGAAGTCCCGAGCGGGGACGGTGCGAACTGGAGGGAGGAGGTGGCGCTTTGGCGGAAGAAGGAGAGGAGTGAGAAGGGGATTGTGGAAAGCTTGAGGATGAGGGCGTCTAGGACGAGGGCGACAGGGGCTAGCTCGCCACAGTATCGGAGACAGAATGTGTAAGGAGTTAGTCGGACGAAGCAGGGGCTTTCTTGGGGAGAAGAAGAAAACATGCATACTCTGCAAGTAATAGAGACCCAGACGCTTGAATCTAGAGTGGAGGTTACGAGTAGACCATTCATTCATTAATTTCCAAAGGCAAACGGACTCACGTGTAACTTATCCAATGGTGCCCTTTGGCCTTGGGTCAGAATTGGTGGTGTTGTTCGCCGCCCCGCGCACTTGCTGGCCGTGTGCCGGTTCAGGGAGCGGGTGCAGCAGCTTCCTCTAAATCCCGGAATTTCTCGTTCATTCCCACTACCCCAGAGGAGCCCCTCAGGGCGTCATCTCGGAAGATTGCTCCCAATTCCGTAACGGCGCGTCAACGTCTAATCTGGCAGTGGAACACAGCAGAAAAGCCACATGGTACCTAAAGGCACTTCAACAGCCATATCAAGGGGCAGTAAGAAGAATGATTCCAGCCTTCCAATGATTTGCTTTCTTGCTCGTTCCGTACTGAAAATCCACAACGAAAACGTATCAGGTACAATAAGTGTAGAATTAGAAACAAGAATAAAATAGGATTATAGGTTAGAAGTCGCCACCAAGCACACACGCCGACACACCACAACCAACCAACCAACCAACCTGCCAGCCAACTCATAACGCAAAGTTACCCTTCATACAGTCCGATCCCTCTTGACTATTTTTATCCTCCCCCTCTTCAATGTCATCAACATACCCCCTATCCACCGACGCTTCCTCCAATTCCGTCCACTCCCATTCCCTTTTGGCAGCTCCGCATCTAGCGCCACGAAAACGATCGTTGCAAAGTTACAGGCGCAGACGAGACGAGAGGAGTGTCGGGTCCGAATCCTCAACTTAGACGCCGTACCAGCCACCTGCCCTCCAGCAAGCCGTAGCGGAGGCGGCGTTGGAGATGGTTGTGTAAGCCGTTTGTCTGTTGGAAAAAGTGGACTAGGTTAGTGCAACTGTGGTTTCCTGCTTCTTTCAAAGTTGGGCCGGGAAAAAAAATCATGGAGAGCGGCCCCATCCCGTGATAATTACTTGTGCGCGTCATGGCAAGCCTGCAATATCAGGGCTACGACAGCAAGTAAATTGATCAAGGTTTCGCCAGTTCAATGCAGCCGCAAGCGAACTGCGGTGGGGATCGTCCCCTGCAGGGAATGAATGGTGTTGAAGATGGATGCAACCAGGTTGCCACGCGATTGTGGTCCATGTGGGGTCCATTTTCAACGCCACTTGGCTCAGGGGGTGGTGGGCATAATGCAGCGTGCATGCATGCAGGTTTGCCGAGCACCGACCTGGCCCCCTCGCCGTCTCGCCTACGAGGCAGCAACTCCCCTGCGGGAAACAAAGGACCAGAATGAAGAATAATAAAAGGGGGAACGGAAATTACGTACCCAACCCAGACGGTACCGGACAGATGCGACGTCGAATAGACGATGTTGGTCTGGGTGACCTGGCCCTGGCCTTGACCTCCGGGGTTGACCGTAACGGTAACACCCGGGCGGCCACCGGCGCAGACGGTCGATGCAGGAGGAGCCCTAGATGGTGAGTTAGTTTCCTGGTGCGCTCGATTGATAGCTGGACGTCAGCGGCAAGGCAAGGAGCATACACAGTGGCGGTGATGGTTCGAAGAGCTGGAGGCGAAAGTTAGCGACCATCCATTCCGCATCCGACATGTACCCTTGTCGGAAACACCAAAGGACCACTTACCAACTTCGGTCGTCGTGACCCGTGGGATGGTCGTGACAACAGTCTGAGTGACCGTGTACGTTGTCTGCGTATATGTGACAGTCTGGGCGGCAACGGCAGCCGCTTCGCGGCCCTCGAGATCTCGCTTCTCTGCAATAGAAACACCGGCGTCAGACAATGTTCTTCGTGCTCTCCTCCGCCGGCCGGCACCGATAGTCGGCACCCCCGGCCTGATGATGATGGCGCCCCCGTCGTCTCCCCACGGCAGGTCATTGAGGTCTCCCCAGGGCAATCCAGAAGCTGAGGGCGGTAGCGGGAAGCAGACGGAGCCGAAGCAGACTTCCAGAGGACCATCCCCGCCTTCGTCGGGGAAGGTGATCTCTGGGTCTTCGCCGTCGTCGCCGCCGCCGCCAGGTAGTGTTGGGGTGGGTGTGACAGGACGACCGCCCTGGCCCGATCCCGGCGTCTGGGGAAGGTCGGGGCGAGGAATGCCCGATCCTCCGCCGGGAGTCTGGGGGCGGGTGCTAGGCCGTTCCTGCTCGACCCAATCGGGCAAATCATCGTCGGGAATTTGATCCCAGGGCACCTTCTCCCACGGAAAGTTGTCTGGGAGGTCTTCCCAGGGGAAGTCGGCCCAGGGGAAATCGGGAGGAAGGCTATCCCAAGGGAAGCCTTCCCAGTCGATTTCCTCCTCGGGATTTTCTTCCTCTGGTACTTCCGCGGGAGGTGCCGTGGGTGGCAAACCACCTCCGATTTGTGGCCCCCCTTCATCGGGGAAGTCGGGCAGGTTTGGACTATCAGGAATATTGGGAAGATCAGGGATGGAAGGCCGTGCCGAGGGAACACCAGGGAAACCGGGGATATTAGTGGGGAGAGACGGGGGCTTGCGATCACCACCATCACCGGGGGATCTGGATGGGTTAGACGCACTGGTCGGGTAGTGGCAGTTGGCCGAGGTGGTCAATGTCGTCTGCCAGAGACTCGTCCTCTGGCCGTCAGTGACGGTGCGGACAATGGTGGACTGCACAGTGACTGTAGGCCCGTTCTGGTAGTTGGTGACAGTCTGCGTGGCTCCGTTGCATTGCCCGGTCACCGTCGACGGGACGAGGATGAGCGTGACCGTCTGGACGAGCGTCGATTGGACGGCTGGAAGGAAGTTAGCGAAAGGGATGGGCCAAAGTAAGGTTAGGGTTAAGCGACATACTCTGAGCGGCCGGGGTGCTGGTAATGCCGAGAACGATGGTCGGCGTAGCCTATCGGATAATATGTCAGCCACAAACCCGCTGCTGCCACGGCATGCATTATGATTTTTTTTTTGCTGGAGTCGCCATTCATCCATGCGCAGACCGCCCAATGGGGTGTTGCGGATTTCCCTTCCCCTGGCGACGCTGCGCCTCTCGGCCCTGCCAAGCCTGCAAAGTCCTCTGCGGGGGTGACGGATGACGGCATACCGTAATGGTTGTGGTCTCAGGGAAGCCGACTGTGAGTGTCATGGTCCTCTGCACCTGCACCTGTTGACCGGCCATGACGATCCTCCACTGGCCCGACTTCATGGCAGAGTAAGGAATGCCGCTGTGAGAATTGGTTAGTCTTGGCCGATCTTTTAAATCTGTCCTTGCTCCCATTTCATCTCCATGCCGTCTCCCCTCAGAAACATCGGGAAATTCTTCGCCCGGCCATCCTTACCAAGTAGATGTCATCTGGCTGCCGGCGGGCTGGGTGTTGATCGACGAGCACGAGTACTGGTTGTTGTTGGGGTCCACGAGGATCGGGTTGATGGTCTCCATTTGGCATCCTGCGCGGCAAAATTTGGTCAACTCTCCACTCAGGCTCAATGCTTTTCTCATCTCATCTTTTCGTCCCTGTCAATCCCCCCCACGTCATGCTCGTTGGCACTCTTTTTCTTGTCCACCCTCTCAACCTCCGGAACTGACATAACCCGACAAAAGTAGCAGCTGGGTTTGGCTACGGCTCTCGCATACCTTGGAAGACGGTGACAAAGTTAAAGTACTGGTTCGACGAGGCATCGATGTAGTACTGGCCACCGTTGGCATAGTCGATACCATAACTGACGCACTGAGCCGACACGCGCACGGCGACAAGCGCTAGAAGCGCAAAAAGCGACCGGAAGGCTGCCATTGTGACTGTGACTGAAATAGACCAAAGCTCTGGGCTTCGCTGCTGGATGCTCTGACCTTGACCTTGGCGGGACCTGAGACCTGGAGTGACGATGAGGCTCCAAGGGAGAGAGAAACGAAACAAAAGGAGCTCGGGACCTTGCCAGGAAAACGGGACACAGCTGGTCGAGGCCATTATGTAGGATATAAGCTTCCTCCTCTCCTCGCACCCGTCCGTTACCCATCGGCCTGGGTCGGCGTGTCGTTCCTAGCGTCCGCCTTGCTTCCTGTACCGTTGCTGGCTTCGCTCGTCATCCTCACCGGCGCACCCCCATCGCCAAAGCCCGGGAAAAAACAGAAAAGGGTTCGAGTAAACAAGCCCGATATTGCTCAATATCGTCAAGATAGCCAGGAATAGCATAAATGCGAGGCGATGGGGAGCTTTCCCCTGTTTGCCACGCCGTGCCTGGAGCCGCCTGCCTTGCTTGGTTGCCTTTCTGCTTGGGGAACTCGTCAACTCGACTGGTTTGGTGGACCTGGCCTTCCAAAGACCAGGTGATGTTTTGAGAAGATCAAAAGAGCCATATTGACATGCCGCGGGACCAAATTGGGCCCAATTCAGCCTGTGTGTCCGTGGGTTTCCAGGAACCAAGTTGGGCCCGCCCACCAGCTGTTTCGAGCCTCCAATCGCCCGTCATTCGCCAGCTACTAGCCAGTGCAGCGGCGGATGCACGGGGAGCTTGGACTTGCCAGACGCCAAGCATCTCGCCGTCGCCGGCTGCGTGGTTACCCATCTATATTGTAAGTGGTAGCAAACCAGCACACCGCTCGCCAGCACAATCTTGAAGGGATGCACCCCTCTAGCGAGGCCCATGGATATCCGGTAATGGTCTTTTCCTAAGCCTGCGCGCTAGGCACAATCAGGTCCGGGTGGGCCTGTCCCTTGACAAGCTGCAGATGCCACGAGGTGAGAGTCGCTTCGATATAGCATGTGCACTCCATGATGGCTTTTTAAGCTTCGGGCCACAGATAAAGCTGCAAGCCTCGGCAGGCGCCAGCAGCTCGACGAGTTTCTTCCGGGATGGGCCCGGGTACCGCACAGAAACAACAGCCTAGTTGCCTGAGTGGGCTGGCAGTGCCACCTTCTGTCACAGGCACAAAAGGGAAGCAAACCGGCCGTTATTTAGACAGTAGTAAGCAAGCCGGGCGGGACGAAAAAAACGTACCGCACAACACAACGGCGTGCCTGACAGATAATCTGGGCGTGCACGCTGCAGATCTCTGCCACCGGCAGCCAACCTTGATTGGCTGCATAGCTTGACCGATGGATCATCACCTCGTCGTTGAATACCAACGCAGAAAGAGGTGCGGCATCGTTCATAAACAGAGCTTGCCTCCATATTAAAACTTCCTGATGCACTACGAACACTCTGCTGCATACGTCGTATCTTGCGTGGTTGGCCACAGCACTCTTGCATCAGGCCGGAAGGAAGCGAGGCACTCTGCATGATAATGGCCGCTGACGGACGAGAGGCACGCCGTCTGTCCCAATTGCCCCGCAGGGTCGGGTTGGGTCTTTTCGGAGCCAACTGGTAGCTCACCAAAACTGCGTCTAAAAGGCATTCTGCCTATTTGGACTCCCACCACTCGTCAGCATCGGGAAATTTTCACGGGTCGTCAATGTACGACACCTTTTGGAGGGACGGATAGGTACAAGCCAATATTGGCTCAAGTCTCTGGGGACTGCCTACTTTGCAATTTTCTTTCTAACTAGTGCAGGGATGCCGCCAGGCACAGGCACAAGCCAGCAGGAGATGGAGTGATGAGCTAAAGCACTGCTCCAACCGCCTAGTACGTGCCGCAAGCGAGTACCTCGACGCTTCCACATTTTGGTCCTACATCTTTTGCGCGCTGCTCAGCGCCGCATGGAATTTGTAGATGTTTGGTGTTCATCGTTGTTTGGCAGAGATGCCAGTCCTTGCCCCTCCGCGAGCCGAGGAGCGGAACAGTATCCGCCATATCCGTCTAGGCTCCTGACGAAAGCCCGGATAGAGAGGCGAAAACTATGGCGGCTCGGAGTTTTAGCATTAAACGAGGCTATGAATACCTAGCACTTGGCCAATGTTGAGTTGTTGCGGTACCAGGTGCTTCTCGTAGACAAACTCTAAACTTTCGGACTTCGCCCCGGAACCCCATCAAGTACCGGAATGTAGAAGTTCAGCAAGACCTCATGGCCCATGGTCTGGGCGGGATAAGAAGTCAATAACGGGGCCACTAGGCGAGATGGACAGATGGAGTCTCGAGCCGGTATTCGGTATGAAGAGGGCGGGAAGGTGGCGGCGGAGACTGGGATTGCCGGTCGGTCGTGATGGGATTGATGAAGTTGCTGGGGGTAGCTGCAAGACGATTCACAAAGCACTGACCAAGATCACTTCGGCCGTTGGGATGGAGATGAATTTGATGGGATGAATATACACGAAAGGTAGTTGACGTGCCTGCCAACCAGGAACAATAAGACGCCTGTATATTGTAAGTTAGGGTGGCAGTTGCAAGCGAGGCGAGAGGAGCAAGGAGAAGGTAGCGCAGCTATACCAAGTATTTCGTACAACCGGAGCAGCCGGGGTCTGAGAAGAGGCAGCAATACAAGCCTAGCCAGTCCCATTCACCAAGGTCCGGGAAGGCGGGACGGCAAAGGGACGCACGGGTCAAAGGACCTAGATGCCGGCACACGCCGTCAACTTAGCCTCTTTGCCACCTTTGTGCCACCTTGTTCCTGGGAAGAGAGCTGGACCGACAACTTCATATGCGGTGACTGCTACGATGGCTCGTGAGACTGAAATCATACCTGCATCGCCGCATCGGATGAATTGGCCAACGCTCAACCATAAAGGGCGACTCGGCAGCTTGAGCAGACCCAGCCAAGTCTGGATCGATACTTGGTAGGGCGGCCACGCCGTCCGTCGAGTTGCCGGCGACAGTATTGATTGTGGGTATAATCGTTCCGGACTATGGGTCAATAACACCAATAGCTTCGCACCAATGACGAAAACAATTCAGGTACCGGTTCGTGGGATTTCAGGATAATAACGGCGGCTGTGCCATGTCCCGGTCGTTGTGGCGGTCCAATGGTGTTCCCGCCATAACATCCCATTGGTTCATATTGCGGTGGTGTTCCAGCCATAACATGTCGGCGATTGAATTGATCCAGCTCCGTGGCGAGATGGTGGACATGGCGTGTGGAGGCCGTGCGGTTGGCAACAAATCGAGGAGCGTGTGATATGAAGCTCCCAGCATCCAGGAAGCCTCCGTGTCGACTGCCGGGGCTTCTGTATTGACTTGAGTGTGATTCCTGCAGGTCGGCCCCGACGTTGTTGCCCAATCCCGGTTATGGCGGCGGATCATCCGACATTGAAGATTGGGATCAAGCTTTCGAATTCCGACTTGGTCGGACACGTGTATAGACTACAGACGCTGCTTCGGTCGCCAACTCGTCTTCGGTATGGAAGGAGGATTGTAAACCCTGGAATGAAATTTGGGAGAATCGCGACAATGGCAATCCAGAAGCGGGCGATGGCTGTAGTTAGACCCTGCCACCTGCCAACCAAGCAAGACAAACCTACCCTAAATCAACCTCCAGAACGTGTGCACGGTGGTGCCAGGGCGCAAGGTAGCGAAGTAGCATGGCGTAGTCGCGTCATGTGACAGTCGGGATTGCAGCACCGACAACTCCGGGTCTTTCCTCCGAGCAGGTGCCTGGCTCGAGGCCCGGCCCTGGCGCCTGGTGCCTGGGTGACACAGCTGGGAGGTGGGGCCGGCCATGGGGTATGTGAGTTCACGCTATTTTTGGCGGGGCCTCCACTCTGGGCCGTCCCTGAACATCATCTTCAACAACTGCCAAGCACAGTCGTGGCCCACCTCCATTCTACCCCAAGTGCGCGCATAACTGCCTATATTGCCGTAGCATCGGCGGCCTACTTTGTACCGTCACAGTGCGTCACGCCCCGCTCTGCCCTGGAGTCTAGATTCTCGCCATATTCTTCGCAGGACTCAAATAGTCTTACCTTCGGCAGCTACAGCTGAGGTACGGACATCTAACCCACAGCGGTCTTGACCCGGTGTCTCAAGTCCACGTCCAGGCATAGAAGCAGTCACGGGAAGAGGGTTTCGGGTGACACCGCCTCGCGGTCTAGTGGACCGTGGACAGGCGAAGATGGCCAGATGTGCCGAATTGAATAGGAGCCATCTTCCGATATCGTATCTGCCTTCCCCTCATTTTTCACCATTTCCATATGCGTCTATAGAAACCCATAGGTCTTTGCGCATCTTGAGTGGCCCACGACGCTGCTTTGCGGCCCAACCACAGCGCCGCAGAAATGTTCGTGGGAATATTAATTGCGCTGACGGCTGCCCAGGCTTTAGCTCGGATTCTGGCCATGACCTCCCTAAAAATAGCCCCCAAGACGGGAGGGCTCATCTAGTTGCACTTTCTAGGTGCCGTGATGTCGTCAGTACCGGGCCATGAGGCTGCTGGGCCCTTTGGAAAGTGAAGCCGAAAAATCCGAATTGACTCGAGGCTGCGTCAACCTAGTCTCCAGCTCTCCACGAAAAGTGATGGAACCTTTGTCCCGAGATGGCCATACCTTCACACGCTTGCGCTCTGCTCGCTCGAGAGCGGAATGGTCTCCACTTTCCTACGAGGAGACGGCTTTGCCACGGGAAGCACCCGGCGCCGGAGCCCCACCTGGACGGCGATCACTGTGACCCGAATGGCAGGCACGACCAGGATCTCCCACTAAAGCCATAGCCACGACGGCATTGTATCAGAACTCAACCCCTTGGCCCCCATCTTTCCCGTCGCCCTTTAAGCCGAGATGGCTGTTGCGGGAGCTTCCAGAGAGGTTATTCGAAATCAGATGGGAAGTCTTCAAGCCGGTCAAGTGGTGCTGACAGGCCAAAGTCTGGAAGACATTCCACCATGCGCCTCTTCCAAGCTCGAGACACTCGCCGCTGTATTACCATTGCACCTCCACATTCTTCTGCCGTCCCGCGTCGTGACCTTCCCCGGTCGCTTTGCTCCTACATGTGTGTGCCGGCGTGAGCGGGGGCATTCCTTCTACTCGGAAAGTCTTCCGATCGTCCTGCAAGCCATCATGGCCAAGATAGCTCTTGCCTGCGCATCAACTTGCAATCTTAGGCCCCACAGTCGTATTAGAAACGAGATGCAGATGAGCTGCTTCAGCTTGGCGCCTATGCCTACTCTCGATGCAACACATTGGCCCGAAAGCAGGTCGGTCTCCGCCCCCAATTGTAAGGGCTTCCGGAATGGCAATTGTGAGCATGCGGGCGAAGATTGCGGAACGCAAATCCTCCTTCATACCCGAAGCTCAATCTACTGACACTACTTGGCTACCGAAAGCAGTCAGATTACCGACTGGTTTGCCGCCCAAGAAGGCCCTTTCCTTCTACCAAGCTTCTAGCCTTGCACCCAAGTCACGGGTTGGGCTCTCAATGTGGGCTTGGCGTCATTTCCACAAGGCCAACACCTGTGCCCGTGACCGAATTCGCACTCTCCAGATACTGCTTTGCTACGCCGGAGGGTTTTGGTCAGTTTCACCGACCGTGAAGCTTATTCTTACTCTTCCTCGTCTTGATCATATAAATGAGCTACCCTCCAGATATGATTTTCGGGTAGCAAATAGAGGCTGCGATGCGGTGGCGCAGCTCAGCCTCAGCCGATCAAGCTACAGCGATGATCTACCAACCCCCTGCCTGTTCATCTAGCATTTCAAGGACTGCCACAGGCCTGCAGCCGAGAGTCTCAGGGTAATTGCACCAGATGCAATTTTCCAGGTACTGCTTACCACTCTGGCCACTGCTGCAACAGGATTCCTCCTTCGTAGCTAGTAGCTCTACACATGGTCGCGTTGCATTCGGTCTTTTGCCACATGCCATTCCGTGTGGCACCTCCTCGTGTCGTCGTCCCCACATTCCTGTCCGCCACCTGGTTTGCTGGAAGGTCGTTCCCACAAGGGGATGCTTAGCCCATGAATCATAGTATTGACAGCCCTTTCTTTCCGTCAGATCACTACAACTCGGTAAACCCATCCTGGGCAACAGTTCCCTTTCCCTCTCCAAGCTATGCTGTGAACCGTCCATCCCGCCCGCCAGGATCGCCGTCAACAGAGTAAAGACGGGCTTGGAATTCTCGTTTCCCTGCCGAGACCCACACGTGCCAGCGGGCGGAGGGCGGAGAAGAGAGAAATGGGAAATGAGACGCCATCATGGTCTCCCGTATCCCGGTCTTTATGGGGGGGCCGCCTAACATGGCTCAACGAAAGAATCTCAGCTTCGTACCGTCCGAACAACATATATATAAAGGACGGTCCCTCCTTCACCACCCATCCCATTGGAATTTTGAGCTTCAAGCCAACCT
>Ga0247774_1000276_pt1 | contig 24917 bp, 24 predicted proteins | sample UWRJL001104B6_FD_179933 | JGI IMG/M metagenome (GOLD analysis project Ga0247774, IMG submission 179933) | Plant litter microbial communities from Arlington Agricultural Research Station in Wisconsin, United States - UWRJ-L001-104B-6 | ecosystem: Environmental > Terrestrial > Plant litter >... | reverse complement strand
CACCTCTTACAACGTGGACAGGTTGCAGAAGCCTCCATAGTTAAACGGTGCAGATCCATTTCTATGTCTAGACTTCTCACGATGGGTGACGGAAACTTGTCAGGGTCTCCTCGCAGTCGGCATGGTATGCTTTGGCTTTTGCAGGAGGCGAAGGATGACGACATTCGCGGGCCGAGAACAGTGGTTCTGTAGCTTCGGTTCGCCCTCTTGTGCCCCCCGTCCTCTGTTCATCGTAACCGCCACGCTATTCCTTCGTACTAACTAAGCCTCGACGTCCAACCGTCCTACCAGCCTCGATGGAGAGCCACGCATGCAGGTGGAAATGTGAATGGAGACTTGCCACAGATCTGTACTGCTAGTGTCTCCAAAAGACGTTCGTGTCAAGAGCTTCCGAAAACACTAGCAGTAATTTGGCGCCGGGCTGCCTTGGTTCCTTACATGGAAGTGCCGTATTGGTCGTGCCTTGGCATGGAGTTGTGCTCCACGCAGCGTAGCGGCGAATTGCCTCCCCCAGCAAAATATAGGCGAAGCTGACGGTGGTTTTCATTCCAGGAAGAAATACCTCTGCGCCGCTATGGATGTCGCTATCGGCAAAAGGGAGAAGCGAGGCGGAAGGCTAAATGAATGGAAAGATACTTCTTACCGGACTTGTTAGGGCATCATTTTGGGTATTTGTCGATAAACTTGATACTACCACCGCCGTCACAAGTGATCTTTCTCCATTTATCCCGAAGCAATATGTTGGAGCAATTATCCGTAATGGCATCACAAACCGACCACTCGTTCCCGCTAGGTGTTGGGTTCCCCAGGTACATTAGACGCCTGCGGAAGCATGAGGCACGATATCAAAAACCGTAGCAAACCATGCCGGACTCTTTAGAGGGCTGCGAAATACCAATTCGACGACTCCTTCGTGAAGCCGGCATCGTGTTAATTTTGGATGGCAATCCGAGTAGGAATGTATTTGCATGGTGCTGACGGCGTAATGCCGCGGATATGAAGTCACCCTCTTTCAGCTGCATAGGCATTCCTGAATCCAGCTTCACCCCCAAAGTTGCAACCAACACCTTGAAAAAGCCAGGGCACTGCACCTTGATCCTCCAAATATATTGCCGGTCATGCTTTTATTAGCCGTGTTCCATGCTGTTTTGACAAGGTAGTGTCCCCCATAGTAGACAATCTGGTTTCACCGCAGCCTCGGGTATTATTCTGGGCACCTCTCATCCATCCTGAGCGCCACCCCTGTGCAGGCGCGTCGAGGGCCCTAGCACGCGAGCTCGGCGGGGTTGTAACTTGCAAAAGCGCCCCTTGCCCAAAATACGCTCGCCCTCTGTTCAAGTCTGAAGCATCATGGCTTTGGGCGATGTTTCTACAGGACAGTTTGTTAAGTTGGCGCACTAAGAATTCCATATCCTTACGCATCCTCATTGGCCGTCAAGTTGCCCGGCTTGACACAGTTCTGATACTGATACCAACGACATGTCCCCGCCGCTCCCGGCTTCCCCAGTTTCGAAACGGCATGCATCAAATGGCCAGCCAGAGGCGTCCCGGTTGGTGCCAGCTGCTTCGCTGGTAGCCTGTACCAGTGGAGGGAAGTGGGGGTTTGGCAGGCTCGTTCCAGAAAAGCTTGAATGCATATGGCGCTAATTCATCCCCCTGAATTGGTCCGGCCGCGCGGGTGGGCTTACCGCTTCGGGAAGGCTAGATGCCCCAGCGCGGTTTCCCTGCCAACCAACCTACCAATCCGTATAAGAAACCGCAAGCCAATTCGCAAACTCCTCATATCAGCGCCCATCAAGAGTTTGAAGATTTTGGTATCTAGAGGTATCGATTGAATATTGATAAGTTCCCTGTCCAACTTCAATTCCTCGTCGCCAGCGGTGGGACGGGCATTCAAAGACGATCACGCCACACCTCGTGGCGCATTGCCAGGTACTTCCTTGAACAAACTGCCTTCATGTGACAAGGAGGGTCTGCATCTAACTCGCATCGTGGAATTTAGTGGCTTATGAGGCATGGGGAGGAAGATTGTGTGGTCGAGCGATGACGACGATGACTTCCCGTCGCTAGACGACCTCATTCATCTACCTGCAAGGAGCAAATCGGGAGGTGCTGAGGAGAAACTGGCTCCCCGGACACCACCTAAATCTCACCCTTCTTCGGCAGCACCACCAACCGGCACGACCCTTGCGGCAGAAGTGCCATCATCAGTGCGGCTGAGAAAGCTGGTGAGAAACGGCCACCAAGATAATCCCCTCCTTCGCAGGTTGGAGACGAGGGATGTCGCTGGCAGTATTAAGCCAGTAGCATCTCCAGAGTCCAGGAAGCAGCGAGGACGAAAATTAGTAAGAGGGCGCCCAGCTCGGGGAGATGGCAGGATAGAGTCGAAGTACTGGGTTTGTTCGAGTGAGGATGAGGGCGATGCCTCGGCGCCTCTATCAGATCCAGACTCGCCACCCCTGCAGAAAGACACCACGGTGCCTAATACGCCAGGGCGAAGGGACAATGGACGGCTTGGCTCACCAAGCAAATTGCCAGGTATTCCAAAGACACCACATCGTCCGAGCATCGACATGTTCTGGAGCCGCGAGTTTGTCGACGATTGGAATGACGAGCACTCGCCCGTGAAGAAGCTATCCTTCGCCTCACCCAAAGCGATGGCCACGAAATCCGACTCTCAGCCGCCGGCCAGACTACCCCCAGGCCCAAGGTCGGAGTTGGGCCGCCAGTCCAAGAAGGCCTTCGAGTCCAAGAAGCACGAGCTGGCCAGGTCATTCCTCGACGAACTTGACACCAATATCACAGGGGGAAAGCTCGGGGAGCTCGTAAAGGAAACCGGCGGAATCAAGCTGAACTGGACCAACAAGCTCAACACAACGGCCGGTCGAGCAAATTGGAAGAGGGAATCCGTCCGCACTTCCACCTCTTCGGGTGTCGATGTCGACGTGCAACACAAACACCACGCCTCCATTGACCTCGCGGAAAAAGTCATCGACGACGAGGCCCGCCTGCTCAACGTCGTTGCCCATGAATTCTGCCACCTCGCCAACTTCATCATCAGCGGCGTCACCGGAAACCCGCACGGGAAGGAATTCAAAGCTTGGGCAGCCAAATGCACGGCGCAGTTTGGCTCCAGGGGCATCCAAGTCACCACGAAGCACACGTACGAGATTGACTTCAAGTACGTCTGGCAATGCACCGAATGCGGGCTCGAGTTCAAGCGCCATTCCAAGAGCATCAACCCGGAGCGCCATCGGTGCGGATCTTGCAAGAATCTCCTGCAGCAGATCAAGCCGAAGCCTCGGATCCCAGGGAAGGAGTCTGAGTATCACAAGTTCGTGAGGGAGCAGATGAACGTTGTCAAGGCGGAGAATCCAGGCAGTCCGCAGAAGGATGTGATGCGCCTTGTGGCGAAGAAGTGGGCCAAGGCGGGCGTAGCCAAGGCGGGTGCACCCAACGCCGAGAGTATTGTCGAACAGCTCGATAAGCTCACGCTTGAGACCTGACGGCCTGCCTTGGCAGTTGACAGCGAGGAGGGGGATTTGGGCAGATATTTAGATAGATGACGTGCTGCATCACCCCGACGCCTCGTTAGGCTCTCACGAAATGCACGAGCCAAAGTACGATAGAGAATCTCGGTCCGACTTGTTCATTCCAGTCCTGACCTCAAGCCAACCAAACGCCGAGCATACCACCAACCCTGAGAAAAGTCCACGCCCATGCGCCCATAGAATGCCATTCCGCGTCCTACGAGTTGAAAGGAACTCCTAGCTAAATCTCGCCGAATACACCCCAATCTTTGACGTTAAACGTCTCCCAAATCCTTGCCGCATATTCCACAGCATCGCCAATCAGAACTCCCTGCTTGCCCAACTCCAGATTTACTTCCTCTTCGTCATACTCTCCCTTGATGTGAGGGACATTGATCGTGACAAGGATGTCGGTTTTCTCCTTCTCCAGCCGGAGAAGTGTCAGAATGATGGCGGTGAAATCCGGCGCGGACGAACGCTCCTTGCCCTTATCCATCCTAGGCGTCTGCGTCGCTATAAGCGTGTAGGCGGGAATATTCTCGCTAACAGCTGTTAGAGTTGCTCCGCCCTATAACACACGTTGGAAGCAGAGCGGAAAGCGGAAACGTACCCCAGCTTCGAGAACTGCGTCTTTGAGGAACTCCAAACCTTGACCGTCTCGATATCATCGCGGACAATATCCTCGAGGTGGATAGTTAGGGCTTTGCCGTCGATTTCGGGCCCGGAGCCCGACTTGCCGACTCGTTCGGTGATGTCGAAGATGATTGTGGTGAAGCCGTTTTCGTCAATCCAAACTTCTTGGTTGTTGGGGACCTCGCGCAGCTTTCTGTGACCGACCACGGAGAGTTAGCATGCCACCGTAGACGAGCCTTCGGGATTGTCGGGAACTCTTACGCAACATCAGCGAAGGTCTTGGGGAGGTCGCAAATGAGGGCCCCCCCGTAGAGAGGGGTGCTAGTGTAGCTGGCTGGCATGATGACGGCAAGTACTTGTGGAGTCGATCCCGAAGCCAGGTGCTAACAGACAACAAGCAAGATGATTATGGAAATTTGGGAGTGAAGTTTAGAAACTTCGCAAGGCTCGACTAGTCAAGGGATGTGGTTGCCTGCAAAGTGCATCGCCAACTTGGCTCAAGCCGAATGTATAAGAACGGAACGCGGGGAAGACTTTACAGCGACCGTACGGAGGCGCAGACTGGAAGGCCCCGAGGTCGAGAGGTAGGGCCCTACCTCGTAAGGCGAATGGAAGGTGGGGCGAGCCGCGATTAGTGGGCTGTTGGCAATGACGTCTGCCACACAGCCTCCTCTTCAGGCCCCAAGCGGCGCCTGAACCCTGACTCAACACCCCCCAATTGTTGCCCGACTCCCAACCCATCGCTAATCTCCAAGTCACTTAAGGCGGGCGTTGCCAGCTGGGCGACAGCTGGTGATCGTGCCACCTGAATGTTATGCGATTAAACGGAAACATCGCAAGTGCCGATGTAGGAGTGGGGGAGAGCCCCCCCTGTCCAGGAACAGCACCCAAACGAACTTATGATTTCTCGCAGCAATGACGGAGAAGTATTCTATTCACCGGGCTAGACCTCACAACCCAACTTACAGTACCAGCAGCAACTAACAGGCTAGATTCGACCCCGTCACCGATTGTCAACTGCAAAGGCTGGGAACGGATCTTTTAACATCTTGTATCATGGCCGCTTGCCTCTTCTGCCGTATTATTAAGGGTATGCATTCGAGTCCTAGTAGGCTTTTTTTCTTGCCACCGAGCTTAAGATCTGACTCAATGATGGGACAGGGGAAATTCCATGCTTGAAGCTGTTTGAGAGCGACAAGACTCTTGCATTTCTAGACATCAACCCTCTCAGCCGAGGCCACGCGGTTCGCCTGCCCCTCGAACAAATCCAATCATCACGTTACTCTTCTGCCTTGGGAGCTAACCTGACCCTTTGACAACAGCTTGTGATTCCCAAGTTCCATGGAGCCAAATTGGCCGATATTCCCGACGACCAGCTTGCCGAAGTTCTGGTGAGACATCTTAGCCCATCTATGATACAAATGGCCCACTATTGACACCTTGGCAGCCCGTGGTGAAGAAGCTCGTTGCTGCCACAGAGGCCACCGACTACAATATACTACAGAACAACGGCACCATTGCCCATCAACAAGTACATCATGTATGTTTTTTCATCCACATTTTCATCCCCCATGAGCTAGTCGACAAGATGCTAACTCGGACAGGTGCACTTCCATATGGTATGCTGATTCCGCTTGAAGAGTTGACACTCTCCTACTAACCATCCGCCCGTCCCACAGATCCCCAAGCCGAATGCGGCCGAAGGCCTGGGAATTACCTGGCCGGCCCAGACCACCGACATGGACAAGCTTAAGGCTCTCCATGAGGCCATCAAGTCTAAGATCTAGTCTCAAGGCTCAAGTTCAATATTGCAGCCTCCAAGCACCAAGGATGAGCGTGGCGGCTGGAGGCCTTGGGCACTATGGCTATTTGTTGGAGGTCGGCTATGTATAGAAGAGTGCGACAAGGCTACCAGCGTTCTACCAGAACTATCACTACAAAGACGGCAACAAGCGGTCGCTTCTAGTCTACGTCATCTTCAGGGGCAACGGCTGGTGTGTTGCCATTGCTCTCCGCAGCAAAGCTCTTCTCCTCGGGATAAAACTCAATCCTCCCACCTGGCTGAATCATGCCAATGCGGTCAAAAAGCGACCGTGCCCGCAGGTAGGGGTCCAAGTTCCAATAGTCATCCCGCAGTTTCGCCGCAATGGCATTCCGCCGGTCCTTGACGGCCGCTGCCTTTTCGGCGTCGCTCGCATTGAGCCACTCGAGCGTTGCAAGCTCGTACTCGTTGACCAGTTGTTCCCTCACCTCGAGAAGTTCATCTCTTGTGGCTGTGTCCGACATTTTGGCATTCTCTCCCTCGATAGGCTCGACATAGCGGTACTCCCAGTCGGAGTTTCCGTCAACCTCCTTGGGGAGTTTGTCGAGGTCGACAAACTCTGTCATTTCCTTGGGCGTGTTGAGGAAGTGGACTTTGCTTGCAACAACCGGGTCCAACCACCCACGGATGACTTTCCAAATTCCTGAGGCGGGGTCAGCCACCGGTGCTCACGTTGCCATACAACACACGATTGGCGCATGGTGCAGAGATCCTAACGCCTCAGAGCTAGTTTAAACTGGAGGCATCTCACCTTGAAAGATCCACGGAGCCTTGTACACCAAAACGGCACCGAGTGATTCGGGGTAGTTGGCTTCGAAGCACTTGATCATGAACTTGACCGGGGTGTAGTCCTGCAAGGCGGCGGCATTAGCGTACTTCGCCGCGTCGTGCAAAGCGTTGTCAATATGCCACACTACGACCTACCATGTTTGCCATGGAAAAGCTTGTCATGTCGAATATGAGGGTCTAAATGGAGAGGGTCAGCCGAGCTCCGAGTGATGACTGAGAACAAACATACGGCTGTGTCCACAGGGGGCTTAAGAAGTAAGCGTGCCGTCTCGATTAGATAGACAGTGTTGCGTTCGAGAGACGGTTCGGAATGCTCGCCCTGTCGGTGAAGCCGCACCCTGACAAAACATATCGGCCTGCCTGCCTTGTCCGAACCATGAAGGAAGCTCTTGCCCATGCGCATCTGGGCGAGGAAGTCGTGCCCCATCTGCTTAGCATCAGCGTCGACGTCGTTGCTCTTCTCCGCCAATGCTGCCGCCCCTTCCCCATTTTTCATGATGTCGTCGTCCACATGCATCTCGGTGGCCCTCCAGTTCATGGTCGATATCATCATGGCCAAGGCCTTGTCCACGTCCCACTTCCGCGCCCTCAGGAACCTCAACAGGAGGGCGTCTGGATTGTCATGTTTGACCATGGACCATACCGTTGCGCGAATGGTCTCGGGGGTCTGACTGGCGAGAGTGTGGTAGAACTCCTTGGTCTGGCCGTACTTATCGTCCTGATCGACGTTCTTGAGCGGTGGTGTGTCAAGGCCAGCGCTGCTTGGCGTACCAGGTGCTGAAGATTCCGATTCCGTCTCTCCCCTCCTTCGACTGAAGAATGATCTCCTCTTCTTGTGCGTCTTCTCCGTGTTAGACTCGGCCGGCGCTGGACTAGCCTGCATGATAGGGATAGATTCCGCCTTGTCAGATACATCTCCATTGTCGACAGGCCCAACGTGGCATATTTTCAACAACAACGACCACATCTTCTTCAGCTTCTCTTCTTGCTCTGCCGTGAGGTTCCCGGGTCGACCCGGTGGGATCTCAGCCGGAGCCGTCATGCTGTCTCCGGCAATAAGGTGCCTGTCGGTAGCAGCTGCGCTTGGGCCGTCTTTGGACTCCCGTTTGCGGACGGCAAGAAACCCAGCGCCAACAGCTGCGAGTGCTAGCGCAAGGGCAAGGCTAGTTCGGCTGAAGGATGATGTGAGTTGTGAATAAGAATCAAGCTGCTCGGTTGATGCGGTTCGGCTCGAGGTCTCTGGTCCGGCGCTCGCTCCGGGAACCAAATATGGACGCTTCCACGAGGAATTAGGTCGGCATGGATGAAAAAAAGGGTTGCAAATGTTTGCGTATTGGCGCGAAAGCTTCAGGAGAACTGCATCTGGAGGAATCGAGGGATACTTGGAATGCGCGAAATATACGCCGCCGCTGAATAATGGCCTCCGTCGCAGCACGAAGGTCATAGATAGGACAGTCTCTGTCACGATTGCACTTGCTTCCTTCGTAAGGAAGTTTCAATTGTTACCGGTAAGAGGCTGCTTCGGCTACCCCTGGCCACCCGAGTCTGAGAATACCGGAGACTACGGTCGAACTTCACGCACAAGGCGCTTCGGGCATCAAGGCAGGCGCTAGTGCGATGCGCCTGTGGATGGGCGATGTTAGACAGCTGAATTCGAATATGTTTTGTACTCCTTGTAGTGCTCCAGAATTTGTTCAGGTTTCCGTCCAGATATGATGGCGATGTGGTGAATCAAGGCTGCTAATGCTCAACGGCTCAGGGTAAGAATCTAATATTGCAACGCTGCCGAGGATTCCGGGTCAGTCGGAACTAAGCATTCTATCTTACTTGAGTCCACCACCACACAGGTGGCCTCCGAATGGGTTTGCGTTCTTTGGCAGACTTCATTATTATTGCAAAAATTTGGATTCTCACCTTATACTGCCTTTCCTACTTTTGATATGTTCAGAATTATTTCGAGATTTCCCTTGCTACGTTTATGGCAAAATCGCATAAAAAGTGGCATGAAAACGCCTCCCTGGACAGGCGCGCTTGAACCTACAGTGGGATTGGGGGGGTGCGGCGGCCGAGCAGGCCAATTCCTGATTGCTCCAATTTCGTCACGTGCGAACGCGGTGCGCCCCACCCTGTCAACAGTTTCGGGATGAGGCAGAGTTAACTTCTCCACGAATACCAGGTACGCATTCTTCCCAAAACATTGTCTGCGATTCCACATTGGTATATCTTTTCATCACCATGCCTTCTGGCCCCATGCAATCCTTCATTTCGTAAATACGGTACTCGAACCAATTACAGAAATACCCCAATCAAAAATTGCAGGTTCTAAGGGCCGCAGAGGCCGAAGTTCGGGCCAGCAGGTCAGCTTGAATCCCGGATCTCATATCCAGGACTGGCAGCGTGGGAGAGATACCTGTCGGCAACCCATAACCCGATACTAGGAGGCACGGTCCAACTGCGCCGAGCGTCAGCCTAGATTCGGATCAAGGATACTCTCAATAGACCCATCTGAAGATTTCACCCTGTGTTGGGGTATGCTCCACTAAGGATATCCTTTTTGGTGCGTATGCTTAGCGGTCTTGCAACACATATACGTGAAGTCATTCGTCTAGGTGGTGGGAACGAACATCGAGAGGGTACGACAAACAAAACAGAGAGCGCCGACGAAGATGAGGTTTATAAAGCTAAATAATTATCTGGAAGTTTTATGCGGTCCCTCCGTAGCTTCGTGCACATATCCAAATTACACATAACAGACGTTTCTACCTAACTTCAGTTAAGGTGCATGGATTGTATTGAAGAATCTAGTGCACTAAGTAAGGTAGTAAGACCGCGGAAGCTTCCAGGAGGATTGAATCTGCTGATATCTCGTGCTGATATGTGCTCCCCTTTTTTCATTGGGATGGTGGTGAAACGAATCCTTTAGAGTGTGCTCTGATCTGAAAAGGTATTTAGTTTGAGCCGACAGCCTCGCGATCAGCCCCACGACCTCATCACACACGCTGGCTTGAGAGGAACGATCAAATCCTCAATTCCAGAAAGCCTTGTCATAAGCATTTACCTGTGACCATTCCTCCTGTTGACAGGGGACGAAAATTTTGGTTGCCTTGACACTTGCATTGCAATAGAGGTGACCCTTTTTTCCGAGTTCTCGCGTCCAATATGGGTATGCTATCTGATGCCCTAGACTGGTTGAATTCTCGTGCAAGGTTGACTCTGGCTCGTGAGCGCTTGAGCCGGTATTAAATCCAGTAGGTTCTCTTCTTCATACAACATTTGCCGCCACTACCGGACAACTGTTACGTCTTTGCTAGAGGTTGACACGGTGCGCTATGCAACCACTAACATTAACGAGGAGCCCAAAAACGGCAATGAAATCGTCAAATATTGTAAGCGAGACTAGCAGTTGATTGATAACACGTCTAAACACTGTGTTCTGCAGCATTTTTCGGCAGGAAAACAGCTGGGGTCGCTTCAAGGCCTCGTATGCAGCATTCGATCGCATCCTCGTGCAAATAGAAGTCTCGAATCAGTTCCGCGACGTGGTTCGAGCTTTGGGGGGGGGTTCAGAACGTGGAACAGCGATGCTGACTTTGGCGGCTTTGCGCAAGTTCCACGGCGGCTCCCGTTCTCCTGCGCCATGCTCCGGTAGGCTTTCATGTGTTCAGATGTTGAGGTTCATCTCCTCGCCATGGCCGCTCGCTGACGCTCTAGTCGCAAAATGGAGTTGTGGTATAAATACGGTACCTTGAATGCATTGACCGGACCGACGAACAACCATGGGTCATACGGCAAACAGTAGTATATCAAGCTGCCGAGGAGTCGACGGTCGCACCGATTGGATATTCCTGCAATTCCCTGCCTACTTCGAGGGCCGGTTGTTGCAAGCAATCAAGACTATGGCGATCGGAATCAACACGATCAACTCTGGCTATCAAAGCATTTCCAACCTAGCCGTTCTCTTCGGCACAGAAGCTAACTGGAGGTCGTATATAGATGACCTTCACACGGAAATTGCCTCATTTGTATTGCCGTTGCCCCAGATGCAGATATCTGACTCTGACCGATGATAGAACGAGAAAGCTTGCTCGCTCGCATCCGGCGATGCTCCAGGAGCGACTACTCCGTTACCTTCAAAGACGGCCCAGACCTCCAGGTAGTGCGGGAAAAGCTCTCCTACGCAGGCTCTGCCATTCAGGCTTCGATCGAGGTAGCGGCGGGTGTTAAAACCCAACTACGCAGCTTGGCCGCTCAAGGGGTAGTCCTGCCGACGCAGCCTCTGGATCTTGAACTTCGAAGTTATCTATCTCGGGTGCGGGGATGCAATAGGGTTATTCGTAGACTTTCTTGCCGTTTCCACGATACGCTTTCGTTGATTAGTGCACGTGCCTCTTGAGTAGCCCGAACAGAATCGCGGGCATCGACCCGACACAAGTTGAGAGGACTGTTCTCTAACTCACGTGGTCCGCGCATAGCTTCCGAAAATCCTGGGCTCCAGGAGTGACGAAGCCGTAGGTATCAATGCTGCGAACACGTAAGGAATACTGAGTGCATTGAGAGATTAAGTGGAGGCTCTGCGGACAGCTACGGAGGGAACATAGGTCGAGTTTAGGTCTATGAAGATGTTAATATGGATGGCTGTGGTATATCTCCCAGCCAACCTCGTCGCAGTGTGTTCCCCCTCTTCTTCCGTTCTTCCACTGTATGGCCGGAGCTGCCTCAGACAGGATATGGATAATATATTAGTAAAGATCCAGTCGCAGTAAGAGGGCAGCAGTATTTCAGCTTGAGCTCGGCTGGCCATCTTATCCTTTCCCTTTCTTAACCACCTTCTTCTCCACCGCCGCTAGTTAGTCGTAGCTGCCGAGGAATTGCTTTGCGGAGGGAGGTATGGATGAGTAAGCTGTGTCATCATATGCTCCTCTCATCGTAATTGATGCCTCATCCCGCTTGCCCACGGAGTCCTATTACTAGCCGTAGCGAGGCTTGGGAACCGTGGCCCATTTCCAGAAGCGGATAACGGTTTGGTGAGACTGCCGAATTTGAGAGATTGAGTAAAGCATCCGGTCTAAGTTGGCTGGGCCTGATCTATGTTCGTCCTCGAACCCCGCTGGGCGGCCTTCCTCTCTGCACCTACCTACTGTCGCTGTTGAGGCGCTCAAGCTGCTTTAGAAGCCGAGACGGGAATGGACGGATGGCTCAGCGGCGAGTTGGTTCCCTAGCAGCGAAGTAGGACCGCGTCGTTTCAAATGATGTCATGAGGGCTGTGGACATCGGATCAGGAGGCCTAACAGGCTAGAATACCTGATCACGGGGTTGAGAAAACCACTTTCTGATTTGGAAATGGGAGTTTAAACCGGGTGCAATTGCCGATGCTCACCCAGGTACTTTTCGCAAGTTGGAGGAGTACGGCGTGGAGCTTGATGGCAACGGGATGGCAGCGGGATGGCAGCGGAGGGGATAATGTAGATCCGCCGAGTCTCCAGTAGGTGGCTTCGCCTGTAGAATAAATAGAGCCAGAGCCTTGGCCACAAAATCTTCTCTGTGCGTTAGAAAGAGGCATATGGTCATTGAAGCAAACAGCGGAGTTCTGGTGCCTTAGCAACCAAGTGTGCCACAGACCCAGACTTGCAGGCCCTGATGCCTATGACCTATTGAAGAAGGGCCTTATTGGCAGGCTTGAATATCTGACTAAAGATCTTCTCGCCCTCCTTGTTCGGGACCACCAGCCGATATGCCTTATCGAAATTATATGCGAGGTTCGTGCCCATCGACAGTGATTTACGTCAGGTAGTGCGATTCTGAGGCCGCAGCTACTTAAGTAGCGAAGGTCTAGGAAGCAAAGCGGCCAGTATTAATGGTTTAGCAGCCAGGATATGATACTCGTACGAAACTAGTCGGCTGTTAATTACAGTCGTTAGTAGTTTGGGGTCTCGCGGCTGGAAGGCTCTTGATAGCCCTCGGGTAGAATTTGGCCGTGTAGGTCGTTTTAAGTCAAGGGTTAAGGTTTGACTGGACGCGTTGGCGGGGGTTTCGCCTGCCCAACGCGCCGCTTGAGTTCTTAGATTTATCCCACCAAGTCCGCTAAACAACCAAACACTCACCACACTTCGTCCTCAATTGCTAGCTCGTACTCGGAAGGAAGATCTCCACCACTCGGATTGGAAACCAGAAAGCTGGCTATATTGACAATGACAATACCAGGCGAGGGCCAGGACGGCCGCATACGCTCCAACTCACGATCTCGAACCTCACGACCTACAACACCGCTTCGGCCGTCATCGAGATCATCTTTCCGCGAGTCGGCCAGAGCCAGCACCAGCGACGCGCCATTTCCTCTCGATGTCTTCGAACCAGCCTTTGGCGAACTTTCGGATGCCATGGCAGATCTCGAAGCAAACTTGATGCACTTTCAGCTGATGCACGAGAGCTTGGCCCGATTTAGCGAGTCCTTTGCCAGCTTCCTGTACGGTCTTAATATGAACGCCTTCTGTGTGGACTTTCCAGAGGTATTGTTGTCTATCTGCTGACGGATTTCGGGCTACAGCGACTTGCTAACCTTGACGTGAAGGGCCCAGTACCAGAGTCATTTCGCCGATCGAATCATCAAGAATCACGACCAGGTGAGTCGCGCACGACACAACGCTTACTGCACAGACTCCTCCACGGCTGAACCCAAAGCATCTCCTAATGCATGTCGACAGGTTCGTCAAAGTCAGACAGGCAGCCCGGGGACGTGGACGGGGAGACGACCTTTATGTATGTGCTGTTATTTCATGCACCACAACCTTTCTATCTCGTTAACATGCCCTCCCTCCAAGGACAACCGACACGTCTTTTGTCGAAAATCCCACCTCAACCAAAACCACTTCCAAATTTACTACCCCTGACCTGAAACCATCGCGAGTGCCTGCGCCGGCTCCAACAGTGAGAGGGGCGACACGAGGAACGAGAGGAGGCAGGAACGGCAGTCGGGGAACACGCCTACCTAGCGGGCTGGCGCGACCTCGTGGCCGTGGCGTCCGGTGAAATGCCTACTCGGAAGAAACTTTGAGCACGATGCGCTCAAATCATCACGCCCATTTCGTCGACCATAATATCATCGGTTTCGGATGCACGCTTAGAAGGACCCTTATTATCAGTCCAAAGACCAACCGCAGCTTCGGCCTCTTTCTGCGTATAAGGGTCTTCTTTGAGTTGCTTTACCCTGGGGAATAAATGTTAGACATTGGGGATCTAAAGAAGGGTTGGCTCTCGTAGCACGTAGGGCGGGGAGACTCGGTGGCTTTTGTGTTGCGTAAGGGGAAAAAAACGAACCGCCGCTTATGTGGTTTAGCGCGCTTATGGCCTTGGAGACTAGTTTCGGTCTCAAACCACTTTGCGCACTCGGTACAGTAGTACAGGCCTAGGCCGGGAAGATCCTCGGGTGTCTTGGCCTTCTTGTAGTCGTCAAGGTGCTTCGAGGACGTAAGATCCGCCTTGATTTGGTCCAGATCCCTGTTTAGAAATCAATCAGCAAAGGATATATAGCTCATGAACATTTCCGCTTCTCACCGAAGTCTCCGCCTCGTCTTAGTCCTCGTTCTCTTATTCGTGACTCCCATGTTGACACGTCGGGGGGAAGGCGTGTGAGGGACGTGTTGAAATCAATCGCGGACGCTCGTCTTCGAAAAGTTTCATGGCGGGGTTCTTTCCGAACCGACTAAAATCTCCCTGCGCCCCTAACCCTACGCTCATCGCCAGCCAACCTTTCAACTACACTGAGAGAGTGCTTTCCAAACAAAGAGGGCCACACTACCGTCTTGTGGTAGTCAGCTCCACGTGGATGGATCAAATTGCCGTAGGCCTGGCATTCGAAGGTACGATGGTATTATTATGCTCAGAACTGTAGCGTACCCAATTCGCAAATACGAGGCCGGAGAGATATATCCGCGATATACCGAGATCCCCCCATTCAATTCCGAGGTTTACACATGCCCTCATTTCGGTCTTCCGATTCTCCGTGGCTCTGGGGTTTTAACGCCGAGGTTGCTTCGGTCATATTATGCGTGCAGTTAAAACGTCTCAGCTAGGCTACATCCTTGTCTTCCATGGCACGATATTGGTTGTTAAAGTCCCAGTGCCTTCGCGCCTTCGTACCGATGTGAAAGCATCGCTCGTGGTGGTCGGGCTTATGGGACCTTGGAGAGTTGGACGCCATGCGAGGTTCAACAGCGACAGGCTAGTCACATGTGCGGGAAGCTCGTTTGCCCCTCCGAACGTCTCAGGACAATAGACCCGAATGTGTATGGGCAGGACAAAGGCCAATTCAGTTAGAATGGAATATTTGAGGGACACTGGTACGAAATATGGCTGGCCGCAATCACCTGCGATTTGTCTTATCGGTGCTCAAAACTACCCAAATAATACAATACCCACGTTACTCAAATAGCACCTTGGACGATTGAGCTTGGGCTTGGTGCTGTAATGCTGAGCTGCTGATTGGGTGGCCCTAGGATAGGAGAGGCTTTGGGGGGAAATCTGGATAAGCTGGTACCTGGATAGGAACGAAGAAGTAGAGGCTTGTGTCGTACCTCCCTAACACACATGCAACATGGCATCAGAGTGATACACAACGTCATTGTTGCAAAAAACATGCGGCAGTGTTCTTACTCCACCTTTTGCCTCGACAAGCCGGTCCTGCTGTCCGAAGCGCCTCCACCTTCGCAGTGCCGAAATGCCTCGAATGGCTCGTTGTTATCTTCAAAACACTGAGCCTTTTTCGGCCTTTCCCATCTCTCCCACACACTGAAAACTCTCCACTCTTCTACTGCCTCTCTTTTCTTCCCAATTGTCGATTGCCAATCGTCAATTGCCAATTGTCAAATTTCCCTTCTGTCCCTTGTCGTCCTCCTGGATTGCCTCATCTGACTTGCACTGGGCAGCGACGCAGAACTGAGCAAAAATGCCGCTGTCCAGGCACCTTGTCTCGGCCGCACGACGAGCACCTCTCGCCCTGCCGGCGCAGGCATCGAGCCATGGCTTTCGCCGCATGGCTACGGTCTCGTCTGCATCTCTGGATCAGAAGGTAGGAAAAACGAGAGGCCGGCCTGGGAGCTGGAGCTGGAGCTGGAGCTGGAGCTGGAGCTGGAGCTGGTGGCAGTGACGGAGCTAACAATGGGAGCTTAGGTCAAGCAAAACAACTGGGAGAAAGGCAACTTCATCAACTACAAGAAGATGTCGGACAATCTCGCAGTCGTGCGTAGCCGACTCAATCGCCCTCTAACCTATGCCGAGAAGATCCTCTACTCGCACCTCGACGACCCCCACGGCCAGCAGATCGAGCGAGGCGTGTCGTACCTGCGCCTTCGACCCGATCGTGTCGCCTGCCAAGATGCTACCGCCCAGATGGCCATCTTGCAATTCATGTCGGCCGGCATCCCCTCCGTTGCCAACCCCACCACCGTGCACTGCGATCACTTGATCGAGGCTCAGGTTGGCGGCGATAAGGATCTCGCGAGGGCAATCAGCATCAACAAGGAGGTTTACGACTTCCTATCGTCAGCATGCGCTAAGTACGACATTGGCTTCTGGAAGCCCGGCTCTGGCATCATTCATCAAATACTTCTGGAAAACTACATTTGGCCTGGCCTGCTTTTGATTGGGACGGACTCGCACACCCCAAACGGCGGTGGATTAGGAGGAGCTTGCATAGGGGTAGGGGGTGCTGATGCAGTCGATGTCATGGCAGGTTTGCCCTGGGAACTGAAGGCTCCCAAGGTGATCGGTGTGAGGCTCACGGGCGAGATGTCGGGTTGGACCTCCCCCAAGGACATTATCCTCAAGGTGGCTGGTATCTTGACGGTCAAGGGAGGCACTGGTGCAATTGTCGAGTATCACGGGCCCGGCGTTTCTGGAATCTCTTGTACGGGCATGGCGACAATATGCAATATGGGGTGTGTTTGAACTTCGACTTCCCAACTTGGAGAACGTGTACTAACTTGTTTGAAGGGCCGAGATTGGCGCCACGACGTCGCTGTTCCCCTTCAATGACCGCATGTACGACTATCTGGCTGCGACGAAGCGACGGCCGATCGGCGACTTTGCCCGGGTCTACGCCAACGAACTGCGCGAAGATGAAGGCGCCGAGTATGACCAGCTGATCGAGATTAACCTGTCGGAACTAGAGCCTCACATTAACGGGCCCTTCACTCCCGATCTGGCCACGCCGATCTCCAAGTTCAGCCAAGCCGTCAAGGACAATGGCTGGCCCGACGAGCTCAAGGTTGGTCTGATTGGGTCGTGCACCAACTCGTCGTACGAGGACATGAGTCGAGCTGCATCCATAGCCCGCGATGCTCTCGACCATGGCATCAAGGCCAAGTCGACCTTCACGGTGACTCCAGGCTCGGAGCAGATCCGTGCTACGATTGAACGAGACGGCCAGCTCCAGACGTTTGAAGAATTTGGGGGAATCGTGCTGGCGAACGCGTGCGGTCCCTGCATCGGCCAGTGGGATCGCCAGGATGTCAAGAAGGGCGAGGCAAACTCGATTGTTTCATCGTACAACAGAAACTTCACTGGCCGAAACGACGGAAACCCCGCCACGCACTCGTTCGTGACGTCTCCTGACCTGGTGGTCGCGCTTACGGTTGCGGGCTCGCTTCACTTCAACCCCCTGACGGACAAGCTCAAGGATAAGGATGGCAATGAGTTCAAGCTCTCGCCCCCGACGGGTGAAGGCCTGCCCAGCAAGGGCTATGACCCGGGCCAGGACACCTATCAGGCTCCTCCTTCGGACAGGTCGACGGTAAACGTTCAGGTGTCGCCCACGTCGGATCGCCTCCAGATTCTGTCGCCTTTCCAGGCGTGGGATGGCAAGGATGCCACCGACATCCCTATTCTCATCAAGGCCAAGGGAAAGACGACGACTGACCACATCTCCATGGCCGGCCCATGGCTCAAATACCGCGGCCACTTGGACAACATCTCCAACAACATGCTTATCGGTGCCATCAATGCTGCCAACGGCGAGGCCAACAAGATCAAGAATTTGACGACCGGCGAGTTCGACGCCGTCCCGGCAGTTGCTCGCGATTACAAGAAAAAGGGCATCAGGTGGGTGGTTGTTGGCGACTGGAACTACGGTGAGGGTAGCTCTCGAGAACACGCCGCTCTGGAACCTCGCCATCTTGGTGGTCTTGCCATCATTACTCGCAGTTTTGCCCGAATTCACGAGACCAACTTGAAGAAGCAAGGAATGCTTCCTCTGACCTTTTCCGATCCTGCCGACTACGACAAGATTCAACCCGATGACAAGGTATGAGAACGGTGTCTGAGCAATTGACATTAACTTTATATAATTGCTAACCCACTGGGGCAGGTTGATATAATGTGCACCGAACTAGCTGTTGGTCAGCCCTTAACGATGAAGGTGCACCCCAAGAACGGATCGTCGTACGAGGTTAAGCTTTCGCATACTTTCAATGAGGCGCAGATGGAATGGTTCAAGAACGGCAGCGCCCTGAACACCATGGCCAAGGCGGCCAAGAAGTAAAAGGAAGGGAGCAGTGACACTGGAGAGAGATGGTTCCTGTCATGTAGCTTGTACAAACAGATTTCCACAGCACTACAGCATCGGTCGAATTGGGGACAGTGAACAAGATATAGTTCAATACCTTGAATTTATTCAATCTATTCTCTCCCTCGTGCCGGACAAGCCGGTTGGAACTGCGTACAAGAAATCACCTTTGATCTCCAAATTCCGGATATGACGATACATTTCGAAACATGCAATTAAGCGTAAATTTTTATGTGCCTGACGATCCGGACTCCGGGACTTCGCGGGCCACGACTGAGCTTGAACCAAGTCGGTGCACCTTGGTACACCCCATCCTTCAAATTTCGAGCTTGACACCATTAATTGCGCCTTTTTGAGCTGTCTAGGAATGCGGCTGAAGGCATGACAGACATGACATCGAAATCAACCATGAGCGGACAGTCTTAGGCTCCAACTCGCCAATCGTCTCTCGAGCCGCGATTTACCTGATTCGACGCGACGAAAGAATCAGACTCCCTATTGTGGCGAGAGTGTCGTTTTCGAAGCGAGACGTTACGTGGAAAGTGCCATGGCTCCAAATGTTCCCAATTTCAGTCCGGCCCGGGCCCGATCCTATATCTTCCGACTGCCATTTTGCACGAGGCTTATTATAATCACACTAGGGTTGGTCTGGATACTTGGTCTCCAGTCGGCTTGGGACGTACGGAAATGGGGGGCGCTGGTACCCAACGAGGTTAATATCGCAAACGGTACGTGATCTTCGACTCGTAGCCGACAAGGAACCGGGGAATAACTTTGCTGACGAGGAGATGATCAGGGTTCCATCGCATCAATACATATCCCTTCATCCACATCGGCTTTGTACATGCCATTCTCAACATTCTCGCCCTCACGCCGTTGCTGGAGCGGTTCGAGTCTGAATATGGGACCCTATCGACGCTGGCGCTTTTTAACGGGCGTAAGTCATACTTAGATGCTCTTACCGGTAACGGAGTACTCGCAGCCTTTGCGAGAAAGGGACGGAGAGGGTGCCGGGCAGGGAAGATGCTAACCATAGTGCTTAGCCTTTTCCACCGTTCCAGCGGCGCTATACATACTCATTCAAAAATATGTTTTGCGATCTAATATTTCGGTAATGGGCGCAAGGTACGTTGGGGAAGGGGTGGAATTGGCTCCTTTAGGTCATGGTTTGGAACTCGTACTGATGGTTCACTCTCTTCTTCAGCGTCTGGGTATTCCTTCTGCTTGGAATGGAAGCTATTCGAAATTACAGGACGCATCCGCATCTCGTGATTGGCACCCACCATATACCAACGTGGACCACGCCCTTGTTATTGATATTTGTTGTCGCTGTGCTCGTTCCAGGCACAAGCCTGCTCGGCCATCTGTGTGGCCTCGCTGTAGGATATATATGTATGTCGACTTTCGTTCCCAGTTCCCAAGCCCTGCAATCCGCTAACAACAATGGGTTGAAAGGCGGGCTCGGTTATCTCAAGTGGTTGAGTCCACCAGAGAAGGCGTTGCGATGGATTGAAACAAAGTTCAATCTTTTGGCGTGGCTTCCTCACTATGTCAGTGTTGATCAGAAGACATTTGGACGTTTTGGAGTGCTTCCGATCAGTCATGCTCCTGCATCAACCCCTCCAATTGCTTTGGTGGGAGCTGGTCAGCGGCTAGGTTGAATATGTTGGCGAATATCGAATTATTTAGACAGTATATAGATTTGCACTTCGGTTAATGATACACGATACTCCCGAGCAGAAGTACTGATGTGCTATGAGTTCATTCTCGATATATGCATAACCCGACACAGTGGGGTTGCGTCTCTAGGGGGGTCCGGCTGCAGCTCGGCAGGCAAACCGAGGCGATGTGCACTCTAATTAACTCTTGCCAGTCGCGGCCTGGTACATTTTGACGCGTAAAAAAAAAGGGGTGCGCCACCTAGCCTAGCCCTTCTACAAGGAAGCTTACTTCCCTGGACGTCCCTGCCGCCAGTCTTCTATTCTTCCAAACAGTCCTACGAATATGTGAAGTTGCATCTCAATTACGTCCTAGCGTAAACGGCATTCCCCGTGTATTTACTTTGGGCAGAACAAACCATGTCCCGACTCATCTGTAAGCCCAATGAAGCGTACGCATCTGGTCCCAACACTAACTTGCCTCGTCCACAGCGACTGCGCTGCAATTGCGCCGTGACCCGCGCATCCTCAAGCTACCGCCATACCTGTCTCTACTCTTCGTCGTCGTCGGCGTCACGTGGCTTCTGCTTTTGCCACTGGATAGCTATTCGCGGAAAACATACATCTCCGAAAATGCGCTTTTGCCGGGGCAGGTACATACGTATTTCAGCGGAAGCGACCAGAATGTCTTCCGGGCGTACAAGAATGAGGTCGCGGCGCTGGAAGGGAAAAGCAACTCTGAGTGAGCAGAATGGTCCGGGACGAAGAAGGCAAAAAAAGGCATGGCATGCTGACCTGCAGGGTATAGAGTCAACGACAAGCTCGAAACCATACTTAAAGGGATTGGGCTGAAGGTCGGAAGGCAAAACTTCACCTATCATTCGTCGGGGGATATCTTTGCGGGACAGAACTTGTATGGCATCTTGCAGGCTCCGAGAGGAGATGCTACTGAAGCCATTGTGCTGGTAGCGGCGTGGAAGAATCTTGAGGATCAGCTAAACAAGCAGGGCGTTGCCCTGGCCCTCACAATGGCTCGGTATTTCAGAAGTATGTACTCTTGCCAAGCTCTGAGAGCAGCGGGCGGCTTGAAGTTCAAAGCATGAGATGATGGTAGGCCTAACATTGCCCATAGGATGGTCCCTCTGGTCCAAAGATATCATTCTTCTCCTTCCCCCCGACAGCAAAACTGGCACCCAAGCCTGGGTCGACGCCTACCACGATTCCCACGACTCTTCACGTGTCACGTCACTCCCCATCAAATCTGGGGCTCTGCAGGGAGCCATTGCGATCGACTACCCCTTCGAACACCGTTTCAAGTCGGTACACATTGTCTACGATGGCGTGAACGGCCAGCTCCCCAACCTCGACCTCATCAATTCTGTGGTCAGCATCGCCGGCGGCCAAATGGGCTTCAGCTCGACGCTGCAGGGTATGTGGAAGCACTCCAACAGCTACAACGACAGGCTGCAAACCATGCTCCGCGGGATGCTCAACCAGGGTCTCGGACATGCGACGGGTCCGCATAGTAGTTTCATTCCATACCATGTGGATGCGGTGACGCTGCAGCCGTATGGGGAGGGGTGGCAGGATGAGATGGCCATGGGAAGGTTGATCGAGGGGACGTTTCGCAGCCTCAATAACCTGCTGGAGCATCTGCATCAGAGTTTCTTCTTTTATTTGCTGATGCATAAGGATCGCTTCGTGAGCATCGGCACGTATCTGCCTAGTGCCATGTTGCTTGCCGCCAACTTCACCATCATGGCCATCTTCCTCTGGGTCAAGAGCGGGCAAAAGGAACAGACGGCGACGGCGACTGAGGAGAAGAAGAAGAAGAAGAAGGAAGGCTCGCCTCCCGCGGTTGAGAGGGAACTCTTCTTACCTCTTGGACTGGTGGTTGGCTGCCACGCTCTTGGAGCTGTTCCCCTGTATCTGTTCAACCACACACCTTCCAGCGTAAGTCCCATGAGTCGACCCCTCCCCTTTTCGCCTCCAAGCACGATGAACTAACTGGACATCCTCTCTAGCTCCTGAGCACCGTCTTCTCCATCTTCGCCCTCCTCAACTGCGCCCTCCCGCATCTCATCTCTTCCCTCCTATCATCATATTACAGGCTCTCGGTGCAGCAATTCCACCTGATTAGGTGCTTCTCCCTCCTCCTGCTAGGCATGTTCCTCTCATCTCTCGCCACGCTCAACTTCTCGCTCGCTTTTCTGGTGGGCCTCATGTCTTCCCCGCTGTCGTTTGTGCGGCCATTTGCATCGGACAGAGCGGGACTGAAGTGGGCAACCGTTGCCTCCCTAAACCTCCTCGCCCCGACCGCTGTCTTGTACACGGCTTCCTCGCTTGTGGGTATGGGAATGGGGGAGTTGTTGCGCGAAGCGGCGTTCGGGTGGGACGTATGGGGCATGTATACGCCGGTTGTGGTTTGGTGTGTGTGGTGGCCGGCGTGGATGGTGGGCAGTGTTGTTGCGTTGGGGAGTCCGGCATAGGTAGCCTTGTTTCAGACACACAAGACAGGGGAGCATTTGCATCTAGATGGACACGGAAAGAGTGATTCGAGGGGGAGGCCGCTGCTTGGAGTGCGGCTCTCATGAGGCAATCAAGGGAATGCCGAGGGATACAGGCGTAGGCGTTTTGATTTCACCCCATCCCGGATCAAAGATACCAAAGCCGGCACGGTTCCAACTTTAAATGATATTGTACACCAAGCACCACTTGCTTTGGCCAGGAGCACCTATTCTGTCTAAGGATGCCCTTGTCTCTCTATGATGTGTTATACCCCTCCCAAGTTCGATACTCGTCAGAGTAGCATTTCTCGTGATATCTACTCTTGCCGCCGCTGTACGTCACATCGGCGCCCCTAGGCGGCCCATACATCCTTCCCCGTTTTTTCAATATAATGCCCCAGCTGGTTCACACTCGCATCCCAATCCAGCAACCTCTGCCTCATGTTCCCAATCTGCTTCATATCCAACACCTTGGGCTGCACCCACGTAATATGTGCCACCTGGTCCACCTGATCAATCGTCCCCCTCAGAAGTCCTAGGCTCAGCGCCTTCATGATGAGGTGCTCAATCTCATTTGGCCTGACCTTGGTCTCGTGGCAGATGTCCTTGAACGACATGCTCCGGTCGTGGGGAGGGCGGCGGAAGACAGCCTCGGTAAGAGCAGCAAGGTAGATCTTTTGGCGCAGGTGCCGGGCATGCTCTGTGAGCAATTCATTGGTAGCGATACGGGTGGAAAGTTGGTCGAAGGCCGCGAGGTCGCCGCGGTTGAAGGCGAAAAGAAGGTCGCGGAGCCAGGCGTGGTCTTTGGATTTCTCCAACACGTCAAGGATGGGGTGGAGGAGGAGCTCGCCGAAGTTGTAGATGCTGGTAGACACAAGCGCGGCGAGGCTGAGGTCGTAGGCGCGGCGGTGGCGCTCGTCGGCGGGGAGGGAATCGAGATCTATGCAGGCGAGGTAGAGGAGAGCGTTACGGTAGTATGCAGCAAAGTCGGCTTTCCGCTACTTTGGTGTCAGCATCAACCAAACATTTCGTGAAAAGAGAGCGAGGTCATCGAACCTGATAGTAGCTTGCATTGGCATCGTAGAAGGCCGCATGCACACTCGTCTCCACGCTATCGAACCCATCCAGAATCTTCTCACACTCATCCAACCCCTTCCTAGCCCCTTCCAAATCATTGAGCGTCAACTTTACCCTCGCAACCGCCACCGACGCATACACCAACGCGTCCTGCGAGTCTTCATGGTCTACCTTTTTGGCGACACTCTCCAAAAACGAAAGCCGCTCCTGGTTGTCCTTGACCTCGTTTGCGGCCGCGAGTGCGAGCTCCACCAGTTTGAGCTGGTTGATCTTGTCGGCAAACCTGAGGATGAAGACCTTGTAGAAGGGTAGCCGCTGCGGGGCGGACTGGGGGTCTTGGAAGAATTCCAAAAGGGACTCGGTCAGCTGGTGCCAGAGCTTGCGCTCCCAGTAGTTTTCGAACTGCAACACCAGGCCTTGCAGGTCGTCAGGTGTGAGCTCTCCTTGCTCGGCGAGAAAGTCTGGGATCGTGTCCGGGTTCATCTTGCAAACAGGGGCTGGAAAACGAGGTAAGAAATTTCCGTATGCTATGATTTAAATGCCGCCAGTCGATGGAGGTTGTCAAAGAGGACTTCGAGGTAAAATATCGGAGTCAGGCTTTTGGGGGGGGGGCTTGGACGGAATGCCTCGAACGAATTTTCTGCAGGCGTTGCAGTCGTGGAGTGCGAAGAGTAGGTAGCCTTGAGAGTTAGTCTCAACTGCTTGGAGCGTTGGTATGCGCGGCTGGAAAGCAGCCTGGTGCAGGACCTAGCTCCAAGCTCGGACCATTCTGAAGTCTGGGGCCTTAGTAGGTAGTTAGAACCGCACTAAATTCACGCAGGGTGCCCTCAAAATTAGCACCTGGCAGATAAGTCACCTGATTTTGAGCAGAGTCACGGAATTGCGAGGTACTTCGTGCCTCCGCTTGCAAGTGCATCGTCAACACCTTAGTAAAGGCGTCAACCATTGAAGCTCGGGAGCGGGGCCAATTGACTCAGGAACCACGGCCATACCTGCAGCGGTCATCTAGGCAATATGCCGCCCTTCCAGACCGCAGTGCGGTCTTCGCAAAAGCTTGCCAATGCTGCTCCACGACGCGCCATCTCGGACATCTCTATTACGCGGACCGGCAAACCGATTCTGAGGACGCAGGGTGGAAGGTAGGTGGAGGCCCAGCTACCTACCCACCGGTCAAACGTTCTGACTAAGAATAACTAGGTCTTCGCTCGGAGGTATGGGTATTCGTGTGCTACCGGGATTGAGCCTCTTCTCACAGCTGGGCAGGTCACACGGCGACGGTATTTGGCGCAACGGGCCAACTCGGTCGATATATTGTAAACCGACTAGGTACGCTCTCGACACCTC
>Ga0247774_1000275_pt1 | contig 24926 bp, 11 predicted proteins | sample UWRJL001104B6_FD_179933 | JGI IMG/M metagenome (GOLD analysis project Ga0247774, IMG submission 179933) | Plant litter microbial communities from Arlington Agricultural Research Station in Wisconsin, United States - UWRJ-L001-104B-6 | ecosystem: Environmental > Terrestrial > Plant litter >... | reverse complement strand
CCCCCCAACACATTACGAAGAGGCAAAAATTGGACAAAAAACCCTCACCAGTGAACTAACTCTTTTCGTCTTGATTCTTGCCTTGGTCAGGGCCTAGCAGCGCGACAGCCCCAAGGAGTTCCCCAGGAGTTTCTTGTCTAAGATTCTGTTCCAGCTTTTGCGTGACTGTGTCGTTGCTTGCCCTGGCCTCTATCTCATGGTTGTGACGATGAATCAAGCTTGCAGGAGCGGCGTGAAATGGTGACCCTGATCTGCAGCTTCCCGCTAGTGTTCTCCGTTGGAAGCATTTCATTGAGTGTCACTGTGACGGGTTCGCTCGCACACATTGTCACATAATTCCTACCGCTGGGCGGATCCCCGGCACTATTTTTTCACGTCGCCGCCAAGAATCTGTATATAAGGAAAAAAAGAGTCCGCCGAAGTTCAAGTGAACAGAATGTTCCTAAACTAGCATCCAATCAATTCTAGTCTTATAAAATTTTTCTCGGTTCAGCTTCAAACCCACAATTCGCCTCCACGGACTCCACGCCTTTCCGACTCTAGCTCTCAGGCTGTAGTGAATTGGGGGTTGGACCTGGCACCGTACAAATCGTATGAGGTACCTATGGAGGTACATTCTTATCCGCGGACACGGTTGGCTTCCTACTTTGACCGCGACAGGGAATTCGGCGCACGGACACAAGCCGCGAACCAAAATGCAGATGAAGAAGAGGCGAAAGGCTCGGCTGGATAGCCCTTTCACCAGGCTGAATGGAATCCGTACCTGCAGTACCTTAGCAGCTTATTAGTATCTCACAAAATGCACGATGCTTCCTTCGCTGTGGACACAAAAGTTTACTGGAGGCAAATCTGCAAGGAGATGACTGACACCTCGAGGCTTCGTATCAGCAGAGAGCATCGGACCCAGAGAGATCGTTGCTCTGTTTCAATTGCAAGTAACACGGCGGCAGCGCTCTCTGGGTAGGAAGCAGGAAGCAGGAAGCAGGAAGCAGGGGAGCAGTTTTGGTAGCGTCCCGAAAAAAACACTGCATGTTCCTGCGTTAGAAAGCACGCGGCATTGCCAGCTATCCTAGCACCAAGGATAAAGAGACCCAAGGATTTCCCCATCCCCTCGCTCAAAGAGACAAGTTTCGCAGACGGGAACGGGACATCAGCACTTCAGCCACGTAGCAACCCGGGGGGTCAGAGAGGTATGACTGGCATATAGCGATGAATTATATTGATGAATTGGTTGTGAAGAAGCAGCAACGGAGCGGACATCTATCTGTGCTTCTCGCTTCTTTATTCGTAGTCTCTCGCCCTCTTTTTGTTCTTTTTGCCCCTTCTCCCTTCTCCCCCTTGCCTTCTCGCTATTCTCCTTCGATTGCAGTTCCCTGATGCCCTCGCCTTTCCTTGTCTTGAACGCCAGCGACGACCAGGACCCCACGCGTTGGCCATTCCAGTGATCCCACCACGATACGGGATCGTCAGCGGGGTCCCCGAAGCTGGCAGGAGCAGCGTTGCAACCAAAAATTGGTGGTACCACTAAGAGTAGAAAGGCAACGCAAAAAACAAAGACCCAGGTTCATAATTCCGCTAGATTCGGGCTGGCATCACGAGGCTTGCAAGGTGATTCGAACAAGTTCGCGAGGGTTTGTGGCCCGGCTCCATTCGATCCCTGGCAATCTCGACAACCATCACAGCCTTCGAGTTGGCTCGCTCTACTATTGCCCGACGTACCCTGGTCCACGCCGCTTGGTGACCTGGTCCTGGTCGTCTCTAGTTGGACTCTAGCAGGACGTTTCAACCCACACTCTAGCCCTTCCCAGACTACCCCAAGAAATAGCGTGGTTCCGGCACAACGGCAGCCTTTCCTGTGGCTGCCCTGACACTTGTGCTTGCTCAACGGCCAACGGCTGGCCCTTTGGCTCTCATCAGCGGATCCGTACCTGAGCCTTGCCGGGCACCCACGGCTGACAGGCTGCTCAGTATCGGCTGGCCCCCCGTCTAAGGCACCATCGACCCATCCAACGGTTGTGCATTTTGTTTTTTATTTATTTTTTATACAATGGCATTCGCGGCAGCCCAGACAATGTGGATGCCCATGCATCCTGGGCTGGGCCAGGGAGTGGGACTGGGTTTGAACATGAGCACAGCCGGCGCCGCGCCGCCCTCATCAACAGAGCTTCCGGCCCCATCACGTTCACCTCCAGCTTCCTGGTCTACCAAATCGCCATCTTTGCTAAGACAGGAATTGGATTCACCACGACCCTGGACCCCTGACGACCACGCTTTCCTTGAAGCGCCATTCGGACTCGCGGCGCCCACCAACAAAATCAAGAGAATCCCCGCCATTCGCCGTCAACCTTCTTATCAGCTTCCTTACTGGAACGGCTTCCAGAATTTTCATCTGGACGCACCAAACCACACTTTTCTGGAGTCGGCGAGGAGCAGCAGCATTGTGCACTTGTCGGCTGGCACGACTTTTTTCTTCTCGGCGCGGACCAGCGTCGCTTCGGATTGCAAGGAAAGTTCCGCGGCGACGCCTACTGTTAATGACGCCCCTGCCGTCCCAAACTGCAACTCCCTCGACGACGACGACGACGACGACGACGACACCGACGACAAAGACGACAACGACGACGAAAACGGCAGCGGCAGCGATTACTCCTCCGTCATCGACCTCGATATAGATCCCGATCTCCTCAACATCCTCAGCTTCGAAGGAAGCAGCATGACAGCGGGAGCACGGGCGGACCGGCATATGGCCGTGTCAGCCAGGCCAAAGACGGCCAGGGACTATCAGCGATATCGATCTCAATGGACTGGTGATGCTGCCAATTTGTCCACCACAGCTGCTATTCTCTCCAAATATGGCCAGAACGGACTGTGCGACTTTTATGCACCGACCATCGGAAGGAAGAGAGCGAGTCCGTCGGTTAGCAGGAAAACGTCCATGTCGAGAACGGCGTCACTTTCGAAGCCAAACCAGAGCGAGAAAAGGAAGATGGAGCCGCCCGGCCATATCGCCTCCGAGCAGCGCGGAACACGCTCCGCAACTTCGACCGCACCGAACACGCCGAGGAAGGTGTACGCAGCCCCGTCTTGTTCCTCACCGTCCTTGATGACCAGGCAAGAATTCGAGGCGCTTCCGCCAGCGATTCAGAGAAAGGTATGTATTCTCTTCGTCTCCGATCGTCCCCATTTCGCATGTTCTTCCTTGGTGTTTTATTGGTTCATTCGAATCTCGAGACGTCTATGATGCAATATCAAGAGTTCCGAATCGAAAGTCACCTTTCTCCTTCGAGAATGAATTCCTTCCTGATTCGGCCTCGTGCACGCACACCCACCCACCTCGTCCAAAAAACACCCTCCACCGCGCTTTGGGTCGACGAATACGCTGTCAAGTGGCTACTACTCTGTCCAAGTGGTCTTGTTGTTTGCCGTCGGAGCCCATTCCAGCCTTTCGAGCATGACCTTAGGAAAGTTCGGTGAGAGATCTTCGGCGCTTGAAGGACTAGTGGTTTCCTTCCCAAACATATTTAGCTTGAATTTCGTTTCACAACAACATCCAAACTCGCAGGCGTCACCACCACGGGCGCGTCTGCGGACATCAGGTTCGGTGGGGTGGTGCAGCTTGCCGCCCGTGGCAGAGCTGACAGCGGGCACTTGCATGGCCGCATCGGCCGGTTGCATGTCCTCTTGACTCTCAACTGCCACAGGCGTTTACATCAAACCTCAAAACTGGCGGAGGTTGGACGAACCAGATTCATCTGACGTCAACCTCGCTCTCCCGCCCAAAATGATGGATGCAAAATGCCCGAGATTTTGACTTCGTCCGGCTGCCCCACAGTGCTCCCAGACTGGTCAATTGGCTTGCAAGGCGAGATGACAGTTGTTGTTCGCCGCGCTGGGTTTGATTGCTCCCCCCTTTTAGGGCTGAGATGCGGCTTCGGCAGCGCAAAGTTGCAACCGTCTCACAATCTTCGACGACGTACCGAGGACTCTGGGCAAACAGGAGGCTCTCAATTGGAGCGACAGCCAACGTTCATGCTGTGGAGCCCATCTCAATTTCATAATGGGGAGATGGACTAGGCCAATTGGGCAGAGACCATGGGTGTGCCATTTGCAATTTTGGGCCAGCCCTCTCAAGACTTCAATCTTCACATGGCATCTCAACCTTGCGGCTATCACGAGAGAATTTGTCTCCCTCCTTCCTCAAACCCGTTTTGCGAGAAACCCATTCTTAGCGGGCTGCGCGACCGGATGAGGCTGTTGGCCAAGCGGCCCGACGTCGTTTCTGCCCAGGCGATCTCGGCAACTCGCTGCAGTGGGACAGGCTCGCTGGCCATTGCCAGCAAAGAGTCAACAGGTGGGCAGGTGGGGCAGAGTGGCCTGGGTGATGCGCTATCACTTCAACCTTAGTGGCTAGCGCCCAACCCACCTCCCCACCCACCACCTCCTGTCGGCGTTGACTGGCGCACCGCAAGTCCGCCGAGCGAGTTGCTGTCCACTGATGCACCACCACCCGCAACCAGCCTGGAAATGGTGACAAAGCTAAAAGAGTGTGCCTGCGAGATGCTCCCACTTTGATGCGAAGCAGGTGTGGTGCGTGCATTGGCATGAAATGCAGGTCCCGGAAACCCCCTCCCATCCATCCCTTTCTGTTCATCGCTTTGTGCACAAAACTTGAACGGTTCCCTCGCCTTTCGTTTTCCGTCCCCATTCAGCACAGCCTTCAGCCTGTGGCATTTTTCCAACTTTAATGGTGGTGATCCGAAGGTTGTCCGAGGCACATGCATGCATGGGAATCCTGTCAAGGTTGGTCTTTAAATCGACGAATCCCTTTTCCGACGCAGCCTACGTTCTTGCGTACCGACAAAACCTGCATCTCATCCTGTCAGTAGACGGGAATTTCCCCATCCCTTCTCTCGGACGATAATTTTTTCTTTGGGCTCAGTTGCTCGTCTAGTCATTGTCTCAAAATGTGCTCGTCTTTCGTCGCGCGCTACTATTGACACCCCAATCCTTGTTATTGATGCACCACTTGGCACCTACGCCCTAGCCTCCGGCACCCCTGTCAAAGCTGGCTCGTGCCCTTCCCCAACAATGCAGTGCACTCCATATTTTCCCAGGGGAAACGCAATCATTTCCTAGCAGGTCGGACTGTCATGCTAAAAAGCTCTTCTCTTCTGCCAGTACTTTTCCAGTCTCGAACGCCTACGCTTTGCTCAGAGCTCCGGTCACCAGCTCGACGACTTGACCCCGGAAGCCTCGGACGACTTGCTTGACGGGAATCAAGCCCTCAAACGCCGGAAGACGAAGAGATCGATCCGCCGGTCGCGGACCCTCTCGGTCGACTCGGGCTACTTTGCAAGCTTGCCCGACAAGGTGCAGAGAACGCTCTTGACGCCAGAGGAGCGGAGGATTGCGGCGAGGAGTAGGAGGCAGAGTGTTATGTTGGATGCGGCAGACGAGGCTATTTACAAAATCGGAAGGCGAGCGTCGAGAGTCTTGACACCTGACGACCTGAGTAGCCTTGGCACTCTCAGTTTGCCATCATCGCCAAGACGAGCCAGCATGGATTCCGCCATGGCAACTTCGAAGCCGGCCCACTTTTTGGAGAAGGATGTGCCCAACTCTTTCTTCGAAAGTTTCAGATGGCTGGATGAGGACGAGGACTTGGACCTGCGCTTGAGTCTCGATGATTACAATTTCAACCGGGAAAACAGCATCAAACCGTCCAAGCCGAGAGGTCCCTCATTTCGGAGGCACCTTTCGATATCGAAGATACACCTCCCCAGACCCTCCCTCTCTCAATCCTCGACCCGCCCCGGCACGAAAGACACCTCGGTCACGCCTGCAACTCCTGTTCATCCTGCGAGTCCCTTGTCGAACCTGCCGAACCATGCACGAAGGCGATCCAGGGCGTTGTCGCTGATGACTTCGAAGCCCAGCATGTCAGAAAATACCGACAGGGTCGGGCCTATTGACGCTGCGGCCGCCCATTACCAGGATCCCGAGGCTCGATTGAAGCTCCGTGTGTATCTCGCATCGCCCCAAAAGTTTGATGAAGCAATAGAATTTGGCTTCCCCTCAAATGACGTCCTCTCGGCCAAGCCGCTCCCCGAGCTGAAGCCGCCCAAGAGGCGCCAATCTCGTCAAACCCCAACTGACGACGAAATTCTTCGAACATTCTTGTCTGATGACAAGTCGTCGATTTATAGCGAAGGCGACGACGCCTCGGCTCCGGACCCCGACTCTCCCAAGACTCCCGAGACCATGGATAAGCCTTCAGCTTTGATGCGGCCACTCCGACTCAATACAGAGCCGGTTTTAATGCCCAAGGCGTCGGGAGAATACGCACAAGCACCGGCATCTGCACGCGAAATGACGCTGCGCATGACGCTGACACGGCCAGACTTGAGGGCGGGAGAGGAGCAGATTTATGGATGGCAGAAGAGCGTCGTATCACCAGCCAGGAGGTCGCAGTCGACGACGCTAAGGGACGAGCTGAGTCCTGTTGTGACGTACATCCGGGACGGAGGAAATTCAAAGGACAGCATAGAGAGGCAATTCGCCGCACTTGATCAGTGGGAGCAGGACCGTGGCGTTGTGAAGCGAATATGGAATCGAGTCCGACGAAACTAAGTCGCCGATGGGCTCCTCGACGAACTTGGACAGTATTTGAGAGACATTTTGCACCTTTCCACGATTATGACCGGGTTTTTCGTTTTGGGCAGACTTTCTTATACCCTTGATGTACCAATATTTAATGTTTCGTTTGTCTATCTCATTATTCTGTTAGGCTCATCAGTCTTTCCCGGTTGGTTCGCTTTTGCCAACAAGCTTTATAGCGAGACTTGATTTCCCACGAAGGCGCTATGGAGTGGTCACCTTAGTTGAGTAGCAAAATCATCATTGGGCGGAGTTAGCTGGCACCTCGATAATACTAGGAATTGCTAGTACCATCCTCAGATCCTCTTCCCTTCAACCAATGTGAATGGATGAAGGCCAGTGACACACATGAAGTGACTCTGGCTGGGTGAACACAGGGACTAACACGGGTTGCGGAAGTGTCCGAACCAGATGGCCGACGTTCCCGAAATGTTTGTCTGAGTCCACTGACGTGGTGGCGGCAATGGGCACTGGGACTCGGGTACATGCCCAGCTACCAGCATGGTAAAATGGCTTTGTTGCTCATGACAGACACACCTGTACGGTCTCTTTGGGTGCTCTCCAGGTGATGGGTGTGGCGGTCTGTTGGTGGGGCCTGATATTCTTCGGTTTTTTAACCTCGACGTTACTACGACTACTATGCCTCGTGGCAACTCGGCCTGTGACCACCAACAAGTCTGGTCTGGCTGCTTCTAGAATTACAAGGCGATGCAAATGATTACCTCGTGTCTTTTCCATGTTGGCCTCTCCCTTTCTTTAACCACCGTTACATTGCTTATGCTTCTGAAACCTCGCAGCTTTCGCTGGGACCTTTCCCCCCCAAAGTTCTTGCGGGCCGAGTGCTGGAGACCCACGGGGGATCATATGTCGAACGCTGCTAAGTTTATAGCCTTGGGTGGTCAGATATGTTAAGAGTCGAGTTATAGTTATTCAGAGGCGAAGCCAATTTTTCCCCCTGCAAACAGCACTGATGTTCCGATGGTGGGGGACGGATAATCCTCGAGCGGGTCTGAGCGTTTGCTGCTGGCCTACAACCATACACCTCCTTATTGCATGCATGGAAGCACATCCTGATGTAGGTTGCTTCCCTGCTGGCCGCTGCTGGAGCGAGCGGCCGGCCCTCCATCTGCGCATGTCGGGTCGCAGTCGAAGGCTCCCAGGCCCCGTCATCACGTTTTTTTCTGCCATGCTTTGCATATGGATGGGTGGGACAGCCATGTGCGAACTGGATTTCTTGTTGATTGTGGCACCTTTCGTTCGTTATGTTGGCGTTGGACTTTGCTAGCGGAGCAGATCAACTGGGCATTAGAAACGGACAGTGAGCAAGTGAGAAGGCATAGATGGAGATACTGCTGTTCAAAGCAGTACTCCTACAGACAAGTATATCCACATCGAGAGGCCCATCAGCAAAATCTCGCATCGACACACCCGGGAGGGCGAAGTACCTTGAGAGTCATAAGTCTTGTCATGTTCTCAGATCCGCAGGATCGGGCCCCTTCCGTTAATTTGCTCTTTTCACGAAAGTTGCCCTGACATGGCTATCGCCGGATTCATGCGCCGGACCTGGTCAGTTATCGCGAAAATCTCCCATGTCCGCGGTAGCATCCGCCCCCATCTGCCATGTGGTCCTCTTCATGCATCCCCCTGTCGCGATTTTTATAGCCCCGCTCGCGAAGGCATTGTTTGTACTTCAGAGGCAGACAATCATTAACTTTTTCCCTTTTTTTCGTCTTCGAGAGCACGGCATGTGGCATTATTCACAGGAACTCGTTCTGCCCCTCGCATTGAAATATTGCCAGCTATTGAAATCCGGAGAATGCCCTGTCTCTTCCCCGGTTACCGGAGGGGCCACTTTTTGTCCGGTCGCTAGTGCCAGTCCCGGGGTGGCCCCTCTTTGACCGCCATGGAGACCCCAGCCAACGCCGATGTCCTTACCCAATGGAGTATAACTGCATGCTAGTCCAAGGTGACATTTGTTTCCTATTGCTCGGTGTTTCAATGTTCGTGACAAAGGTTTCTCACATTAGTCGCTAGCTTCGGTATCAACACACCAGTATTTGTTTTGAGAATGGAGTAGTCTGCGGGTGGGACCAGAGGGAACCAGGTACGGCTCTTGAAAAGCAATGGTGAGTTGGGACAAACACAAGCCACCAGGTTTTTACTACTGATCAAGGCAACCACCCACACTCGTATTTGGTTCCCCTCCCGTATCAATTGAATCTGTCTTACTTTGAGCCGGATCTTATTACCTTGTGCGCCGTTCTACGACAGCAGACTCGGTATTTGCTCGTCCCCGAACCCTGGACCTGTTGCCCCAGCCTGCAGGAAGACGGGATGCTGGGTCTCCCGACATGTTCTGCTTATCTTCTTAGTGTTGCGCAACAGAACTATTGGAATACGAAATGGCAGCGGGGAAGAATGGTGATTCCTGTCACACGAAAGTAAATACAATGACTCTGAAATGAATCGTGCCTGCCTCGACGCCTACAAGGGCACTTGCATCTCAATCTGGTTAGCAAGCAAGACACTGATACTACACTATAAGCCCAGGGATGCTTGTTGATGATACTAAAGTCTGGGGTCACCGAGCTAGCCTTCCACGCCAGATCCGTGTTCGCAGTGGTAACCAAAGGTGCTATGGTAAAGAGAATCATGCCAAACAAGCAAAGACATCATGACACCGCCAGGAGCCTGCTGTACGTTTCTCAGAAACGGGGAATGACCCTAGCCCTCGTGGCGTAGATCAACTGTCTTCCATTTTCTAAGCGCGAGTTATTCCATCCCACCGGCCAGGCACGGATCCCTATTTGCTTTCCCTGCTGATTTTCTTCGCATCTCAAACATACTGATAAAACAGTAGTGATAGCGTCATTTGCCAAAATGTTAGCTGGTCACCCACTAACATAGGTTAGTTTGTCACTGGTGCGTATGTTTTGTTCGGCTTCAAATATCATGATTGATCGCCGCAAAAACCTACGCCTGAGGAAGAAAACCTTCTCGAAGCTAGTAGCATCGAGATCGTCACCTTCTCAGCCAGTGGAACCTTTTAAAAGCCGCACTATGGCTGGCTGCATGGCAATGACGCCTCGGCAAGTCTTGATATGATTGCCCCGCAGGCACATTTACTCTAAAAGTCACAACCCCGCAGTCGGGCTCAGATGGCGCCAAAAAAATTGCCCCGCCATCCGACCAAGCACCTCGATATGATCTTTCTTGCTTCAAAGTACATCAGATTGGACCGTGTAAACTAGTCGGTACAGTATTTGATGGGAGTTTTTTTGTGTATTTATATTTTATTTTATGGTTCGCTCGCTCTAAATTGGCGCAGTTTTGGAGGCTGTATGATCGAAGTTTATGGCGATGGCGGTAGCCGAAGCGTACAAGCGTCGATTCATAACAATATGGTTGGCTTTTGGCTTTTGTCACTTTTTGGCGGACAGGTCCAAACTGTGTTGAGAAGAGGAGGTTCGAATGCGCATGTAACTTCATCGACAACGATCGCCGTTGACAGGTGCTAGCCAGCTCGGGCTGGAATGCAATTGCCAAAGTGAGATCCTAGAGGAGCGCCATCCTGGTTCTCGACCGGAGTCGCCAACCGTGGATCTCGCCATTTTGGCCGTACCTCTCTGCTGGCGGGTTCCAAGCCGCCGTCAGGTTAAAGCATGCGCGTGCCACCACAACGCCCACCTTCCTCTCCCCTTTGTATACTAGGCAGGTTGTGCCTTGCGCAATCCGATTTCTTTTTGGTGGTTTTTTTTTTTCATGCAGCAGATATCGAAAGGAGGCTCGAGAGCCTCGGGGGAGGCGTAGAGTGGGGGGTACAAACTCCCAGAGTTGGCTCCTTGGCTCCACACCTCATGTAGGTGTGATGGTAGTTTTTGCGCGGCGGGCTTCAAGATGTTGAAAGAGAGGGGAAATAAGAAAGTAGTTTGTGGGCATCGAGCCTTGAGCCTTGGAGGAAGATCTACCTATTACTAGATACGAATATATGTGTGTGCGTGCGTGCGTGCCTATATGTTGGTAGTGTTCAAAGATATTGCAGAAAGATCTGTGCGTTCGCTACGCATATGAATCTGCGAGACTGCAACCTCCTTTCCAAATCTTCGTCCAGGAGCAAAGTTCCCTGGAGGCCAAGTTCGGCACCAAATGGAAAAGTAAAGTGTAACAACGGCTCTTCGTTTTTCACAAATTCGCGATGGCCATCTTGGGGAAGAAAGGCTGGAGAATCCCCGGGCCCGACACACGCAGGAATGGCTTACTTAGAGAAGGCTGGTTTTTGCTTCTCCCCAACCAGCAGCGCCGCGGAATATCCCAGCCTTCCACGGTTGGACAAGCCATGGTCGTTGATGGTTGGTGCGAAAGGGGTTCAGCTAGGTTCGTTGCAGAAAACTGGGCTTCGGCTGGAGGCGGTTTTCAGGTGGAAAGGGAGAGCCGATAATACAAATGTCTGGTTGCAGCTACGGGACAGGTCTTGAAGGCCATCAATGAAGCATCTGGTGAGAAATCTTCACCACCCACCGCCGCCTCACTCGGCCGATTTGAGAACCGCGGGTTCATATTAGTCGGTTGCGAAGGAGGCTTTGACGAGTGACGAAGTTGTGCAGAACCCCCGGCACTTGATAACGAAAGCACTCTTGCTGGCAAATAGAGAAATTAGCCCCTTCATGCTTCAGTCGTCTGGTTGACTCTTTTGCTCGTGGAGGCGATAAGCCATCAAGATCTTCCTCATCTGTCTGTAAACTTCTACCAACTCCCGAGAAATGCCGGTGACTAGTTTAGACTAGCATGCATTGTTACGAACCCTTCTGTAGTATTGGTAGGCATCGTCAACATGGACACCATTCCCAGAATATGTCGGCTTGCTCGGCCCTCTGAACAATATAGTCTCATTTCTCTGCGTTCTGCTCTTCACCTCGATGCATGAGCTTGGGCTCCGCTATGGGCACGTGGCATACGGACGAGGTATGCTCGTTAATAAATTCCTAGACAGGTCGCAACTCGAGATGGTAACAGACCAACTTGTCTCTCAATATGCGTCCCTAACGTGCAGTCTTTGCAATCTCGGCAGTCCGGTCGTATCGGGAATGCTCACCGTAGTTTGTCGACGCAGAGGTAATAAAGCAGAACACAATTTGAAGGAAAAAAGGGATGGAAAGGAAGGCTCCGACTCTAGATCCAGGCAGGGCTATTCTAGGGAACCGGTCCTCAACCTTTATCCATGCCCACTTGGCTAGACAGCCGGTGGCGCGAGAACCCATGGTAGAGGGACATGAAGAAAGAGAAGGCTCCTGAATTGCTCGTCGACCTGCCCAGTTTCACCCATGTAGAAAAAGGGAAAGACCAGTTCCTCACGTCCTCGTACAGTCTGTTTCTGGCGGTTTCTGGCTCGCTGCTTCCGCAGCCGTTAAGGTCGCATGGTCTTTCAAAATCACGCATCCCATTCTAACCTCATGTACTCCTAGCATAATGGCGAAAAGGAGACAGACGACGAGGAAGCCAAACTGTTCGACAGGTTGCTTCCATGAAAGCCCTTTCTTAACGTGTTCGCATAGAAATCAAAATCCAGAACCCTCCCGGTTTGGTTGCCCCTAACTCGCGCCACCATGTATTCTGAAATCCCTCACCAAACCGGCTCCGGCTCGTTTGGTGTTCTTTGCATACTCCTTCCCCATCTAGAAGCGACTGAAGTAGCTACATGCATGCTCCGTGTCGAATGGTACAAAAGAGAGAAAATGTCCCGCAGCAATGTACACAGCACACCGCCTCTATACCTCCTCGTCACTGTCCTCGCCTAGCAGTTCACCCTCATCGTCATCCGTAATGCCATAGTCGGCAGCACCCCTGGCAAAGCTATCCCTGGTTGTGAACCGCCTTGTCCCACTCGACAACCAACTCCTTCCGCTGCCGCCACCGGCCACCTTCTGGTATGCCGACGTGGCCGACCGCCAAAGACCCGTGGCAACTAGTGGCAGCGCCGCAATAACGGCTACAATGGCCGACAGGGCAATGACGGGGTACCGCACCCAGGGCGCGTCGCTGTCGAAGCCGCCTGACTCGCCGAGGCGGATCTGGCCAAACTTGCCTTGCCAGTTGCGCCAGACCCACCAGCCCGCGGCTCCGGCAATGGCGAAGGGGATGGTGACGGCGAAGAAAATGGCCACACCCGAAGTCTGGTGTTTTTTCTTGAACTCCTCCTCGTGGCCGGGGCATGGCTTGGCGTCGAAGCTCTCGTCCATGGTCTTGCCACCCTTGCAAGTAGTGAGGGGAATCTTGCGATAGCCGGTGATACCCGGGAACTCGATGGCATCGGGGTTCCTTGCGCACCATTCCTTGGCGGTGAGTGGCGAAGAGCCCTTGACAAGCTTGCACTGCTTCGAGTTGTCAAGCTCAAAGTTGTAGGCGCTGCATGGGAGCTGATGTTAGCAATCGTAGTTCGCAGTTCCGACAGCAGAGAAAGTAACTCACCATTCAAAGTCCTGGCGCATGCAGGCGCAGTTCTCAACGTCGAGGCTGAGCTTTATCTGCTCTGCATTGTAGCACTTGCTGGTCTTCTTCTTGCGCATATATTCTCGCTTGTGGCCGAACAAGCACCCGTTGCCACCTTCAGGGTGCTGCGGTGTCCAGGCCGTGTAATCATCGGCCCCGCAGGGCTCTGACGCCAGCCCGCTGAAGTCGACGTTGATGGCTGTCATGCCTTGGGAGGTTTTACACCACAGAATAAAGTTCCTCGAGAGGCCGGATCGAAGAGAGGTTACGTCAAGCACCTCGACATCCTCATCCGAGAACTTGTACTCCTCCCAATTGTCGCCCTGGTCTGTCGAGTAGAGAAGGTGGTTGGTCTTCTCCTCGTGGATGCCGCGCTTCCACTGCTTGACAAGGACCGTGATGGATCCCCGATCTCCGTATTGCCACGTCCAGAGGCCCTTCTGGACTTGCTTCCACGTCACACCGGCGTCTGCTGTCATGTACGTGTCGGCATCTTCCAACTTGCCAAGGTGAGGTCCGACATTGCCAACGCCAAACATGAGCCCGACGGCTGTGGCGGCAGAGAAGGTCTTCTTCTTGTCTTCTCGTTCCGTGTAGCCGTGGAGATGAAGAGCGCAATTTTCATCGCCACGCGAGCTTTTGCATGGCATCGACTTCCCATCCTTGTCCTTGGCAGGAGGCGGCATGTACAGCCATTGCGCACCATCGTCATGCGTTATCTTGGTCTGCAGCTTCTTTTCGTTACCCATCTTGTCGCGGTTGGCCACCGTGTTGACAACACTGACACCTTCGAGGCCTGGAATCTTCTCAAAATCGACGTAGAACTGATCGTTGCAGTTTACGCCGAGAGCGCTGAGAACGTACTCGGTGCCGTTGGAGTTGCTCTTGATGATGTTGCCATACTGTCTTCCTTCGCGTATCTCGGTAGCAACAAAGAGATTGATGGCATGCGTGGAGCTGTCGAGCACGGTGTACTCGCTATTTGACTTGGTCTCCCAATTGACGGGGAATTTGGCTTCGGCGAAAGTCTTGCCGTCCATAGTGGTGAAGGCGAGAAGACCATCCTCGCCCTTGACCTCGGCCGCAACCACAATGAACTCGGACATGGTAGCAAATTGCTTGACGCTGACCTCTCGGCCCTTGCTGTCTTTGATGACGGGATAGGCTTTGTCCCCTTCGAAGAAGTCGTTAATGACCACCATCCGCTTTGGCGTTGTCCGGTCGTTGCTTTCCTCCTTCTTGGCCACGCAAACAATCTGCTTGATGTTCCGACGATCTTCGTACGCCGAATGACCAGTGAATTCGCAGTTCGTGACGTCGCGGACAATTGTCTCCCAGTGGTCTCCACGATCCTTCGAAACGGACGCATATTGAGGTTCACCTTCCTCGCCCTTGGCGATAAAGATGATCCAGTCTTTCCTGTCAGGGTGAAAGGCAAAGGGCATGCCGTCCGTAACTGGGTATCCGGGCGCTTCGAAGTGGTGGAAGTTGATTCCCCTGTCAATGGTGTAGACAACCTTCCTCGAGTCTTTGGTGGTGAAGAACACTGCATCGGTGAAGTAGGGATGCGGGTAGATGCCCAAAACCGTCTCCTTCTCAAGAATCCTATCCCACGTCTTACCGTGATCATTGGTGCGCCATAGCTTGTTTTCTGTCTCCATCATGGGTCCGTGATAGGTGACGGGGCGAACAATGACGGTTTCATCATCTTGAGAGCTGGATTCTCCCCTCTCGAGATAGATCTTCTCCAGGTTGGTAAGATCTGTGTCGAAGTGGAACGGCTTATGGTCGGGGTTGCCGCCGTTGTGTGGCTTGGAAGACGGCGTTGTCGATTCGGAACACTTTCTCTCCACCAAGTCGTCCTTCTGCTTCCCACCAGTCCTTTTACACGTGTTGCCGGGAATGAGTCGCCAGCCCGACGAGCCCCTGAACGTGGCATCTCCATCCTTGCCCTTGCAGGAACCTTCCGTATCGATGAGCTTGCCTTTCTTGACGCACTCGCTATCTTCCCTCACAAAGTTGTAGTCGCACTCAAAGTCGGCGTCGTTGCACTCGCAGTTATCCGTCTTGGGGACCACCTTTTCAAACTTCTTCTTGATGAAGCAGTCAGCTGTCTTCTTGCGGCGCCGGAACGTCTGCTTGTGCCCCATCAAGCACGTCGGGTTGCCATCCTTGTCCACTCGGGCGTGGAAGTCCTCCATATCGTCAGGGCCGCAAGTCCTTTCGTGTAAGCCTTCAAAGTCGATGCTGATGAGCTTGATGGATTTGTCGCCCGCCATTCCCATGAGAACAAACTTGAGTGTGGAGGAATCGTCACTGGTGGTTGTGAGGAGGGGTGCGATCTTCACGTCATCAGGGAACGCCACCTGCTTCCAGTTTTTTCCATGGTCAAGGGAATAGCTGAACTCGGTGACATCGGCCTTGGTTGAATCCTTCACGGCTACCAAGATCGAGCCTTCGTCGCCGAACTCGTACTTGTGTGGTCCTTCGAGAGCCTTGGTCCACGTGACACCAGCATCGTCGGAAACGTAGAGCCAGGCTTCCTTCATCGACTTGAGATGGTCCCCCGTGTTTCCGTTTCCCATGACAAGGCCCGGGGCAGGACTGGAAAACACTCGACCTATGTTGTCCAATTGGGTGACGGAGTGCAAGTGAATTTTGTCGCCGTCGTTGGTCTTGATGTCGGAAAAGGTACGCCCGTCATCGAAAGAAATCCGCGTTACGATTTTCTTCTCGGCTTTGCCCGCCTTGACGTCGTCTCCGTTTTCTACTTGGTTCACCAAAAAGATGCCCTGTATGCCGGTGATGCCCTCAAAGTCCACCAGGCCACGGTCGTTCCGGTTTGTATACTCGAGGTTTTCGGTGAAGTAGGTGCCATTGGAGTTGCTGGTAAACAAAACACCGGTTGGATTCGACGGACGAGTGGTCATGACATCGATCTGGATGCTATAATTGGTACTCTCGAGGACCGTATATGCTTCTTGGTTCACCGTGTGGCCGTGGTTGGTTGGGAACATGGCTCGGTGCCACTTGACCGTGTCGTCGGTGACGAAGAGCGCCATCTCGGTCGTCATCATCGACGACGTGGCGGCGAGCATGTACTTCTTGACTGTCGCGATGTTGGCAACGCCCGCCACGCCTTTCGTCGTGTCCATGTCAGGCTCGAATTCGGTGTACATGTTGTCCTTGACCAGGAAGAAATTGTCCGAAATCATGAGTCTCTGGTCTTCGGCGAAGGGCGAGAAGGGATCTCGGGCGATGCACAGAATGCGCTGCTTGTCGAATTCGTCCTGCCCAGTGAAGAACTCCTTCGTCGACTTGGCCCACCAGCACCCTGCCGTGTTGCCCCTTAGTATCTCGTTCGTCTTGAAGTTGTCGAGGGTGTAGGCTGCTTCCTCGGCGCAGAAGATGGCCTGACACTTCATGCCGTTGAAGATGATGCGATCCGGATCGGCGGCGTTAAACTTGAGGATATCGTCTCGAAATGCAGATGTCTCGAGTTCCGTGTCGAACTTCGTCCACGACTTGCCACGATCCTTGGTCTGGTAGTGCGTATGACTCGAACCGAGGACGTAGGCCCGTTCCGCATCGAATTCGTGCATGATGAGCTTGTAGGCCTTGTCGGTTATGTCGCCAACCTTTGCCCAGTTGGCGCCGCCGTCGTCGGATCGCCATATCGTGTTGTCGGCGCTATCGTGGAAGACGAGGTCATCCGACCCGCGGAAGTAGTTTAGTGACAGAGGTTGACCCTTGAGCGGAGTGACATTGACCGTCGGGCTTTCTGACTTTGCGACAGCCACCGTCCACCAGAGAAGGGTCGATGCCAGGGTTCGCCATGAGGCTACAGCCTTCCCCCGTGTCCTCATCTTGTCGACGTGAGAGTAGGGTCGTTCATCAAGGGGGAAGGAGGCAGAGGGAGTGTAACCGGTAATTGTTATCTCTGTCTAGGCCGGCAAACAGAGGCAAATATGCGAGCCAACAGGAAAGTTGTTTCGCTTCAATAATCGTCAGTGGGTTGGGAAAACAGCAGCTCCTCCAAATTGACGCTGGAGGAAACGTCAGCCTGTTCCAGGCACGATTTCGGTTTGGTCACAGCGCGGTTTCCGGTTCCGTGGCTTAGCTCGTCTCGCTATATTGGTAGCGCCACGCTGGCTTTTCCTTACTGGTTGTCCATCAAAGCGCATTCTCGCCGATACCCCCACCAAGTGCCGGTCCGACGTAATCAGGGGCGAAACTTTTCCTTCCATACAGTGTCGCAAACGGAGCTCGCACCCCCATATACACGGCCCCCAACATCCACGGCGACTGCCACCTGGTTTGTTAGTGAATGGTGCAGGCGCCTTTATTCAGTAAACCGAAGAGCTGATTTCGAATAGAGACTTGAAATTAAGAGTATTTAAAGTATCAAACATGCAGACCATCTGCTTGCTCCCTTGTCCTCAACGCCATTGAATGCTATTTTACAATTCGGTCTTCTCTCTCATTGCCGCAGCCAACTTCCTCGCGGCTGTTAGCTTATCATACACCTCAACACTCCAGTGGCTAGCGTCACCCCTGTTCTGCTCCTTGATTCGGCGGACGTGGTACTCCCAGCACCCTTCTTCGGTAGTGGTCGCCTCAACCCTGCACACCGAATCCTGGGAAGCTGGTCCTCGAGGCCACACTCCTAGAGTGGCTCCTCCTTCCAAATCAAGAAAGGTGTCCAAGAGAAGAATTCCCACCTTCCTCTGCGCTGGCGCCCATGCTTCGCCTTCCGGCACGAGGATTTCGAGGAGTTTATTCATACCTCCATTGGCGATGAAATCGTCGCGAATAGAACGGCTCTTCAAGAGGCCTTTGGTGGCAAAGACAGTCGACCCAATCCGCGAGCTCGTCCTGTCAAGTTCGCCGGGGGCAATTTCGCCAGTGGGCATCATGCTGGCGTAGAAAGACTCCTGCAGCTTTGGTCCCTTCTTCGCACACTGCAACTCCATAAACGGCCCCCAGACCTTCTCCACCTGGGCCAAAGCCTTGGGGTTGTTTTGCAATGCACCGCCTAGAATTCTGGCCGCCGATTGCCTATGGTCCGATACGAGAACTCTCGGCTGGTCCTCGGAGGCCATGAGGCACAGAAGGGCCTTCACTGCGTCCGCATCTTCCGTGATCTTAAGCCCGTAGTATATGTCATTGGCCAATTCGCCAAGATTGCTCAGCGCTCCGACGAACTCCGTACTTCCCTTGGTACCTTTCTTTAATACTGCAAGGGAGTCCCAAAACCCAGCCGCCTCAATGGGCGGCTCCTTGACCTGCCCCACGGGCTCGTATGCTGGCGCTCCTTTCGGAATCGGTACTTGCAGGTGGTCTTCTTGGTCCACGACTACGACTGACCGGTCCACAGGGAGGTTTTCTAGCGCGGGGTCGGCCTCACCAGGAACGTTAATCTTGGCTTCTTTCTGGCCAGTCCAGATATTCAACCGGACATGGAGACCACCCGGAAGTTCTTGGTCTTCGTGGACGACCTGGAACTCATCGGTTGGTTGGAAAACTCGGGGGTAGCATTCTGCCGGATCGCTCGTGTGGCAGATCAAATCTGCAGAGTTTGCTGATGGAGAAGCCTCTGTTGCAGAGACACGATGAGTGAAAAGCAATATACCAAGAAAGAGGGTGATGAAAATGGGTGCAAGCCGTGATATCCTGCTCGGCGATGGTGCCATTTCGTAAATGCAGCCCCGCAACGCTGTTGTGATAACTTGCAATTTCGGGGCGAGACTTGGCTGCAAGAAAAGGCCTTTTCTTTCGGATGTGGAAAATATTATGAACTTAAGTCAGCTGGAACCAAATCTTAAGTTCTTCCTGTGCAGCTGATGATTTTATACCAGTCATCCGCTTGGGAATGTGAGATGTCAACGTGTCGCTTTTGAAAAAAGGACAGGTAAGATCTCAAATTTTTGTACAGGGCGCCTGCCCTGATTAGGGCTTAATCTTTGAGTTCTTAGTGTGGAACTGGCGAAATTTTTCGGCAAAGCCCGTGTAAATCTGTAAAGGCTCATTGTGTGCAGAGTAATCCAAATACATCTGTTTGGTAGCGCGCCAATATCTGTAGCTCTAAAGAGACACACAGGCTACGAATTTCCTGCAGAGTCCGTTGAAACTGAACAGTAGTATGTTTGTTTTTGGCACCTGGAATTGTCCCTAAATGTGCACTACCGAGCACGGTTGCCAGTGTAAGATACGCTCACAGGATAAAATAGCCGAGCTTCAACCGGCATTAGACCCCAATTGCCGCAACGACCCGTCACAATGTTCAATTGAATCATGGGACCTGCACATCGTTGAATCTGGGATCGCGCTGTCCAGGACTCAAATTATCACAATGCACGCTCTCCGAAAAGGAGCAGCTCGTCTCACCCCCAACCGGGCTCACTGCTTCCAAACGACGAAACGATTCGCCTCCGGGGCCGGCGCGAGCGGCTGGAACCCGAGCCATGGCGTTGATGAATCCCTTGGGGTACGAAACCTCCGCTCTATCCAATTCGGCAGGATATGGAATTGGTGGGGTTTAAGCTTGAGTATAGGATTTTGCTGACGACAGCATTACACGCAGGCGTCGTTCTGGATCTTCATGTCGCTTCTACCTGCCGGCTGTGCCATCCACTGGGCTTCTCGACGCGGCCCCAACGGCGAGTTGCCTTGGTTGTCGAAGCTCCTCGACCGCCACGGCGATCTCGACGAAGTCTGGAAAGAGAGGAACGCGGTGCAATCCGAGGCCTTGCGGCAGGCCGCCTACGATAGGCTGCTATACACGACCGCACCTCGTGAAAAGCATTACGAGATGAGATACCCTGAGTAAGCCTATCCTCCCCATCGCTTCCTGTGGTTGTGGGGAGCCTTGATATGTCAATAATCAATTATGTCTAACTTTCGGTCCGCAGGACTTTCCACTCTCACTCGCGGAGGAACGTTGCACCAGGGCAGCTCATCAACTTAGATGAAGTTACGGAGAAGTATCGGCAGCAGCACTTGGCAATGGAGGAGAAGAAACGACGCAAAATGGCGGCTAAGGAACTGGCTGAGAATATCAAGAAATAGGAGAAAATACCAAGACGGAATCATCTTCGCGGCAGAAGAACAGTGTAAATAGCTCTTCCCACGCGAGGCTGAGGAGTTGAGAAGGATGTGCATCGTTCATTCCGTTTTCGGTATTAATCCAATTTCATATGTCTTACTAAGGAAACCGGAAACCACTTCATTTAGAACTAGCTCTTTCTTTGCTACTAAAGATGTCCTAGGATTCCAGTGTGACCTTACCAGTGACGTACGGGAAGGATTAACTTTCGCAGTTGCTCACAACTGCATCTGGAATGGGAACTACTGGGCTCGGAAGGTGATAGATGATGATGTTGGACTACGAAGGCAGGAGAGCTAAAAAAGAAAATAATCTACAATGTCATTCTCCAAGTAGTTTCGGTTCCATCGATATCCGTTACAACGATTGGAATATCCTTCCGCGAACGAACTTTCATCCATAATCGTTTTGGAGAGACAACGGTCGTTCGTCTAACTAACTATCGCCATTCGTTCCATTGTCAAGCAGCTTGATTGAGTTCCATCAAAACTCGTTTTGCCATGGGACTGGATTGTAAGACTTACGCAATCTCGACCCTGGACCGAGTCTCCAGACCACGCCGAAGAAATAGACTTCCTACTCCACTCACGCCAACCAGGATGTCCGAATCGACTGCGAAGACACTTCTGGCGACTTTCACGGCCCGCATACCAGTGTGCACGGCTTGCCGAAGAGAGCTGCCTGGGCCGCAACCACCATACCAGATTAATTCTGGGACAGGCAACCCACAAGAAGCCTTTCTGTCTCCCACAAAATCCGCCGCCAAGCCCCGCATTGAGTCAGTGTTCCGGAGCCGAAGGTTGCCATGGATGGGCTACATCGTCTGATGTCCTGCACACATCTGATTGCTCGATACTCTCGACTGGCTACCTGCCACCTGTCTGGGAAGAAGGTTCGACGGCATCTGAGGCCTACTACATGTTAGCACATTCATGGCGTGTATCTTAGCCGAGCCAAGCCAATGAGGAGAATTCTGAACAGGCCGAGGGGTCGTCTGCAAATCGACATCCCGGCTTTGTGCTGACTGACGTGTCAGGGACTAAGCAATGAGTAAAAACTGGTAACGAAAAGGATCCGAGAGGTTCTGCACCAAGCCCGACATCTCAATACCTCCTCGATCTGCTTGGGACCCCAGTTGTGGATAACCACCTGTGAGACTCGGGCAGAGAAACTGGGGTTGGATGGGCGAAAGCCATTCAGAAAGCCATGGCCGTTCCGGGATGTCCTGCTCCAACCACAGAATGAGCCAGCTCTAAGATCAATATTGAAGCCAAAGGGTGGCGCAATGGAAGTAGTCAGAACGAAAGAGACCGACTCTTGGGCCAGCGCGTATGCAGGTGCCAGAGGCGACTTTGGTGTGAATAGAAGTAAAAACGCTGTGAACAAGCAAAGTCAGGACCTCACATATGGACGTTGGGGGGTTCGAGTGGAACCTCACGGACACCAAATCTATACGTCAAAGAAAAGAAATGTAGGGATAAGCCCGGCCAAAAAGGTCGTCACAACCCGATCGAGGGAGATCATGGATGCATATCATGACCGGATTCTAAGACTTGTTAATGTTTGGTGGACAAGAAAGCACCCACCTGAACCGCGAGTCGAGCACGTTGCATCATCTGACGACCCATGTAATAATCAGGATAGACTTTACTAGATAACTAGGTGGATTCGTTGGCAGAATCTGAGTCTGAGTTGGGGACTATGTCTGCTTTCCATGAAGTTGGAAGACAGGTTGACTGGCTCTAGGCCCTCGTCTCTATTACGGCTCCTTGGCAAAGACACAAAGATCGGGAACAAGACAATCGAAGAGTCACTTCTTTACCTAGACGGAAAACCTTGGTAGGACATGCCCGCTAGAACCTGACCTAAGGCTTCACTAAATTTGTACCCCTCGAGGTGGAAGACAGCAATCTAGACACTAGCCTAGAAACAGGGATAGCTGTCAGCGATAGAACATAGCAGGAAAAATGGTCGTTGTACCCCTCTTTAGTTACAATCAGAGGAATATCAACCAGAGCGTCTTTGCTTTTCCGAGTTTGTGGCAGGCTTTGTCGAAAAAAATGGAGATAACTATCGTGCTGATCCGAATATTTCGCCTGAGCATGATGAAGATCTCAGTAAATGTTGGGACCGAAAGGTACTTGCGAACCAAGTTTATTCTCTTTTCTCGTCTTGTGATAACTGGGCTTAATACCGCCCGAAACCAATGCCATTGCGCCAATCCCCGGTGACAATGCTCAGATGCCTAGCCGACGCGTCTCCTTTCGCAACAGAGCCGTTCCCATTTCCTCTGACCACACCTAAGACACTTCCTTACTTGAGAGGAATGAAGCGAGAAGAGTGTGTTGCACCGATACCGGGGCGGCCGTGCTTGACAGGTTTGCTATAAGGAGAGAAAAGGGTTAGGAAATAAGGTCTCTGGGCCAAGAAGCACTTGGCTGGAAGGAGAAAGGACACATACTATGAGATAGAGAACTCTCCCAAGTAGTGGCCAACCATTTCGGGCTTGATTTCCACCTGGTTGAATTCCTTGCCTGAGTAGATGCCAATGACGCTGCCAATCATTTCGGGCACGATAATCATGTCGCGGAGGTGCGTCTTGACAAGGTCGGGCTTCTCGTTGGGCTTGGCCTCTTCCTTGGCCTTGCGAAGTTTCTTAATGAGGCCCATGGGGCGCCGCTTGAGACCGCGGTTGATTCGGCGCCGGGCACGGGCGTGGACGAGTTCGCGGAGCTCATCGGGGGAGAGGTCGAGAAGTCTGTTTCCAGAAGATTTTACCGTTAGCCAAGCTGTTTCGACAATTGTCGTGCCTTCTCGCTGCCTTGGTTGCCGTCGCCTGATCAGAACGACAAATGATGGAGATGCATAGGACTTACGCTTCAAGATCAATACCGCGGTAGGAAAACTTCCTGAACGTCCTCCTCTTCTTCAGCTCAGCAGCTTCCTCAGCATTCTGTTGTTAGAGAGTCGCACGTCAGCTATCAGGAGTTCTGTTCAGAAGCAAAATCCACCCTCGTCCAAACCGCTTCATCAAGAAATCCGGACCGACTCCGAAGAGCAATCTGTTTTTCGGAAATTCAACGTACGTATTCGTCAGCCATGATTGCGATCTTTTCAAATGGATTCGCGAGTTTGGAGTCGAAGAATGTGGTTCGTGATGTTCGCGTTGATAAAAGTTCGAGTGCTGCGAAAACGTCGTCCGGGTGGGGTGCTGTCCAAATTCCCACGTAGGGCTTGTGTGAGTACTTTGGAATTGACCCAACATATCACGTGACGTATCCGATTAGTCATCAGCGTCCACCGACTAACTGACTAACAAACTAGTCAACTAACTTATGGACTTTGACATGCCTCGAACGATAGAGCCGTCACTCAACATGAAATTCACAGATTGACAGCAGAGAAACGCATAAAGCAGGAGAAGATGAATAGAGACAAACCGAGGACCGAAAACTACCAAGAACTGTCAACTACCCTCGTATTTTAATAAAACTGCGAGGACCGCGCCTTCTGCTAAGCCGGTTGCAGAAGGAGTGCAGCTGTTTCCAGGTGGCATGACCAAGTGCAGGACCATCAACATGAAATCTCAGCATGACGACACCGAAGGGATATTCTTATTCTTTGCATTCAATTTCATTGATCTTCAAACGTCAATGCTCCATCGGAGGACATACGGCTCTAACTTCAATTCCTGTACAAGGACAAAAGGTTCCAAAGGTTCCGTCGGAGTACGAAGGAATGACCTCACCGCGCACAGGCTGCCAAGGTAATAACTGTTCTGGAATGCACTCCACGATTGGCGCCAAGGCTGGGTTGAGCGGACTTGAGTCTCCCCGGTTGGTTCCTAAGGGAGACACAATAAGCACGAGTTTCCCAATCCTCATCCACCGCAGACGCTTCTCGTTAGACACGAGGGATGTTATCCAAAACATGCCGAAAACAACTTTGGGAAGAAGAGAGGGCCAGGGCTCCAACAGCTAATGTCTAAGCTCTGCCCGCGATACAAGGCAGCACTTGCATCTTCCAACTTCGAGATGTCCCGAGCTCGAGTCGTGCTCCTACTAGCCTTCCTCAAGAAGTATGTATCTCATCATCACCGCATTCTCGCCGAGTTGAAGCGCAATAAACTGCCCACGAGACCCGATTGTCAAGTCATCTACTGATAGTCTTGGGTCTCTCAAAAGTGCCTTGTCATACTTCCCTACCCCCGCTGCTGATGGGTATAGCGCTTGGCAATGTCTTGGTTCCGGCAGGGGATGGTGCTTCAGAGAAGTCGGCAAGATGCAACTGTGCAGCGAATGCGATTCTAGTGAACCGGCATGCTCTTTGACTCGGACAGTAGCACGCAAACACCATACTTGTTTTCCAACCGTCTTTTCGAAATTCTCAATGTGTTGGGTGTCTTGGCACCATGGGCTGTCTTTCCTACTGCTGCTCATCCCCGCCACACTCTGCGGCTATTCCTTGACCGGGAAGAGGAGCAAGTCCGACAACGTGGACACCATATTATTAGTGGCGTCACTCTCTTGGCACAGCTTCTGACCAACCGGCGCGAAAGCAGAGTCCTTCCAACTGGCCTGATAGCATTTGCCAAGTCTTCCTCCCAGGAATTGCCAAAAAAGCCGATTCAAAAATGATTGATATTGTTACCATCGCACTTACTGCTACTAAGGATGCT
>Ga0247774_1000274_pt1 | contig 24984 bp, 20 predicted proteins | sample UWRJL001104B6_FD_179933 | JGI IMG/M metagenome (GOLD analysis project Ga0247774, IMG submission 179933) | Plant litter microbial communities from Arlington Agricultural Research Station in Wisconsin, United States - UWRJ-L001-104B-6 | ecosystem: Environmental > Terrestrial > Plant litter >... | reverse complement strand
CCAAGGTCGCCCGCCGCTGACGTGAGCCATGCTGCGACTGATCAGCGGCTTCGAGCGTCGGGTGAGCGCGGACACGCGCGATTTGATCTTTCGCTGTTTGTTTTCGTCGATCTTTCTCGGCCTGGGCAGCGAGCACCTGCTGGATGACCGTCTGATTCAGCATTTCATGCCGATTTGGGTCGGCTATCCCTTGCTCGCCTCGCGCCTCAGCGGGATCGTGCTGCTGATCGGCGGTCTATCGATTCTTACGGGCTACCGCATCCAACTCGGGGCCCGGCTGCTGGGCGCTTTCGTGTTCATCGTCACCTTGACGGTGCACGTGCCGGGCGTGTTTCAGGTCCCGGCCGATATTCCGCCCGATGCGGCTTGGCTCTGGGCCGTGTTCCAACGCTCGAACCTGGTCAAAAACCTGTGCTTGTTCGGCGTCTGCGTGCACCTCACCACGCACGCCCCAGGTCGCTTCAGCATCGACGCGTGGCGCGCGCGCCGCCTGACCCGCGCGAGCTAGCGCCCCTCCGAGACCTCTTCGATCGTATCCGGGATCAGCCCGTGGGCTTCTCGATGCACGAGCAGCGCTGCCTCGGCACTGGGCGCTTCGGACAGGCACATCACGGTTCCGCTCGCGGGATCGAGCCAGTAGTTCAGGTATTTCACTTCGTGTTTGGCGCCTTCTGCCAAGTCCTTCTTGTGCGCTTCTGCCACGTCCGAAGCGGTGACCTTGCCTGCACCCAGGTGATGCACGTCCATGAACAACTTCTTGCCGGGCGTGGGCTGCCAGTCCGCGCTGTCCGAAAGGACCTCGCTGATGTTACGGGCGAGCAGACCGTGGGCTTCGCGATGCACGGCGTTGGCCGCCTCGGCCGAGGGCGCCTCGGCCAAGCAGTAGATCTTGCCCGCCTTTTCATCGACCCAATAGGCCTTGTACTCGACACCGTATTTGCCCTCCGTGGCCAGGTCCTTTCGATGCGCGCCGGCGACATCCTGGGCCGTCACTTTCCCAGGGCCGAGATCGTGCACGTCCATGAACAGCTTTTTGCGGGTGATCGTGACTGGCGCGCCCGCCGTCGCCGTTTTCGGCTGCACATCCGTATTCGTTCGAGGCTTCGAGTCGGCTTGCGTCTTGGTGTCTGCCCCAGATTGCTTCTCGCATCCCGCAGCAATCAACCCCATGAGCCCGACCATCATGATTGCGTTTCGCATGTTGAGCGATACGGAGTGAGAGCTGCGCCGTTTCGCCGTTGCTGAAAGGAGCAGAAGTCGGCGGAAGCAGTCCGTGGGCCTCGCCCCTGGGTCGTTTGCCGATCGGGTGGCGGACCGGCAACTCCGTTGGCGGCTGCGGTTGCTGGCGTCGGTCGCGACCTGTCCACTCGACTCGACGCGAAAAGCGCGAAAAGTACAGAGGGGCATGCTCGTGCGAACAGAGGGTGTGCGCGCAAGAGCATGCCCCCTCGGCCCCCCCTCGGTTCCCCCCGCCAGGCCTCGCGCGTTACCGCCGAGCGGCTCGAACTGACCCCGTTGTAGTCTTGGGGGGGCGACCGAGTCATTGTGGGCGCGCGCCAATCGCTTGTGGAATTGCGCCAGCTGAACCCGCGAGGGTGACTATTCGGCGGCCGAGCGGGGACCGAGCCTGCCTTGCATGGGCTCCACGAAGGATCCGCCCAGGTGGCGGCTGCGAAAATCCCCCGGGGTGCTGCCCGTCCAACGGACGAACGCATGGTGGAACGCCGAGGGGTCGTTGAAGCCGAGCGCATAGGCGACTTCGGTGATGGCGAGCTCGCGTCGTCGCAGCAAACGCTCAGCGGCCGCGCGGCGCGTGCTCGCGGCGATCTCCGCGTAGCTCGTGCCCTCGCTGCTCAGCGAGCGTTGCAACGTACGAAGTGACATGCCAAGTTCCTGCGCCAGCGTCGCGACGCCCGGATCGAGGCCCGATTGCAGCGCCGCCTCGACTCGCGCGCTGACGCTCGGAGAAGGCGAAACGGCCTTCAGCGCAGGCTCCGCGTAGCGCCGCAGGAGCTCGGACAGGGCGTCGTCACGGCTTTGCATGGGCGCGTCGAGCAGGCTTCGATCGAACGAAAGCTGGTCGAAAGCAGCGTCGAATTGGGGCGTGACGCCGAAAAGGGCTTGATGGGGCTCGAGCCGCTCGGGCGCCGGGTGTCGAAAGGTCACGTGCCGCAACGCCCAAGCTGGACTCGCGAAGCGTCGAAAGAAGACCTGGCGCGCGCCCAACAGATACTCAGCAACTGGCGCGAGCGGAGGTCGCGCTGGGCGCTCGTGCAAGGTGATGGTCGCCTCGTCGGCGTTGACCTCCAACGTCCATTCGATGGCGTTGGTGATGAGCGGTAGAAATTCGAATTTGGTGCGAAGGGCTGCTTCGACGGTTCGAGCGTTGCCCTCCAAATAGGTGATGACATCACACGTGGTCAGATCGACGTGCTCGGCCGCGCGCAGCGCAAAGGAGGGATCACCGGTGACCTCGAGCAGGCGTCCCCAGACGCCGGCGATCTGAGGCAACGGCAGCCGGACCTCCCAGCCGGTCGTTGCCGGATCGGGCATGTCGAATTCCGCGAAGACTGACGCGGCCGAGATCCCTAAGTCCTCGAGCGCGAGCGCGATGGGCCTGTACAAGCGAACAGCAACCGTGGGGGTGAACACGCGCAAGAGCGTACTAAAACAATGCTCCCCCGGCCACCAGCTCGGTCCCAGGCGGCGCGTCCGCGGACCAACAGCCTGGGCTGCTCGCGCTCCCTGCAACCCGGCGGCCCCAGCACTGATAGAGTTCCAATCGTGTCATGCTCCGCGTTTCCCGTGCTGCTTCCTGTCTATTGTGTCTGCTCACGTCTTGGTTCGGCTGTCGTCCCGCCCGTCAGGCGGCGCCAGGTGAGGCGATGACCCGCGTGACCCCGCCGGCTCCGTCCGCCGCGCCCGCCGCGCTGCGCTATCCCGATGCGCCGCGTAGCGAGCAACGAGACCAGTATCACGGGGTCGTGGTCGCCGATCCCTATCGCTGGCTGGAAGCGATGGACTCGCCGGACACTCGGCGCTGGATCGATGCCGAGAATGCGCTCACCGCCGCGCACTTGAGCAAAATTGCCGCACGCGCGCCGCTCGAGCGACGCTTGCGACAATTGTGGAATTACGAGCGCTGGGGTGCTCCTTCACTCGAAGGTTCGCGCCTGGTGGTGGCGCACAACGACGGCCTGCAAAACCAAACGGTGCTCTATACGCTCGACAAAAATGGCGAGCGAAAGCCGCTGCTCGACGCCAACACGCTGTCCAAAGACGGCACGGTGGCCCTCGGTTCGTTCGCGTTCAGCAACGACGGCCAGAAAATGGCCTACGGTTTGGCGGAAGCCGGCTCAGATTGGCAGGTCTGGCGCGTGCGCGACGTCGCGAGCGCGACTGACAGCAGTGACGTATTGCATTGGGTCAAATTCAGCGGCGCCAGCTGGAGCCACGACGACCAGGGCTTCTACTATGCGCGCTTCGATGAGCCGAAGCCGGGCGACGAGCTCACGGGTCAGAACTACGACCAGAAGGTGTACTATCACCGGCTGGGCCAACCGCAGTCCGCCGATACGTTGATCTACGCCCGGCCCGATCACAAAGAGTGGGGCTTCAGCGCGAACGTCAGTGAGGACGGACGCTGGTTGATCTTGTCCGTCAGCATCGGCACCAATCCCAAAAACAGCGTCTTCATTCAAGACCTGAACGTGCCGGTCGCCGCGCGCAAAACCATCGAGCTCTTGCCTGATTTTACGGCAAAATTCGAATTCATCGGCAACGAGCGCGATACGCTCTGGTTCTTGACCGACGAATCCGCCTCGCGCCGGCGGGTGATCGCGATCGACGTACGGAAACCGGAGAAGGCCGCCTGGCGCGAGCTGATCGCCGAAGGTCCGGATACGGTCGAGACGGTGAGCGCCGTCGGGGAACGCTTGATCGTGACGCGGCTGGACAACGCGCATACCAAAGTCACGATCCATCGCCTCGACGGTTCACTCGAGCGCGAGCTGGCGCTTCCGGGCATCGGCAGCGCGGGGGGCTTCTCCGGCAAGCGCCGCGAGCGCGAGACCTACTTTTGGTACGGCGGATTTTCGGTGCCGACCGAGATTTGGAAGCTGGAGGTTCAATCCGGCAAGACCAGTTTGTGGCGCCGCCCGCAAGTCGCCTTCGATCCCCAAGACTACGAAACTCGGCAAGTTTGGTATCAGAGCGCCGATGGCACCCGAGTGCCGATGTTCTTGTGCGCTCGCAAGGGGCTGGCGCACGACGGCCAAGCCCCGACCTACCTCTATGGCTACGGCGGCTTCGAAATTTCGCTCACGCCGAGCTTCAGCGTGCCAAACTTGGTGTGGATGGAGCTCGGCGGGATCTTGGCCGTGCCCAACCTGCGCGGCGGGGGCGAATTCGGCGCAGAGTGGCACGACGCCGGCACCAAGTTGCACAAGCAGAACGTGTTCGACGACTTCATCGCCGCCGCCGAATACCTCACGCGCAGCGGCTACACGCGAGCGTCGAAGCTGGCGATCGGCGGTCGCAGCAATGGCGGACTCCTGATTGGCGCCGCGATTACCCAACGTCCCGAGCTGTTCGGCGCAGCGCTGCCCGGCGTGGGCGTGCTCGACATGCTGCGCTTCAACCAATTCACGATCGGTTGGGCCTGGGAATCGGACTACGGCTCACCGAAAAGCGCGCCCGAATTTGCGGCGCTTCGTGCGTATTCGCCGTACCACAACACCAAGCCCGGGACTCTCTATCCGCCCACCTTGATCTACACCGCCGACCACGACGACCGCGTGGTGCCGCTGCACAGTTACAAATTCGCGGCCGCGCTCCAGCACGCGCAGGGCGGTCCAGCGCCGATCTTGATCCGCATCGATACCAAAGCTGGACACGGCGCGGGCAAGCCGACCAACAAGCAGATCGAAGAATGGGCGGACCTGTGGGGATTTCTCGTGGACCAGCTGGGCATCGATCCCTCGCACATCGCGCGCTAGACGAGCATGTTCGATGATGCCCTGCCCGCCGATTTCGCAGTCGAATGGGGCGACCCGCGCGAACCGAGCTGCCCGCTGTTCCCCGAGGAGTTACCGCTCGTCGCTTCCGCCGTGGAGAAGCGTCGGCTGGAGTTCGCTCGCGGCCGGCAGTGTGCTCGTGCAGCCCTGCGTCGCCTGGGCCTCGAAGCTCGCCCACTGCTGACAGGCACTCAACGCGAGCCGCTCTGGCCGACGGGGATCGTGGGCAGCATCACGCACACGACGGCGCTGTGTGTTGCTGCGGTCGCTTGGCAACGCAATTACGCGGGCGTCGGCATCGACGTCGAGCCCGCCGCACCGTTGCTGCTCGCCGTCGCCGAGCGGATCGCCACCGCAGCCGAAATGAGCGCGCTCGATTCGATGCCGCCACTGCTCGCGGCGCGTTTGATTTTCTCCGCCAAGGAAGCCTTCTACAAGTGTCAGTTCTACCGTACCCGCCAGTTCCTCGGCTTCTTCGACGTGGCGATCGCGCTCGAGTCGCGCGGGGAATTTTCGGCGCGGCTGCTGCGCGATGCTGGGCCACTCGAGCGTGACTGCTGCTTCCGCGGAAGCTGGCGGCAGCGCGACGGCTTCCTGTTCACGGCCGTGCACATGCCGAACCTGGGTTAGCCGGACAGGCTGCGCGACGTCCGCACAAAACTGCAACGCTCGAGGGCCGGATTGACGCCGGATTGACGGAGTCAACGAGCCACGGCACCCTCCGCGATTGCGGGCGGGCTCGGCGCACGCCTCGGCTATCGGCGGAAGGGAGAACGGATGCTCGACGAAGGGCTGCTCAGGGAAGAAGAAAAGTGGCGCACGCTGGTTGCGCTCTGGCCCGGCTTCGTCTTGCTCCTCGATGGCAATGACTGCCTCACGTTCGTGAGTCGAGATACCGCACAAATCGACTCGCTGCACGACATCGGTCGGAATTTCTTCGATTTTGTCTCCCCGGACGCGCGGGCGGCGCTGCATGCCGATCTGCTGGCCGTGCGCGCCGGTGGACCCGCGATCGTGCGGCGCGCGCGAGCGCGTCTCGACGACGGCTCATGGCGCTGGTTCGAGTCGCGCTACGTCGGATTCCACGGACAGAGCGTGATGCTGATCGGCCGCGACGTGACCGAAGAAGAGACGGCCAACGCCACGATTCGCCTGCTCGCCGAATCCTCGCGCGAGTTCACCGAAGCGACCGATGACTACGATCGCTTGCTCAAGGTCGTGGCGCACTGTTTGGCCGGGGTCACCGGCGATTTTTGCGCGATTCGTGCCTTGAGTGAAGACGGAGAGACGCTCGAACCGGGCGCGGTCCATCACCCGGATCCCGAGATCACCGCCTGGGCGCAGCAGCTACTGGCGACCCACAGCCAAAGCTCTCGCGAGGGCGTGATGGGTGAGGTGATCATTTCTGGTCAGCCATTGTTTCTGCCTCGCGTTTCCAGTGACGACTACGCCAGGGTGAACTCGCCTCTCTATCGACAGATCCTCGAACGACTGCGCGTGGGCAGTGCGATTGTCGTGCCCATGTACTGTCGCGGTAAGGTGGTGGGCTCTGCCGCGCTTCTGCGTTCCGGCTCGGAGCTCTCCTACACGCAGCAGGATCTGCAGCTCGTGCAAAATCTGGCTGATCATGCTGCGCTGGCGATCGCCAACGCGCGTTCGTTCGCGGCTGAGCGTGTGGCTCGGGCTGCCGCCGTCAAGGCCAACGAGGCGCTGCAAAAATCCGAGGTCGCGCATCGGCTGCTGTTCGAGGCAAGTCCCATTCCGCTGCTGGTCTTCGACCTCGAGACGCTCGAGTTGCTGGCCGCCAACGACGCTGCGGCGCGGCTCTACGGCTATTCTCACGACGAGCTGCTGCGCTTGACGCTCGCGGATCTTCGGCTCGAGACGGAGCGCGATCTGGCTGGGGCGAGCGTGGCCGGCTTGGGCGAAGGTGAGGACGTCTCGATTGTCGCTCAGCGCCGCAAAGACGAGTCCGTGTTTTTTGCCGAGTACTCCTCGCGCCCGCTGTCTTTCGCCGGGCATCGCGCGCGTTTTACCGTGATCAGCGATGTCACCGTGCGCCGTGACGCCGAGGAAATGCGCGCGCTGCTGGCCGCCATCGTACAGTCGTCGAACGACGCCGTGGTGAGCAAGCAGCTCGATGGCACCATCACCAGTTGGAACCAGGCGGCCGAGCGCCTGTTCGGTTACTCCGCGAAGGAAGCCATCGGGCAGCCGATCGCGCTCGTGATCCCGCCCGAGCGAATCGCCGAGGGGCGCGAGCTGCTCGCTCTGGTGGCGAACGGAAAGCGTGTCGAACACCACGAGACCGTTCGTCAGCGTAAGGATGGCAGCCAGGTCCCGGTGGCCATCTCACTGGCGCCCATCCTGGATGCCTCCGGTCAGGTCATCGGCGCGTCCAAGACAGCCCGCGATCTCAGCGCCCAGCGCGAAGCCGAGCAAGCCCTTCGCAGCACCGAAGAGCAGCTACGCCAGGCGCAGAAGATGGAGGCCGTCGGACGCTTGGCAGGCGGCGTTGCCCACGATTTCAACAACATTTTGTCGGTGATTCTGAGTTACAGCGATCTGATTCTGGCCCAGCTCAAGGCGCCCGATCCGCTGGCCGCCGACGTGGGCGAAGTACGCACCGCCGCGTTGCGCGCAGCCGAGCTCACTCGGCAACTTCTGATGTTCAGTCGCCAGCAGGTGATCGCGCCCAAAGTGCTCGACCTGAATGAGGTGGTGGCCTCGGTCGATCGAATGGTTGCGCGCATCCTGGGCGAGGACATCGAGCTCGTCACTTTGCCTGCGGCAGGCTTGGGGCGCGTGCTGGCCGATCGCAACAACGTCGAACAAGTGATCATGAATCTGGTGGTCAACGCGCGCGATGCCATGCCGATCGGAGGCAAGCTCACCATCGAAACGGGCAATGTGCACCTCGACACCGAGTACGTGCGCGAACACCCGGGCGCCGCGCCCGGAGCGCATGTGCTGCTGGCCATCAGCGACACCGGTACGGGCATGGACCGCGCCACTCAGGCGCGGGTGTTCGAGCCGTTTTTTACCACCAAGGGGGTCGGGAAGGGGACCGGGCTCGGCCTCTCGACGGTGTTCGGGATTGCCCAACAGGCGGGCGGTAGCGTGTGGGTTTTCAGCGAGCTCGGCAAGGGCACCACCTTCAAAGTCTACTTCCCCAGGGTCGACGCGGACGTCGCCCCCACCATCTCATCCTTGCCTCCGACCACCTTGCGAGGCACTGAGACCATCCTACTGGTCGAAGATCAGGCACAGGTACGCGCGGTGGCGCACGCGATCCTCAAGCAAAGCGGTTATCGCGTGGTCGTGGCGCAGCATGCCGCTGACGCCGCGCTTCTGTGCGACGCATACGCCGATCCGATACACCTGCTTTTGACCGACGTCGTGATGCCGCACATGAGCGGCGCCGAATTGGCGAAACGGGCAGTGGCGGCGCGACCCGAGCTGAAGGTGCTTTACATGTCCGGCTACACCGACGACAGCGTGGTTCGTCATGGCGTGCTCGAGAGCGAAATGGCATTTCTGCAGAAGCCCTTCACGCCAGAGACGTTGACGCGAAAAGTACGCGAAGTGCTGAACATGCCTGCCGGCATACACAAGCTGGGCTGAAGTCCGCGTTCAGCGAAATGAAAGGGTCATGTTCTCTTCCGTGAGTGGCACGACGAGCTGTCGGCCCTTTTCCAGCCCACGCACCTCGACATAGACGGCCTGGGCATCCTGCCTGAGCAACAGGTAGTTGAACGGTCGCGGCCAAGCGAGCTTGGACAGATCGGGGTGCGCCCCGGCCCGCCGAAAATGCGGCCGCGGACCTCCACCGCCCGCGGAAATGATGAACGCCTTGGGCGGCCTCGGATCGGCCGCGTCGCGGCGATACAGATAGCGTTCGAAGCCGTGCGCATGTGCGGAGATCAGCGCTAGCCCACGGCTGCTCTGGTACAGCTCCTTTGCGAACTCACGCGCGTCCGCTTGGTCGTCCGCGACCAACGGGCTTTGCGTGTAGGGCGATTGATGCATGAACAGCAGCGCCCCATATTGCTCGTGCGCAGGCGATTGGTCGACTTGCTGCAGCTCGCGCCGCAGCCAGGTGAGCTGCTGTTGCCACTCCGCTTCGCACGCACGCGCAACGAAGCCGGGAGAAGCGCACAATCTTCGGCGATTGCCATCCAGTACGATCATCCTCACATGGTGCCAATCGAACGCGTAGTGCGTGTGCTGCAGCAAATCGCCGAAGCGCGGACTCAGCTGCCGCGTCACCTGAGCCCGGCCGCCCATGTAGTCGTGGTTGCCCATGACCGGGAAAAACCAGCGTAGGCGCGACGCAGAACCGGGCGCGCTGCTGGCTGGCTCGCGACGTATCGGCGCCAGCAGCTGGTCGAAATAATTCCAATTGTCGTCGTTGGCCGAGAAGACCATGTCGCCCAACAAGATCAGGGCGCGAAACTGCTTCGTCGCCAAGTCGTCGAACAACGATTTCTGCTCGGTGAGGTTACTCTCCGCCAACACCAGTCGGCCCCAAATCGAAGTCCGCTGTACGTCTCCGATCACCGCCAGCCGATCGTCCTTGTCCAACTTTTCAGTGCGCGGATAGCTGCGAGCGTCCGCCGCGCGTGTTGCGCTCGGGTCCGCGCCTTGCGCCGAGCACGGGCAGGATCCCGTGGCCACCGCAAGCCATGCCAAGACCGCTCGCCGCGCCCAGATCCACATGCTCGAGGAGATAGTACGGATCCGGTGCCCGAATCCAGCCACGGACAGGGCGGCTGCAGATCAGCGTGAGTGCGTCTCGAGCGCTGCGGCCGTGAGCAACGCTTCTCGCAGCGCAGCTTCCGGCGCATCTCGCAGCTCAGGCGAGCGCCAGGCCACGAATCCGTCGGGGCGAACCAACGAAGCGCCGTCAGCTCCGAGACCGAACGCTGCCTGCACGGCTTCGCGGTCGGCAATGCCCTCCACGTAGACACTCGTGAGAGCGATCTCCAGCTCGAGCGCCAGCTGGGTGGCGACATCCGCCCAGCGTGGGTCGAGGGCAACCAGCACCCAACCGTCGTCAAACCAAGCGAGGGTCGAGCGTGGCTTTGCGCCGGCTCCGCTGTTCTCGAGCCAAAGGTGCGGAGCGCGTGTCCCCGGCTGCCCCGCCCACTCGTCGGGGCGCGCCGCCGCGGGCAACTCGTTGCCTGCGCCGACGATGGCGGCCGAGCGATAGAGCTGCCCAAATTCCATGGCATTGTCGTCGAGGATGGCCACGCCCTGGGCGAGCTCTGCCCCGTAGCGCGCGTAGTCGGGCCGCGCGAAAGTTTGCTCGAGCCGTGCCCAGGCGACGGGGCGACGCTCGGCATCGTACGAATCGAGCAACTTCGCCGACGACGAACCGGAAAGCACCGAGGCCAGCTTCCAAGCCAGGTTGTGCGCGTCGTGAATGCCCGTGTTCGCGCCGAAGCCTCCGCGCGTCGGGGGCAGGGTGTGCGCTGCATCGCCGGCAAGAAAGACCCGGCCCATGGCGAATCGGTCCGTGATCAGCGCGCTCAGTTCCCAACGGCCGGTGGTGATGATCTCCACGGGCAGGTCGGAGCGCCCGATCGCCTGGTTGATCGCGGCCAGCAAGGCGGCTTGGTCGCGCTCCACGTCGTCCATGAACATGAGCACCCAACGGCCGTCTCCGTAGGTCGTCAGGAATGCCCGCAGCTCGGCTTGCTCGATCTCGAACTGAGAGATGCCCTTTTCCAGGTATTGCTCGAGCGGCGCACGGAAAAGCACGCTGCGCATGGTTTGCAGGTGGCCAGGTCCGGTCCGTCCGATGCCCAGCGCCTCCCGAACCGCACTCTTGCTGCCGTCTGCTGCGATCATGTACGCGGCCCGGATGCGGTACTCACGGCCGCTCGCCTTCTCGCGCACCCAGGCCGTCACGCCGTGCTGATCCTGTTCGAAGCGTAGGAGCTCGGTGCCCAGCCGCAAATCGGCGCCCAGGGCAGTGGCTCGTTCGCGAAGGATCGGCTCGAGTCGGTCTTGCGCGATGGCCGCACCGGTATGCGGAGAATATTCCTTGGGCTCTTCGGCTGCCGAAGCCTGTGACGTATCGGGCTTCTTGGGAGTCCAGTCGGTCGCGTCGAACCATTTTCCGGCCAGGCTTTCCACCTTGCAGCGGCGCAGGCGGAAGCTTCTCGGCGCCTCGGGGATGTGCGCCGCGATCCCCGCGCTGCGAAAGAGCTCCATCGTGCGCGCCGTATAGCCAATCGCCCGCGGATGGCGGTGGCTCCCGACATGCGCCTCGACCAGGACCGTCGCTACGTTCTGAAGTCCGAGGAACATCGCCGCTGACAAGCCGACGAGGCTGCCACCGACCACCAACACCGAGGTCGAAACCAAATCTTCTTCATTTGATACTTTGTACATGTCGATACACTGTATCGCTCAATGCGCCTTGTCAAACCTGCGCTTTCCGGCACAAGTAAAGCCATGCCACCCCGTCACAAATCGCCCGCGTCGGTCGCCGCGCCCGCCTCCGGGCTGGTCTGGGAACGCACGGAGCCCGCCCAACGCCCGGCTCCCGGGCCGCTCAGCCGCGAGCGGATCGTTCGCGCAGCCGTCGCCATCGCCGACCAAGAGGGGCTGGCGGAGGTGTCCTTGCGCAAGGTGGCGGCCAAGCTCAACGCCGGTCCGATGCGGCTCTACACGTACACGGCGACGAAGGAGGGACTGCTCGAGCTGATGGTCGACTCGATCTACGGCGAGATCGCCGGCCAGGGACCCGTGCCAGGGGACTTTCGCAAGACGTTGCGCTCGATCGCCGAGCGCATGCGGCAAGCCGCCAAGAGGCATCCGTGGTTCGTCGACCTGTTGGGGCGAAGGCCGCACCTCGGTCCCAACGCGCTCGACCACTATGAGGCATCGCTCGCTGCCTTGAGTGAAGCCCGAGGCTTCGAAAACATCGATGACGCCCTGCAAGCCTACGGGACGGTGAACGCCTACGTCGTGGGAGCGATCAAGGTCGAAGCGGCGAGTCTGCACGCCGAGCGCGAAAGCGGCCTGGACGAACGCGACTGGCAGGCGGCGAGCTGGCCCTACCTGGAGCGGATGATTGGAACGGGTCGCTTCCCGATGATCGCCAAGGTGGTCAGCGAAGCGACCCATCCGTCGTCCGAGGTGACCTTCGAACGAGGCCTCGAGTGCGTGATCGAGGGCATCGCGCTGCGCTTGGGCGCGGCTCCCGCGGACAAGCGGCGCCGGCGCTGAAAGGAGCAGGCCGAATGCCTGGTCCGGGTTACGCCGTCACCCGCCAGCGTGGCTGCCGCCGCTTGCTCGCCGCCACGCAATTTCCGCAGGGCAAGCTCGCTTGCTTGGCAGAATACTCATTGATTGGCATGCTGTGCCGAGCAAAGTTTGAGGCTCTTGGCGCAGAACCCCCGCAGGAACGATCCGCTCGGCGTGCCCCCCTCGTCGCGACCGGCGCGCTCACTCGAGCCGCACGTGCTCGAGGCGTTGTCGCGCGCGTTTAGGGTCCACGCCGGCTCGGATGATCAGATTGACGCCGGCGATCTGCAACGTGCGCTACGCATTCGCAGTGAATTTCTGGCGCAGCGCATGCTCTCGATTCTGGACAGCGACGGCGACGGTCGAATCAGTCGCGATGAGTTCCTGACGGCCGTGCGTCGGCTGGTCTTTGGCAGCTCGCGCGAGAAGCTGCGCCTGGCATTTCAGATCCACGATCTGGACGGCAATGGCCGCATCGAGCCCGAAGAAATTCGCCGCATGATTGCCATGAACCTCGACGAAGAGGCCGGCTCGGACGCATCGGGCGTGCACTCGACGCGCCGGCGCGAAACACGCGTCCATGAGCTCACGAGCTTGCTCTTTTCCACGGCCGACTACGACGGCAGCCAAAGCCTGTGCTTCGAAGAATTCGAGCAGGTGACGGCCGGAGATCCCAAGCTGCTCGAGCTGATTGCGAAGAGCGAAGCATTTTGGCTTTCGCCAGACGCCGAGCTGCTGAAATCGGCGAAACCGAGTGCCAATTGGCGCCTGCGATTGCGCCGACTCGCGGAGAATCGCTCTTCGTTGGTGGTGTTTTTTGCGCTGCTCGCCGTGGTCAACGTGGTGCTGTTCGTGAGCAACGCCTTGCACTATCGAGGGCAGGGCCCCTGGTCGATGTTGGCGCACGGTGCGGGCGGCTGCCTCAATCTGGACGGCGCGCTGGTGGTGCTGCCGGTGATGCGCGGCATCCTGCATTGGGCGCGTCTCACGGCACTCGGCCGCTTCTTGCCGCTCGACGACGCGCTGCTGATTCACCGCGTGCTGGGGGTGAGCCTATTTTCGCTCGGCCTCGGCCACACCGCCGCGCATTTTGCGAACTACTCCCAGCACGCTGGGATCTGGTACTCGATTACCGAAACGTCTGCGGGCCAGAGCGGATTTTTGCTCATGCTCGTCTCGGCGGTGATGTGGGGCTTCTCGCTGCGACGGATCCGCAAGGGTCGTCGCTTCGAGCTCTTTTATTACACGCATTTCGCCTACATCGCCTGGTTTGCTCTGGCTTTGCTGCACGGCCCGCGCTTTTACAAATTCGCCCTCGTGCCGCTGGTGGCCTTCGTCTTCGACTGGCTGCTGCGCCGACGGCGGCGCGTGTACGTGAGCCGCATGCAGTCGCTCTCGGGCCTGAGCTCAGGGGTAACGCGAGTGGAGCTCGCCTGCCCGCCGGACTTCAAACACGGCCCCGGCGACTACGCATTTCTTCGCATCCCGCACCTGGCTCGGCATGAGTGGCATCCGTTCACGATCAGCAGCGCGCCTGGCGGCGAGCGGCTGTGCTTCCACATCCGCTCCGAGGGTGACTGGACGAAGGCGCTACGGCAAATGGCGGACGACCGCGACGCGCTGGAGGAGGTCGTCGTCAACGTCGATGGGCCGTTTGGCACGCCGAGTCGCAGCATCTTCGGCGCGCGCTACGCGGTTCTCGTGGGCGCTGGCATCGGCGTCACCCCGTTCGCCAGCGTGCTCGAGAGCATGGTCCTTCGCGCCTATGCAGGTGAAAATCAGCTCGAGAAGCTGTATTTCTTCTGGTTGAATCGTGATTCGCGCTCGTTCGAGTGGTTTGCCGAGCTCTTGCTGCGGGTCGAGCAGATGGACCATCGACAGCTGGTGGATATCCAAATTTGCATGACCGGTGGGCGTGGCAACGTCGCTGCGCTGGCGCTGAATCTCGCTCGCAACCTGTCGCACGAGCTCGGCAAGCCTGATTGGGTGACTGGCCTCCGCACCCAAACCCGGGTCGGCGTACCGGACTTCGATAGCGAGCTGTCGGTGATCGCCGCGCGTCACGCCCCGGAGCCGGTCGATGTTTTCTTTTGTGGGCCGCCCGGCTTGGGTCGCAAGCTGTCCGCCAGCTGTCAGCGTCTCGCGCTGCGTTTCCATCAAGAAGTGTTTTAACCGTACGCGAGCCGTCGAAGCTCGCGGTCGAGCTCGTGCTCGTCTGGAGCGCCGATCAATAGCGGAGCCATTTTCGCGCTCGAAAGCGTATGCCAGAACAAAACGTGCCGCTCTTGTCCGGCGGCGACCCGGTCGAGCGCAGCGGCAAAGGCCTTGGCGGTGTAGGTGTCATCCAACGTGAGGCCGACTCGGGCCGCCTCAGCCGTCGCACGCTCGCTGTTGCGGGTCGGGCGGCCGTAGCCGTCGCCCAAATAGCGCCCGTCGAAGGCCAACCGCTCCAAAACAGCCGCTCGCGCTGACTGCTCGACCAGCTCCTTTGCCAGCGAGCACGCCGTGTGCGTAAACACCTTGACCGGTTCCGCGACTGCAATCGCGAGCACCCGCGTACGCAAGCCCGCTCGCAGGAGCCCTGCCGCTAGCCCAGCTGCGCTGCCGCCGGAGCCCAGCGACACGACGAGCAGGTCCGGCTCCGGCAGCACGCCCGCGCGCACCTGCTCAGCGAGCTCGAATGCAGCAGCCACCATGCCCAGAGTGCCGAGCAAATTCGAACCGCCGACGGGAATCGAGTACGCCCCGGCGGCAGCTCTGTCCGCCAGTTGCCGCACCGCTTCGGCGTAGGACGCGGCCGGAACGAGCAGCACTCCCTGTGCAATGCTGGCACGCACCGTTTCCAGCACGTGCGGCGACTGCGGCTGTCGCAGGACCACTGCCTCGACCGAAAGCCCCGCGCGCTTGCCGAACACCCCGGTCGCCAGCACGTGATGACTGCCCACGGCCCCGATGGTCACCACCTTCGTCGCACCGCGAGCCAACGCATCCTCGAGCAAAGGCCCGAGCTTTCGCAGCTTGCTCCCTCCGTACAGCGAATTCGTCAGATCATCGCGCTTGACCCACAGCGTGGTCGCTGCGCTCGAGAGCAGCTCGAGGCAGTCAACGGGCGTAGGGTACGTCCCGAAGTCGAGCATGCGGTGAGGCTAGCAGATTGCATCGAAAGAATGCCCATGGCGGATTTCGGGCCTGGCTGGCATCGATGCGGGTCGACTACGCTGGCCAAGAAGCGCGCCCATGAACCCCAGACGAACCCACTCCCTGCCACTACTTCTGCTGTGCGCGAGCTGCGCGCCCTCGATCTACACCTTTCACGCCGCTCCGCGGCGGATCTGCAGGGGCGACAGCGTCACGCTCGACTGGAATGCTTCGAAGGCAGGCACGATCAGCGCGCTGCCGGCGCAGCCCACTCCGGGCGAGGTGCCGGCGCAGGGTACCGCTTCGGTGGTGCCAACCTCGAGCGCGCGCTTTCACCTCGAAGTCTCGAATCTTTGGGGCTCTGCTGCCCGAGACAATGACGTGGAGGTGCTCGCCGGCCGCTCGCTACCGGTTGGTCAATCGGTGGCCGATCCTTCCGCGACCTGCGCGGACAGCACGCTCGCGGTTACGGCGCAGGTGCCTGCCGACGCATGGAGCGCGCAGGCGGTCGTGGGCGCCGTCACCACGCTCGGCGAAGACAAGCATCGTTATCACATCGAGCATGCCGGGCTGAAGGTCGACCTTTCCCCCGGGGAGATCACTCAGGCATTCAAAGGCACGAAGGTCGCGGGAGCGTGGGCCTTGTCACTCACGCTGCTCGACGGGGAAAAGTGCGGCACGCAGAGCGTCCCGCACAACCTGGGCGTGCAACTGGTCGCCGCCTGCAGCATTGGAGCCCCATGAACCGACAAGAATTGCTCGAACGCGTCGATACGATCGTGATCATCATGATGGAGAACCGCTCCTTCGACCATCTGCTCGGGACCCTGTGTCAGCCGCAATTTGGCGGACGCACGGATATCGACGGCGTGAAATCCCTGCTCGATCCCGACTCCGCCAATCCCGCTGGCGACAGCACCTTGGTCTTTCCGTTCATCACGAGGGATGGCCCGCTCACGAACGATCTGCCTCACGAGCGAGACAACGTTGCGATCCAGCTGGCGTCCTCCAACATCACCGGCGGCCCGACCATGACGGGTTTCGTCAAAGCGTACGAGCAGGCCACGGGCACGAGCGGTGTGGACGAGCCGCCCCCGATGGGCCTGCTGACGCCTCAGGATTTGCCGACGACCAGCTTTTTGGCGCGCGAATACGCGGTGTGCGACCGTTGGTTTTCGCCGATCCCCGCTTCGACTCAGCCAAACCGGCTGATGGCGGTGAGTGGCTTCACGGAACGCGACCACACCCTCTCGGGGCTGCTCCCGAATCAGGAAACGCTGTTTCAGTGGCTCGACGCGCACCAGGTGCGCTGGCGCGTGTATTCGGCGGGTCTGTCCTTCTTCACGCTGATGCCCAGAATGTGGCCCGAGCTATTGACGGATCGCTTTCGACGGTTGCCCCAGTTGTCTTTCGATTTCGTGCACGAGCCGGACGCCACGCGGCCGAACGTGATCGTCGTCGAGCCGGACTACGACGATTCGCCCGTGCATCTCAACGGCCATGCGTGCGACAACCATCCGCCCGTGCCGATGTCCTTCGGTGAAGCATTCGTGCGGCAAGTGTACGAGGCGTTGACCTCGAGCCCAGACCGCTGGCGGCGCACGGTGATGATCGTCACCTACGACGAGCACGGCGGCTTTTACGATCACGTGCCGCCTCTTCGAGTGCCTTGCCCCCCACCGCCCGGCACGGACTACCCGCCATTCGAGACGACCGGCGTGCGAGTTCCCGGCATCGTCGCATCTCCGCTCGTTCAGCGGGGTGTGGCCAAACACGCCCAGCTCGATCACACCTCGATTCTCGCGCTCTTGGCCGAACGCTTCGGCCAACCTGGAGAAAGCTATTCAGCGGCGGTCGCTGCGCGCGCCACGGCGGGCATTGCCTCCGTCTCGGCGGTGTTGGACTCTGGCCCGCCGCGGAGTGACGTCCCACGCATCCCGCCCGCGGCGATCACCGGCTCAGCGTTCCTCAAGACCTGGGCCGAGCCGGTCAGCGCCATGAGCCACTGCTTCGCCAGCGCCATCGAGCAATTTGCCGAAGCGCATGGCTCCGATGCGCTCGCCAAGTACCCCGAGATCGCCCATTGGCTTTCGCCCTGAGGTTTGACGAGCAGCTGTGACGCTTTGCCCGTGACAGTCAGCCGCATCGTGGCCGAGCTGTAACCTCCGGGGACCCGTGGCAAGTTTGCTGCGCGGGTTCGGGTTAGCTGCGATTACCAGGGCTAACGCCGGTAAGTGCTCAATCGAGTCCGCTCGGCCGCCGCTAGCAGCTCGCTACGTCTCGGCGCGGCATGGCTGAGCGCGGCGCTGGTACACTAGCTGCAAAGACTCGCCTCAATCCGCGAACTGTCTCGCGGCTGTCTCAATCCGAGGGAGTCTTACCATGAGTGTTCGAATCACGTCAGCCTGGTCCGCGGTTGCATTACTGTCTGCTGTCATGCTCGCGCCCCAGGCCGCGCACGCAAAGGCGCTCGATAAATGCGGCGGCGTGTTCCTGAGCATTGATTCCCAATGCGAATTCAAACCGATCCAGGAATGCGAGACGACCTGCGCGACAACCTCGGTGGAGCAGGTTTGCGCCCAAAAAACCTACAGCATGTGCAGCCAAAGTTGCACCACGTCGGACATCACTAGCTGTAAGAAAACACGCACCGACTCCTGTTCCAAACAGTGCGAAACCATCAGCAGCAAAAGCTCCAACGAGGTGTGTGTCAGCGAGTGCACCGGTAGCTGCACGACCGGTGCCGTTTCCGACGGTCGCTTCAATGGCGATCACGGCAAGTGTCAAAAGAACTGTGCTCACGACTGCAATGCCCAGTGCGAAAGCAGTAGCAGCAGCGATCAAAGTACGGACTGTGAGACCAAGTGTCTGAGTATCGTGGAAAACGAGTGTACTGAAGAAGTGAATCGAGATTGCGTGCTGAGCTGCCAGACCGACAACTACGAGAGCTGTCAAACCGACACGGTCGAGACTTGCAACACGACCTGCAAAGACAAGGGCGGCGCGCTGTTCTGCGATGGACAGTACATCGCAGCCAGCGATTTGCAGTCCTGCGCGGATCAACTTGCGAGCGAGTTCTCCTTCAGTATCGACGTCACCGCACACGCGGTCGTGACGGGGACCAACGACAAAACCGGCGACAAGGTCTCGACCAAGTGCTCCTTCAGTCCGCCCACCCGTGGTCACAGCGGCGCAGCCTTGGGCGCGTTGGCCGTGCTGGGACTCGTGCTCAGCCGCCGTCGTCGCCGCGCCTGAACGCCGAAACACAATTGACGCCACCCTGACGAAGCCCCAGCATCCCGGGAGAGGATGCAGATCTCTGGTGGAATCGCCTTCGTATCGGGTCTGTCGCTGGCGCTCGGGCTCGGCTGTGGTCAAAGCCATGGCTCCGAGCGCCGAGCGACGGACGGCGGCTCGCTGAACGCGGCGGGCAGCTTCGGTTCGAGCGCGGGTGCGAATCCCGCTGCTACGGGAGGGAGCTCACCGAGCGAGGTGGGTGGCGCAGGTCAAGGAAGCTCCGCGGGCGGCGCAGGTCAAGGAAGCTTCGGCGGCGGCGATGCTGACGCGGGCGCCACGGGCAATACGGAACCGAGCGACGTGCAGACGCTCTTGGATACTTATCGTACCTTCAGTCCGCAAACGTCCGAGCCGATCAATGTCTCTGGCTACATCTTCGGTCTGTGCCGGTTGCCCACGCTGCGCGAGAGCGAGTTCCAAGCCAGCATTCACGGCGACGGGCGCTACCTGCAAGACTGGGCAAATCCCTTGGCCGCGCAGGGGATCGCCACGCACGGCACGCCAACGTTTCCGGTGGGCGCCGTGATCGTGAAGGAGAAATACGCTGGCCCGCATGTAGCGCAGGCCGACCTGGTCGCGCTCGCGCTGATGATCAAGCGTGGTTCTGGCTTTGACCCCGCGCACGGGGATTGGGACTACGCCTACTACGAGCCGGCGCTCGGGGTTGTCCAAAGCACGGAGCAGACGACCTATTGCGCCAGTTGCCATGCGGCGGCTGCCACGACCGACTTCGTGTTTGTCGATGGTCTGAAGCCGGAGTAGGGCAGTGACAGGAGCGACGCGCTCTTGGCTCAGCTGTGCCACGTGCTCCTGGTTTTCGCGGGAAAAATGCTTAGCCCGTGGGCAAACGCGGTGGCATTGCTCTTGCTCGAGCTAAAGTCAGTGATGGCACGCAGTGACTATTCGAGCAAGTTCTGGTGGTGCGCGTTCGCCGCACAGCTGCTGGCGTGTGGTGGGACCGTTTCCGATCCAGGTGCGGGGGCGGCGGCTGGCAGCGGTGCCGGTGGTGGCGCGTCCGCAGGCGCCTCAGGAACTTCCTGCACGTACGAGGGGAAGACCTACGCGGACGGTGAACGCTTCCCGGCCAGCGACGGCTGCAATAGCTGCGCCTGCCAAAAGGGATCGGTGAGCTGCACCCTGCTGGCGTGTGCCACGGGCTGCCAATCCGGCGGTCAATGGTACCAACCCGGGGACACTTTCAAGGTCGATTGCAACTCCTGCGTTTGCCAGGCAGGCGGCCAGGTCTCTTGCACCGACATCGGCTGTGTCGACCAATGCAGCGCGCTGCAGGGGCAATACGCGGCGACACTCGAGCGTGCCAAAGTTTGCAATCCCGCGCAGTCCGATCAGTGCACGAAGAGTATCTCCGCGAGCGTCTCGTCGTGCGGCTGCCCGACCTCCGTCAACGCAAGCAATGGCGACGCGCTGCGCGAGCTGTCCGACCTGACCAAGCAAGCTGCCGACCAGCAGTGCATCAGCCCATGCCCGCCGTGCCTGCCCCCAGGGCCCGCGACGTGTACGCCCGAGGGCATGTGCGAGGAAGCCCCCATCCGCCCCCAGTAGATCGCGTGCAAGGTCGCCGAACGGCTTCTGTTCGAGCGGAGCTTGCCGGCGAGCCTGCGGCTGAGGGCGTCACTCGCTCGCCAACTGAGCCGGCAGCCCGAACAACGGAAATAATCGCACGGAACCCGAAGCGAGTGAGTGGTGGCGCAATCCCCGACTGAGTGGCAGGCGGCGGGCCGAGCGCTTCGCGGCGATAATGCAAATAGGGAAATCTATTTGGATTTTGTTGGGCGTTCGCGATCCAGCCCAGCAGCTCGCTGCCATGCCGAGCTCACGCGCAGCGCTCACGCGCAGCGCGCCCGCTGGCAGCGACGCTGCGCCGGGGTGTAGAGTGTGGCCATGCAGCTCGTTCACATCTACCTCAATTTCCCAGGCACGACCAAACAAGCGTTTCAATTCTACGAGACGGTGTTCGGCACCAAGATCGCCATGATTCAGACCTTCGGCGAAACCTCGTTCATGCCCAACGTGCCCGAGGCTGCCAAGGACAAGGTCATGCACGTTCAGCTGCCGATCACGGAGTCATTTCACCTGATGGGCAGTGACGTGGTCGAAGGCTTTGGTCCGAAAGCCACCTTCGGCAACAACTTTCACGTATCCGTGGTCGCGAACGACAAGGCCGAGGCCGACCGCGTGTTCGCAGCGCTCAGCAGCGGCGGCGGCTCGGTCGCCATGCCGCTGGCGAACGCCCCCTGGGGCCCGTATTTCGGCATGTGCGTGGACCGCTTCGGTATTCACTGGATGGTGAGCCTGCCGACGCCCGTGTGACACTCGAGGTGCTCGACAACACCGTCGTGCTGTGGATGAGCGAGGTTTCGGACGGGTGTGCGCGCAACATGAACAATTCGCCCATCATCCAGGCCGGTAGCGGCGGTGGCTACTTCAAGACGGGTCAGATCATTCACCTCGACGCCGCGTCGGGCGCGACGGCGGAGCAGATGCTTGGGCGAAGTCTGGCCACGTGCGTCGACGGGGCCTCGCAAGAGGTCGATGCCAGCAACAAAATCACCGGCACCGAGCCGCAGTTCGGCAACGCGCCGGTCAACAAATACTTCTGCAACATCATGAACGCCATGGGCCTGATGGCGGATGAAAATGGTTACGCCGCGATGAATGGTCCCGCAGGCGAGGTGACTCGTTTCGGATACTCGGACAAGACCGAGGACTTTTGCGGCGGTGCGGGCGCGGTCCCCGACGCCACCATCCACGATCCAGGCGGCTTCAGCGCGCTCGAGGCCTGAGCAAGCGCGTCACTCGCTACTTACAACTTACAGCACACGACGGTGGCGCGCCCGCTGGGGACGGCGTCACCTTTCTGAGACGGCTGGCTGGCGACGCTGCATGTGCCGGGGGTCACGGTGTACTGGCCGATCACACTCGTCGGACGAACATTGCCGCTGCCGAGGTTGAACGGCTGGCAGCCGCCGCCTTCCAACGGATAGGTGGTGCTGCCGATACCCATAACGGAACAGGTGGTGTCCCTGCCCATCAGGAGCTGGCCCGAGCAGCTGCCGCCGCTCACGCTGCTGCAGCCACACGTCGTGCAGCTACGAGTGTCCGTAAAGGCCTCGTACAGCGTTTCGTTTCTGAGCGGATAGTCCAGCGGGCACTCTGGCAGCGTTTGCCCCGCGGACATCACGCGCGTGACGCAGCGCTGCGTCACGTAGGGTAGGGGTGGGGTCGGAGCGCAAACCTGGCTCGGATCGTCGCAGCTGCCGGTCGGTTGGCACAGCCGCGCGTGGTAGCGCCAGGTCGCAGGCCCAGGGGGGCTGACCGTCGCCGTGCACGAGCCTCCCGAGATCGTCCAAGCGTCTGCCACCATCGTGCCTTGGCTGCCGATGCAGCCCGACACGCCTTTACAAGTCGACACTGCCGACACCGTGGCGCACTCTTTATCCATGGCGCAGCCCTGGTCAGAGTGAATGTGTAGCGTGGTGCTGCACGCCTGTCCCTGTGCGGCGCACGTGCACGTGCACGGGTTGGGTGCGGACAGATCGCGGTACCGGTCATTCGGGTTGGCGTAGCCCGGCGGACAGTCCGGCAGCGCGCTGGACGTCATGCCTTCCCAAAACGCGATTGGCCCCACCCAGTCCGCCGGCGGGCCAGGCACACAAGACGACTGCGCGACGCATGACGGCCGCTCGGGTTCGCCGGCTGCGCCTGCGTCGGGTGCGCCCGCGTTGCCGTCTCCGCCGACTCCGCCTGGGTCGTCTCCCGCAGTCCCTGCAGCTCCCGCAGGCAAGTTGGGCATCCCGCCTTCCAGCGTCCCGGCGCTCCCAGCACCGCCACCAGTCGCAATGCCGTACTCCGGAAACTGACACGACGGCAACGCCAGGCTCAGGAGCGCGCTCATCATTACCGTGAGCACCACGGCTCTGACGCACAAACGACGCGCCGCGCCCATCAAGGACAACCTAACACGACCGCACCGCGTCAAATGCGCTTCCCGGTTGGGAAGCGCATTTGTTCTGCACACTGTGGGGGTAGGTGTGGAGGGCGCGGCGGAGCGCTCGGCTGGGCATTCGGTCTTGCTGAGTTGGTCTGGTTAAGTTAATAAAATCATGGTGTTAACGAGTTTGATCCGGCTTCGCTCCGAGCTTTCGTCAGTCAAAACAGCAGGCGTGCAGGCACTGCTTCGGCTAATCGCGCAGTGATCGCATGGGCCGGTCCCGGTCTCCGGCGCGAGCCTAAGTGCATCAGCGGCGCGCGCGAAGTGTTTTGCGGAAGTGGATGGGCGCTGAGAAATCGAGCGGGAGATGGGCATGCGTGATGACCTACCGCAGCCAATGATTTGGAGCGTCGCGTTCGGGATCGGGGGTTGCGGTTCGCAGCCACGTCGAGCCCCACCGATACATCGGATGGGAAGGGGTCCGGGTGCATGACCATGTATGGGATCGATGCGGCGTTCAAAGCCAATTGAATGAATGTCGGGGATTGGATCGCCCGTGTCGGGCTGTCGTTCGACAAGACCAAGCCCTACGACCGAATCGGCACGTTCTCATCGGACTTCGCTTGCACGATGACGGGCATCACCAGCGGCGGCTTTGGGAACGTCGGTGTGTATGGCTGGTCGGTGAACACGCTGCATGATCTGATCGTGACCCACTAGTTCGAGCCCTCGCCCAGCTCGGAAACGAGGCGCTCACTCTGGGGCGGGTTTGCGCCTTGGCCCATTTTTGTTCGGGACCCAAGCCAGGTTCGTCGTAGCCTGCGCGCTTAGATGATCCTATCGCTCCGTCCTGCGCGCGTCCCGTTCGCTTCCTGCGTCCTGCTCGCCAGCGCGCTGCTGCTCGTTGCCGGCTGCGGTGCACCGCAAGCAGCGGCCACTTTGTCGATGCCCCTGCGGGTCGACTACGACCTCTTGGACAGCGTCCCGGCCCAGCCAATCGACTATGAGTCGCAGATCCGGCCCATCTTGGAGAGCCGCTGCGTCGTGTGCCACGGCTGCTACGACGCGCCCTGCCAGCTCAAGCTCTCCTCGTGGGAGGGCATGGCGCGTGGCGGCAGCAAGGAGATCGTGTACGACGGTGCTCGCATCCGCGCCGCAGATCCCACGCGTTTATTCATCGACGCGCTGACCACCAGCGAGTGGCGTGGCAAAGGGTTTCATCCCGTGGTCGCGGAGGGGGCGACCGCTGCGTATGAGCGCCTGGACGGCTCGGTCGTGTATCGCATGTTGCGGCTCAAGCAGTTGCACCCCCAGCCGCTGACCGGGCGGCTCCCGGCCGGCATCGACATCGGCCTCGATCGTAAAGCGAGCTGTCCGACACTGGCCGAGTTCGACGACTATGCCGCCGAGCACCCCCAGCAAGGCATGCCCTTTGCGCTGCCCAACCTCGACCCCGACCAGTACCAAAAGCTCGTGCACTGGCTCGCCCAAGGGGCGCCGCGGCGCATCCCGCCTGCGCTGGACGCGCTTGCGGCGGAACAGATCGCGGCTTGGGAGCAATTCCTGAATGGGCAGAGCCTCAAAGAGCGGCTCGTCGCCCGCTATTTGTTCGAACATCTCTTCCTCGCGAGCCTCCACTTCGAAGACCAAGGGCCGCGCAGCTTCTTCGAGCTCTTGCGCTCCAAGACCCCGCCTGGTCAGCCGATCGTGCCGATCGCAACGCGGCGGCCCTACGGTGACCCCGAAGGACCGTTCTTCTATCGTCTGCGCGCGCAGCAGGGCAGCGTGGTGGCCAAGAGCCACCTCCCGTACGAGCTATCGCCGGCCCGCTTGCAGTGGCTGCGTGAGCTGTTCCTGGCGCCCGACTACGCGGTGAAGGCGCTGCCCAGCTACGAGCCGGCCGTTGCCTCGAATCCGTTCCGAGCCTTTGCCGCGCTGCCGCTTCGCTCCCGTTACCGCTTTCTGCTGGAGGACGCTCGCTTCTTCATCGAGGGCTTCATCAAGGGCCCCGTCTGTCGCGGCCAGGTAGCGCTGAACGTGATCGAGGACCGCTTCTGGATCGTGTTCTTCGACCCCGACTCGCCGTTGGCCTCCAACAGTGCCTACGTCAATCAGCTTGCCGACTACCTGGCGCAGCCGAGCGAGATGGAAGACACGCTGCAGCTCGTGAGCAGCTACGGACACTATTTACGGCTCGAAAACCGCTATCTCGAGGCGCGCCGCAAGGCCGCTCATCTAGCGTTCCCGTTGCCCCTCGAGCGCGCGCTCGGCTTGCTGTGGAATGGCGCTGGAACCAACCCCAACGCCGCACTGACCGTGTATCGG
>Ga0247774_1000273_pt1 | contig 24990 bp, 26 predicted proteins | sample UWRJL001104B6_FD_179933 | JGI IMG/M metagenome (GOLD analysis project Ga0247774, IMG submission 179933) | Plant litter microbial communities from Arlington Agricultural Research Station in Wisconsin, United States - UWRJ-L001-104B-6 | ecosystem: Environmental > Terrestrial > Plant litter >... | reverse complement strand
GTCGAGGACGGCGGCGCTGAAGGCGGCGCCGAGGAAGGCGAACTGGACGAGGTGCTGGGCGCGCACCTCGACGTTGGCGCCGACGTCGAGGAAGAGGACGGGTTTGCCGGGGACCGGGAGCTGGACCGCGAGCGCCGGCCGCTGCACGCCCTTGAGGCGGCGCAGGCCGAAGGTGGCGGCGGCCATCGTCGCCCCGGTCGAGCCGCAGCTGACCAGCGCCGCCGAGTCGCCCGCGGCGACGTCGCGGGCGACGCGGACGACCGAGGCCTCCTTCTTGGCGCGGACCGCCGGCACCGGGTCCTCCTCGTTGCCGACGTGGTCGGCGGTCTGGACGACCTCGATTCCCTCGGCGCCGTCGAGGCCGAGCGCGCGCTGCGGGCCGAAGACACGAACCCCGATCCCGTCAGCCGCAGCCAGGCGCGCGCCCTCGGCGAGGACCTCGAAACCCTGCTCGGCTCCGTAGCCGTCGAGGGCGACCGTCACCGCGCGCCGGCGCGCCACGGCTACTCGGAGTCGGCGGTGCTGACCGTCGGGTCTTTGATCCGCTGCGCGACGACCTCGCGCCCCGCGTAGGTCCCGCAGGTCGGGCAGACGCGATGCGGCAGCCGCGGGCTGTGGCAGCGCGGGCAGCTGTTCAGGCTCGGCTGTGCGGCCTTGTGCTGAGCGCGCCGCTTGTCGCGGCGGGCGCTGGAAGTTCGCTTCTTGGGGACGGCCATAAGTCGCGGAATCGTAGCTGGTTAGTAGACGGCCCGGATCACGGCCAGATCGTCTGCCTCCCAGGTCACCTCGCCCCCGCACCACTCGGCCAGGTCGGCGGCGGTCTCCGGGAAGTCGTAGCTGGGCTCGATCGGGGCGATTTCGACGTCGGCTTTGACCACGTCGCCGATCACGAAGGAGCGAGCTTGGGCGCGGACTTGGCGGAAGAGGTTTTTCTTCTGCTCGCTGGTCAGGTGGTGGATCGAGAGGACGCCGATCACCAGGTCCCAGGGGCCGTCCGGCAGCGGGTCCTCCATCCGCGCCAGCTGCACGTCGTCGTAGGCCTCCCGCGCCCGGAAGACCATGTCGGCGCTGGCGTCGAGCCCGATCACCCAGGCGTCCGGGTAGGCCTCGATCAACCGGCGGGTCGTCTCCCCCGTCCCCATCCCCAGCTCCAGCACGCGCTCGGGCGGGAACGGGACCGCCGCGATCGCCTGCTCCTGCAGTTCGTCGTAGCGCGGGACCTCGGAGCGGATGTGCTCCAGGTAGCTCTCTGGTTTCCAGTGGAATTGGCCCATTCCGTAACCTCGTCGGGAGGCAGTCCATCGTAAGTGTCCCCGACCCAGCGGAGGTGTGGAATGGCGCAGGCGCCAATGACGGTCATCGATCTATCGCGCCTCTCGCTGGCCCACGGCGAGGGGAAGCGGCTGGAGGTGCCGGTGGCGCTCGAGCCTTTCGAACTGGCGGGACAGACCTACAAGCCCGAGCCCTGGGCCCCGACGGTGCGGCTCGAGGTCTCGCGCCCCAGCAACGGCTTCGCCTTCCGGCTCAACTTCCCGGTCCATCTCGAGGGACCGTGCATGCGCTGCCTCGAACCGGCGGCCCTCGACCTGGAGGTCGAGGCGCGTGAGGTCGATCAGGCCGGAACCGAGGACCCGGAACTGCGCAGTCCCTACGTCTCCGACGACGAGCTCGACATCGGCCGCTGGGCTCACGACGCCACCATCCTCGCCCTCCCCACCCGCATCCTCTGCCGCTCCGACTGCGCCGGCCTCTGCCCCGTCTGCGGCGAGTCGCTCAACGACGCCGACCCCGCCGCCCACGAACACGAGCAGGCCACCGACCCACGCTGGGCGGCTTTGAAAGATTTAAAGCTCGAGTAGGGGGAGAGATTGGCCCCGTTGGCGCCTTTCATCCGTTATGCGGACGAAATGCGCCAATCCAGAACAGGTGATTGCCCGGTGTGCCGCTCGGCAGCATGGGGTCGTTACTCGCCGCGATCTCATTACCGCCGGACTCAGCGAAACGGGAATAGCCAGAAGAGTCACCGCCGGGCGCCTGCATCGCGTTCATCGGGGCGTCTACGCGGTTGGCCATCCAGGCCTCTCTCGCGGAGGGCGATGGATGGCTGCGGTGCTGGCTTGCGGTGAGGACGCGGTTTTGAGCCACCTCAGCGCCGCCGCCCTCTGGAGGCTGCTCGACCCTCGCCAGGGTCCTATCGACGTTGCGATTCCCGGAGACAACGGGCGCCGTCGGCGCTCGGGAATCCGACTCCATCGCCTTGCGACCCTGAAGCCGGAGGAGAGAACGCGGCGCCACGGAATACCCGTGACCACGCCAGCGCGGACCATCGCCGACCTGCGGCGCATCACCTCGAGTGCGACCCACCGGCGGGCGGTCCGCCAGGCTGAGGTCCTCGGCCTCCCGACCGGTCTCGAGGAACCCGCGCCGCCCACCCGCAGTGAGCTGGAGGACTTGTTCTTGAACCTCTGCCGCCGTCACCACATCCCCTCGCCCCGGGTGAACGTGACGATCTGCGACTACGAGGTCGACTTCCTCTGGAGCGAGAAGCGACTGATCGTGGAAACGGACGGCTACCGCTTCCACCGCGGGTCGATCGCATTCGAGCAGGACCGGCGCCGCGATCTGGCTCTGCGGTCACAGGGTTACGACGTGCTCAGATTCACCTATAGACAGGTCACCACCGAAGCGGCGGCGGTAGGCGAAGCCGTCCTCAGAGCGCTGGAAGCGCCTTAGGGCTGCTGGTCCAGCTCGGGCTGCGGTTCCTCCTCGCGGCCGGCGAGGCGGTCGCGGCCGCGCTGGACGGCGGCGAGGAACTTCTGCAGGTTCACTTCGAGGGTGTTGAGGATCTCGTCGGCGTAGTCCTCGGCGCCGAGGCGAATTTCACGCTCGCGGGTGCGGGCGTCCTCGACGATCTCGTCGGCGGCGCGCTCGGCCTGCTTGGTGACCTCCTCGTCGGAGATCAGGCGGGCCTGCTGCTCGCGGGCCTCGCGGACGATCCGCTCCGCCTCGCGTTTGGCCTCGGCCAGCATCTCCTGGCGCTCCTTGACGATCCAGCGCGCCTGCTTGATCTCCTCGGGGATCGTCGCGCGCATCTGATCGAGGAGGTCGTAGATCTCCTCCCGATCCACGCGAACCTGATCCGTCAGGGGGACCGGACGGGCGTTGTGAACTACGTCATCGAGCTTGTCTATGAGGACCAGGACGTCCATATGAGGGTCGTAAGCCTACGTGTATGCGGGGGTTTTCGGGTGAATGGCGTTCAACGAGCCGTTTTTTGCAAGCCGGCGCCCAGAGCGGACGGACTGGTCTGCACAGCCTACCTGTCGTCCAGGCGTTCTCCCAGGGCAGCGGCAACAGCGGGTGGAACGAGGTCGGAGACATCGCCGCCGAAGGTCGCCATCTCCTTCACACCAGTGGACGAGAGGAAGCTGTAGTGAGGCGAGGCGATCACGTAGATGCTCTCGATCCCCGGGTCGAGCTTGCGGTTCAGCTGCGCCATCTCGAACTCGTACTCGAAGTCGGAGATCGCCCGCAGGCCCTTGACGATCGACTTGGCGTCGTTGTCGCGGGCGAACTCGACCAGCAGGTTGGCGAAAATCTGGACCTCGACGTTGGGCAGGTCGGCGGTCGCCTCGACGATGAACTGGCGCCGCTCCTCGGCGGTGAAGAGCGTTTTCTGCTTGCGCACCGGGTTGTTGACGACGCCGACGACGACGCGGTCGAACACCTTCGAGGTGCGGGTGATGATGTCGAGGTGGCCGTTGGTGACCGGGTCGTAGCTGCCCGGGCAGACGACGGTCCCGTTGCGCTCGCTCACTCGGCCTCCCCGTAGATGGCGACGTCGGCGGCGCCGTAACGTCGCTGGCGCAGCGGCTCCAGCGAGTCGACCCGCAGCGGCCGGCGGGCGCCGCTCTCGATTACTGCTCGACCCTTCTCGGCGAGCAGCTGGGGAAGGTGGGTGTTGAGGTCCTGGGCCACGCGGTCGGCGAGTCTATAAGGGGCATCGACGAAGACGAGGTCGAACTTTCCCGCTAAGGGCGCAGGCGAAACCTGGGCCAACCAGCGGCCGACGTCGGCGCGGACGAGCTCCGCCCGCTCCTCCAACCCGAGCCGCTGGACGTTGCCGAGCGCGGGACGGGTGTCGCGGTCGACGAGGAGCGCCGAGGCGGCGCCGCGCGAGAGCGCCTCGATCGCCAGCGCGCCGGTGCCGCAGTAGAGGTCGAGGACGCGGGCGCCCTCGACGCGATCGCCAAGCGCGGAGAAGCTCGCCTCGCGAACCCGGTCGGAGGTCGGCCGCACCTTCCAACCGCGCGGAGCGACGAGGCGCTGACCCTTGAACTCTCCGGCGATGACCCGCACGCCACAAAACTAGTCGGCGTTCGTCCTTTCCTAGGCATATGTCTAGGAAAGGACGAACGCCGCTAGAGCGGGATCGGGTCGGCGGCGCCGGTGCCGAAGCGACGGTGGGCGGCGTCGAGGAGCGGGCCGAGGGCGGGGTCGGAGAGGGAGCCGTGGCGTTGCAGCAGCGCCAGCACCTCGCGGCGGGCCTCCATCAGGATCGCCCCGTCCTCGGGCAGCTTGGCGACGGCGAAGCGCGGCAGGCCGCTCTGGCGGGTGCCGAGGATCTCCCCCTCGCCGCGCAGTTCGAGGTCGATCTCGGCGAGCTTGAAGCCGTCGCCCTCCTCGGCCACCGCCCGCAGCCGCCGCCGCGCCAGCTCGCCGGCCTCTTCGGCGAAGAGCAAACACTGCGAGGGGTGCTCGCCGCGCCCGACCCGCCCGCGCAGCTGGTGCAGCTGGGAGACGCCGAAGCGCTCGGCCCCCTCGATGATCATCACGGTCGCGTTGGCGACGTCGATGCCGACCTCGATCACCGTCGTCGAGACCAGCACGTCGGTCTCGCGAGCGGCGAAGGCGCGCATCGCCTCAGCCTTCTCGGCCGAGCGCATCTGGCCGTGCAGGAGGCCGACCCGGAACTCGCGCAGCTCGCCCGCCCGCAGCCGCGCCGCCTCCGCCTCGGCCGCCTTCCCCGGCTGTTTCTCCGACTCGGTGACCAGCGGGCAGACGACGAAGGCCTGCCGCCCCTCGCGCAGCCGCCGCCGCAGGAACTCGAAGGCTTCCTCGCGCTGCGACTCCTCCACCAGCTGCGTGGTGACCGGCTGCCGTCCCGCCGGCAGCTCGTGCAGGGCGGTCGTATCGAGGTCCCCGTAGGCGGTCAGCGAGAGCGTGCGCGGGATCGGCGTCGCGGTCATGTGGAGGACGTGCGGGGCCATCCCCTCCACCCCCTTCTCGTCCAGCGCTCGCCGCTGGCCGACGCCGAAGCGGTGCTGCTCGTCGACCACGCAGAGGCCGAGGCGGGCGAAGCGGACCGTCGGCTCGATCAGCGCGTGGGTGCCGAGGATCAGCCCCAGCTCGCCGCTGGCGAGCTGGTCCAGGGCCTGCTTGCGGATCGGCGCCGGGGTGGCTCCGGTCAGCAGCGCGAACGGGATCGCCTCTTCGGCGAGAAGGCGGCCGAGGGTGATCGCGTGCTGCTCGGCGAGGGTCTCGGTCGGTGCCATCAGCACCGCCTGGCAGCCGGCTTCCAGCGCCCGCAGCATCGAGTAGACGGCGACCACGGTCTTGCCGGAGCCGACCTCGCCCATCAGCAGGCGCTGCATCGGCTCGCCGGAGTCGAGATCGGCCTCGATCTCGTCGAACGCCTTCAGCTGGTCGCCGGTGGGCTCGAACGGGAGCGACTCGAGCCAGCGTCCGACCAGCTCGCCGGGCTCGCCGAAGCGAGGAGCGGGACGAGCCGTGCGGTGGCTGCGCTTGCGGGTCGCGAGCAGAGCCTGGTGGAGGAAGAGCTCTTCGAAGCCGAGGCGCTCGCGGGCGGCATCGACGTCCTCGGCGGACTCGGGGAACTGGATGGCCCGCAGCGCGTCGCCGACGCCGGCGAGTCGCCGCCGCGCCCGCAGCTCCGCCGGCAGTCCCTCGATCGCGTTCGGCGCCAGGGCGATCGCCTGCTCCAGCCATTCGCGGATCTTTTGGGGACGCAAGCCCTCGGTTGCCGGGTGAAGAGGGACCAAGCCGTCGGGCGGCGGGGCCCGTCGCGGGCTGTTAGGGGATGCCTGCGCTGGATGCTCGGCATCCCCTGCGCCCGCGCCACCCGCCGCAGGATCGAGCTCCGCGGGACGGAGAAGCTCCCATTCGCTGACAGCAAACCCGCGGCCGGGTATTTGCCGGTGAGCAGAAGTTGGGTTCCGGGGGTCAGCTTCTGCGCCACCCAGGGCTGGTTGAACCAGGTGGCTCTGACGTGGCCGGTTTCGTCGCCGACTTTGACGCTGACCATGCGCAGGCGGCCTTTGCGGAAGGGGCGCGGCTGGGATCCCATGACCTCGACCTGGACGGTCGCGGTTTCGCCGGGTTCGACGTCTCCCAACTCTCGTATGCGCAGGTCGCGGTGGCGGCGGGGGATGTGGAAGAGAAGGTCGCCGACCGTGTGGATCCCCGCTTCCGCGGCGGCCTCGGCGGTTTTCGGGCCGATGCCCTTCAGGGCGCTCAAGCTGACCTCGAGCACGCTCGGGCGGGGCCAGTGGACCGGCGCCTCGAGCAGATCGCCGCGCCCCAGCTCCCGCGCGCCGGCGAAGGAGCGCACTACTGGGCGGCCAGCAGCCACCACCAGCTCGGCTGTCCCCCCTCGTGGGTCTCGACTTCGACCCCGTCGGGGACGTGGGTGTCGATCTCGGCCAGCGCGATCGGCGCTCCCTCGCCGGCGATCACGGTGACGATCTCCGCCCCCTCGGCGAGGTGCTGCAGCGTCTGCGCCAGGGTCGAGCCGGCGCCGCCCCAGGCGACGATCTCGCCCTCGGCGAAGCCGACCGCGTCGCCCTGCTTGAAGCGACCCTGCGCGTCGTCGCGGGCGGCCGGCGCGATCCCCCCGGTCGCCACCCCCGCCAGCGCCCCCTCCAGCCGCTCGGCGTTCTCCGTCAGCGAGACCTCGGGGTCGAGCTCGACCAGCGCCAGCAGGCTCGCCTGCTGCGAGGTCGCCGGCACCACCCGCGCCGGCTTGTCGGAGAGCTCGCAGGCGCGCTCGGCGGCGAGGATCACGTTCGAGGAGCTGGGCAGGACGAGGACCTCGTCGGAGGCGACGCTGTGGATGCCGGCGAGCAGCTCGTAGGTGGAGGGGTTGAGGGTCTCTCCGCCCGGCACGACGTGGGCGCCGAGGTCGCCGAAGAGCCGCTGCATGCCGTCGCCGGCGGCGACCGCGACGACGCCGGTGCGGGCGCCGAGGCGGGCGTCGCGCTCGGCCATCTGCGCCCGCATGTCGGCGACGTCGAGGTTGGTCACCCGTCCCACGCCGTCGAAGACCGCCACCGCCGCCTCCGGCTCGTCGGTGTGGACGTGGACCTTGAGGGTGGCGTCGTCGCCGACGACGAGGACCGAGTCGCCGAGCTTCTCCAGCCGCGGCAGGTACTCGCGGTTGCCGAGGCCGCTGCCGGAGACGATGAAGTTGGTGCAGTAGCGGTAGCGGCTGTCCTCGTGGTGCGGGAGGCTGCGCCGCGGCGGCTCGTAGTGCTGGACCTCGGGCAGCTCCGCCCCGTCCCCGCGCAGGGCGGCGACCACCCCGGCGAGGATCAGCACCAGCCCGTGGCCGCCGGCGTCGACGACGCCGGACTCGCGCAGGACCTCGAGCTGCTCGGGGGTGCGGGCGACGGCGCGCTCGCCGTCGGCGATCGCCCGCTCCAGCACCTCGGCCAGGACCGCGTCCTGCTGCTCTTCGCTGGCGTCGGGGCCGAGCCGCTGCTTCTCCTGCTCGAGGTGGGCGAGCTGGCGGGCGAGCGAGTGGGCCATCTCGCGGAAGACGGTCAGCATCGTCCCCTCCGCCGGCTCCCGCACCGACTCGTAAGCGGCGTCGGCGGCACGGGCGAAGGCGGCGGCCACCAGGGTCGGGTCGATCAGCTCCCCCGGGCGGCTGGCGAGCTCCTCGGCGGCGCCGCGGACGATCTGGCTGAGGATCACCCCGGAGTTGCCGCGGGCGCCCATCAGCGCCGCCCGCGCCAGCGCCTGGACCAGCTCGGTGCGGCCGACCTCGTCGACTTCCTGGCCGTCGAGGCGGTCGAGCTCCTCCATCACCGCCCGCATCGTCATCGCCATGTTGTCGCCGGTATCGCCATCGGCGACCGGGAAGACGTTGAGGTCGTTGACCTCCTGGCGGCGGGCCTCCAGGGAGGCGTAAGCAGAGCTGACTACCCGGCGAAAGCGGGCGATTTGGGGTTCGGACATCTGCCAAGGAATCTATTCCCCAGCCGAGACGTGAGCGCACTCACACCAGCCGCCCGCAGCCATTGGTACGGTGCCCGACCCAATGAGACGCTTCGCCACCTGGACCACCGGCCACCGTAAGACGGTGATCTTCGGCTGGATCGCCGCCCTCATTGTGATCGGGATGATCTCGAAATCCGTCGGCGCTGACTTCAGCGAAGAATTCCAGCTCCCGGACTCCGATTCGAAGCAGGCCCTCGACCTGCTCGAAGAGCGCTTTCCGGCCCAGTCAGGTGAAGCCGCCCAGATCGTCTTCAAGGCCAACGAAGGGGTGGAAAACCCAGCCGTCGAGCGGAAGATGGAAGGGGTCTTCGCCAAGGTCGAAGGGTTCCCCCACGTCAGCGAAGTGGCGAGCCCCTACGAAGGAGGCGGCGCGGCTGCCATCAGCGATGACGGGAAAATCGCCTACGCGACCGTCCAGTTCGACGTCACCGGCGACAAGCTCAGCGAAGACAAGGTCAAGGAAATCATCTCGACCGCGCAGGGCGCCGCCGGCGATGGGCTGAAGGTCGAGCTCGGCGGCCAACCGATCCAGGAAGCCCAGGTGGAAGAAGGGGAAGACATCTCCTTCCTGGTTGGACTCGCCGCGGCGATCATCGTCCTCCTGCTCACCTTTGGCTCGGTCGTGGCGATGGGGCTGCCGATCCTCACCGCCCTCTTCGCCCTCGGCGTCGGCATCAGCCTGATCACGCTCGGGACCCACGTCTTTCCCACCGTCGACTTCGCACCGTTCCTGGCGACGATGATCGGCCTCGGCGTAGGCATTGACTATGCCCTCTTCATCCTCACCCGGTTTCGCAACGGGCTGGCGGAGGGGATGGAGCCGCGCGAAGCGACGATCGCCGCCATCGACACCGCCGGGCGTGCCGTTCTCTTTGCGGGCATCACGGTGATCATCGCCCTGCTGGGGATGATGTTGCTCGGCCTCAGCTTCCTTTATGGGGTAGCGATGGCCGCGGCGCTCGCGGTCTTCTTCACGATGATCAGCGCCCTGACGCTTCTGCCGGCGCTGCTGACGATCATTGGCCGGAGAGTCGACCGCCTGCGGATTCCCGGCCTTGGCCGTGGCAAGCGGAGTGTCGACGAAGGCAGCTGGTGGCAGCGCTGGAGCAATCGCATCCAGCGGCGTCCGTGGACGGCTGCCCTGCTATCCGGCGCGCTGCTGATCGCGCTGTGCATCCCCGCGCTTTCGCTCCGCCTCGGCACGAACGACGCCGGCACCGAACCGGCCGGCAAAACCACCCGCCAGGCCTACGATCTACTTGCCGAAGGTTTCGGGCCAGGCTTCAATGGCCCGCTGGTAATCGCGGCGGCTCTGCCGGAAAAGGGCAACGACAGCGGCGTGGTCGAGCTCCACAGGGAACTGAAGGAAGAAGTGGGAGTTGCCGGAACCACTCCGATTGTCCTCAGTCCGGCGAAGAACGCCGCTGTGTTCCAGGTTTACCCGACCACTTCGCCGCAGAGCGAGGACACGACCCAGCTGCTCGACCGCATCCGCGACGAAGTGATCCCGCCGATCGAGCAGCGCACCGGCGCCCAGCTCCACGTCGGCGGCATCAACGCGATTTTCGAGGATTTCGGCGAGGCGATCACGGAAAAGCTGCCGCTCTTCATCGGCGTCGTCGTCCTGCTCTCGGCGCTGCTGCTGATGATCGTCTTCCGCTCGATCTGGGTGCCGCTGAAGGCGATGGCGATGAACCTGCTCTCGATCGGCGCCGCTTTCGGGTTGGTTGTGGCGGTCTTCCAGTGGGGCTGGGGCGCGAGCCTGATCGGCGTCGACAGCACCGGTCCGATCATCTCCTTCCTCCCGATTTTCCTCTTCGCAATCGTCTTCGGGCTCTCGATGGACTACGAGGTCTTCCTGATGTCCCGAATCCACGAGGAGTGGGAACACACCGAAGACGCCACCGAGGCGGTCACCCGCGGCCTCGCCCTGACCGGCCGCGTGATCACCGCCGCGGCGGCGATCATGGTCACCGTCTTCCTCTCCTTCCTGATCGGCGAAGACCGGATCATCAAACTCTTCGGCCTCGGCCTCGCCTCGGCCGTCTTCATCGACGCGGTGATCATCCGCTCCGTTCTCGTGCCGGCGATCATGCAGCTCCTCGGCGCCCGCGCCTGGTGGTTCCCGGACTGGCTCGACAAGATCCTCCCCCGCCTCCACGTCGAGCCCGAGGAGGGCGACCCGAGCCCCACCGGCGAGCACCCCGTCGTTCAGCAGCCGAGCTGAGACAGAGTTCGACCGCGCACCTTCGCGAAACCGCGAGAAACCGCGTATATCGCGGGTTTTTGCGGTCTCGGTGATTAGGAAGTGACTGGCAGAAGAAAGTTCTCCTCAGCAGCCCGGAAAGCGTCCGTGATGCGTAGCCACATCTTCCTTACGACAGCGATCGACTGCTCGGCTTCTTCCTCTCCGAAATATCTACCTGAGTGCGTGACTTCGTTTCGTCGCCCGAGATGCGCTTGATACTGCTCCCACTCTGGAAGAGAAGTGAGGTCAAGATCCAGAAAACGCTCCAACATCTTGCGCCCAGCAGCATGATGAATCCTCGTGTTATTGCGATGCTGCAGAAACACCTCTTCAAAAGCTGGAGCCAATCCCCGAACCGCCATTTCGATCATCGTCTTGACCTGGGCCTCCAGGTGGATCTCCGCAGCGACGATCGCCAGGCCGAAGCTTTCTTCCTCGAAGAGTTCTTCAGCTTGATCGAGGTAGTTCTCCCCGCTCTCCAGCTGGCCCTGCGGGGAAACCCAAGCCACCGGCACAACTCTGTCAGGCAAGCCTGCCGCCCGACGTGCTCTATAGACAATTCCTAAAGCTCGATCTTCCGCGGATGCCGCAGAATTTGCGGCTACCTCCAGTCGCAGGTTCTCGAAGTCACCGCCTTCCTCAGGGGGCGAGGAGAAACGAAGGTAGTGCCCCTCCGTCGCTTCCATGATGTACATGGCGACGGAACTCTCCGAAAGATGTCGAGATTCAGCGTCGTTAACCACCAAACCCACCGACCAAATTGGCTGCTCGGTCATGAAGGTCGGTTTAGCAAGGGAACTGGTAGGAAGCCAATTTCTCGGATGAGCAGAGACCGATCTCTGCGGAAATTAGGCGGAGCGCAGCCTCAGGCGGCCTTGATGACCTTGCCGGCCTTGAGGCAGCGGGTGCACACGTAGGCGCGGAGGGGGCGGCCGTTCTCCTGGATCCGGACCTTTTGCAGGTTCGGGTCGAAGCGGCGCTTGGTGGCGACCATCGAGTGGCTGCGGGACTGGCCGAACGCCGGTCCCTTGCCGCAGCTGTGGCATACCTTGGCCATAAGGACGGAGGATGGTACCTGAGTCCGCTGACCCGGGTCAGCCGAGCCGGCGCTTGAGCAGGGCCATCCGGGCGACGGTGAGGGCGGCGTTGCGGCCCTGGTCGCGCTTGCCGCCGCCGGCGCGGGCGAGCGCCTGCTCCATCGTGTCGCAGGTGATGACGCCGAAGGCGCAGGGGACGTCGGTCGCCAGCTGCACCTCCTGGATCCCGCGCGCCGACTCGGCGCAGACGAAGTCGTAGTGGTCGGTCTCGCCGCGGATGACGACGCCGAGGCAGGCGACGCCGCCAATCTCCATCCCGCCACCGTCGCGGGCGTTCCTGCGCCGCACGCCGTCGATCAGGGACTTGGCGGCGAAGGGCAGCTCGTAGGCGCCGGGCACGGAGAAGTGCTCGACGTTGCCGACCGGGACGCCCGCCAGTTTGAACCCGGCGTCGGCACCCTCGAGCAGGCGCAGCGCCAGGTCCTCGTAGAAGCGGCCGACGACCACGCCGAAGAGCAGGTTCTCCAGCCTCGCCTTCTCCTCGTCCTCGAACTCCTCGAGGAACGCCCCCGGCTCAGCCATCGGCGCCCTCGGGGCCGCGCCCGTCCTTGGCGTCGCGCTCCTCCTCGTCGTGGATCATCTCCTCGTCGAGGGCGAGGCCCTGGTGGTGCAGCGAGTGGCCCATCTTGTCGCGCTTGGCGCGCAGGTAGGCCTCGTTGTGGGCGTTGGGGACCGACTCGATCGGCACCTGCTCGGTGACCGAGAGCCCGTACCCCTCCAGCCCGACGATCTTTTTCGGGTTGTTGGTGAGGATGCGGATGCTGGTCAGGCCAAGGTCGCCGAGGATCTGGGCGCCGATCCCGTAGTCGCGCAGGTCGGCGGGGAGGCCGAGCTTGAGGTTGGCCTCGACCGTGTCGGCCCCCTCCTCCTGCAGCTTGTAGGCCCGGAGCTTGTTCAGCAGGCCGATCCCGCGCCCCTCCTGCGAGAGGTAGAGGAGGACGCCGCGGCCCTCGCGCTCGATCATCGAGAGCGCCGCTTCCAGCTGTTCGCCGCAGTCGCAGCGCATGCTGTGGAAGACGTCGCCGGTGAGGCACTCGCTGTGGACGCGGACCAGCACGTCCTCGGCCCCGTCGACCTCGCCCTTGACCATCGCCACGTGGTGTTTGTCGTCAACCAGCGAGCGGTAGCCGACGGCCTGGAAGTCGCCGAAGGCGGTCGGCAGGGCGGTGCCGACGACCCGCTCGACCAGCTTCTCGGTCCGCCGCCGGTAGGCGATCAGGTCGGCGACGGTGATCATCTTCAAGGCGTGCTTTTCGCAGTACGGGACGAGGTCGGGGACGCGGGCCATCGTCCCGTCGTCGTTCATCACCTCGCAGATCACGCCGGCCGGGGTGAGGCCGGCGAGACGGGCGAGGTCGACGCTGGCCTCGGTGTGGCCGGTGCGCTCGAGCACGCCGCCGTCTTTGGCCCGCAGCGGAAACATGTGGCCGGGGACGACGATGTCGCGCGGGCCCGAATCGGGGTCGATCGCGACCTGGATCGTGTGGGCGCGGTCGGCGGCCGAGATCCCCGTGCTGACTCCGCCGGCGGCCTCGATCGAGACCGTGAAGGCGGTTTCCAGCGGCGCCTCGTTCTTCGCCGCCATCAGGTTCAGCCCGAGCCGTTCGCAGCGCCGCGCGGTCAGCGCCAGGCAGACCAGCCCCCGTGCCTCCTTGGCCATGAAGTTGATCGCCTCCGGGGTGGCGAACTGGGCGGCCATCACCAGGTCGCCCTCGTTCTCGCGGTCCTCGCCGTCGCAGACGACGACCATGCGGCCGGCGCGAATCTCCTCGATCGCCTCCTCGATCGTCGCGAACGGGCTCTCCCCCGCCGCCGTCGCTTCCTCTTGTCGCTGGGTCTCCGTCATTGGGCTCACGCCTGCTCCTTTCCGGCGAATGGTGCCACCAAACGCTCCACGTACTTCGCCACGATGTCGCACTCGACGTTCAATCGGTCTCCTGAAGCCAAATCGCCGAGGTTCGTCCGTTCCAAGGTCTCAGGGATGAGGGAAACCTCAGCCCAAGAATCGCCCAAATCCGCGACCGTGAGGCTGACGCCGCCGAGCGTGATCGAGCCCTTGTCGACGACGTAGCGCAGCAGCTCCGGCGGAAGCTCGACTCGGACGCGGCGGGCGAAGCCGTCGTCCTCGACGGAAGCGACCGTCCCGACGCCGTCCACGTGCCCCTGCACGATGTGGCCGCCGAGGCGGTCGGACGCCTTCATCGCCAGCTCGAGGTTGACCCTGCTGCCCTCGTCGACCTCGGAGAGGGCGGTGACGGTCAAGGTCTGGTTCATCGCCTCGATCTCGAATCCGTCGGCATCGACCGCGGTTGCCGTCAGGCAGCAGCCGTTGACCGCGATCGAGTCGCCGAGAGCGAGTTCGCCGGCGAGCGAGGAGGAAATCCGCAACCGCGCGCCCTCGTCGGTGCGCTCGACCGACTCGACGGTGCCCAGGTCTTCGATCAGTCCCGTGAACACCTCACCACTCCTTGAAGCGGGCCGTGATCAAGACGTCGTCGCCGATGCGGTCGGTTGACGACTCGAGGGCGGGTAGGCGCGCGGGTCCTGCCTCCGATCGGGGGCTCTCCCTGCCGGGAGAGTCCTCCCGATCGTCGCCACCCGCGCGAGGGGCCGGGTCTGATTGACGACCTAGAAGCATGGGGGCGACGAAGGTACGGGATTCGTCGATTTGGCCGGAGGAGAGGAAGGCCGATGCGAGGGTCCTGCCGCCCTCTAGAAACAAGTTGGTCACTTCCCGCCGCCCTAACTCTCGGAGAGCTGACTCGATGTCGGTGGCGACGATGGGCTCGGCACCGGCGTCGCGCAAAGCGGCGATACGGTCACTGGGAGCATCGGGGGCGGTGACGACCAGCACGGGCGCCTGATCGAGGGTCTTCAGCAGCTGTGACTCCAGTGGCAGGCGCGCCTGGGAGTCGAAGACGACGCGGAGCGGCTGGCGGGCGCCGTCGATGCGGGCGGTCAGCAGCGGGTCGTCGGCGAGGGCGGTGCCGATGCCGACGGCGATCGCGTCGGATTCGGCGCGCCAGCGGTGGACGAGCTCGCGGCTCTCGGGGCCGGAGATCCAGGGGCTGTCGCCGGGGGCGGTCGAGGTCTGTCCGTCGAGAGACATCGCCATCTTCAGAACGACCAGCGGCAGTCCCGTGCGCGCGTGTTTGCGGAAGGGCTGGTTCAGCCGCCGCGCTGCCGTCGCCTCGGCGCCAGACGCAAACGCGACCTCGACCCCGCCGTCGCGGAGGATGCCCGGCCCACGGCCGGAAGCCTTCTCACTCGGGTCCTCGGAGGCGATCACGACGCGGGCGATCCCCGCCTCGAGAATCGCCTCCACGCAGGGCGGCTGTCGCCCCTGATGGGCGCAGGGCTCGAGCGTCACGTACATCGTCGCCCCGGCCGGGTCCTCGCCGCGCCCGCGGCAGTCCTCCAGCGCCGCCCGCTCGGCGTGCAGGCCACCGAGCTCGGCGTGGAAGCCCTCGCCGATCACCTCGCCGTCCCGCACCACCACAGCTCCAACCAAAGGGTTCGGGCTGACCCGCCCGCGCCCGTCCTCAGCCAGCTCGAGAGCTCGCTTCAGGTGAGCCTGATCCATGGCAGTCAGCGAAGAATTCATGGTTGATTGACTCGTCAATCAGTCTACTCCCCTCGCGCGGGTGGCGACGATCCGCGCGCCACAGCGGCAGGCGCAAAGACCGAAACCCCGAATACGCTGATGGCGATGAAACTCATCATCCAGATCCCCTGCCTGAACGAGGAGGCGACCCTCCCCGCGACGATCGCCGACCTGCCGCGCGAGGTCCCCGGCATCGACCAGGTGGAGCTGCTGGTGGTCGACGACGGCAGCAGCGACCGCACGGTCGAGGTGGCGCGCGAGTGCGGGGTCGAGCACATCGTCCGCCTCACCAACAACAAGGGCCTCGCCGCCGGCTTCCAGGCGGGATTGGATGCCTGCCTGAAGCTCGGCGCCGACGTCGTCGTCAACACCGACGCCGACAACCAGTACAGCGGCGCCGACGTGCCGAAGCTGGTGGCGCCGATCGTCGCCGGCGAGGCCGACATGGTCGTCGGCGACCGCCGGGTCTCCCAGATCGACCACTTCTCCGGCTCGAAAAAGGGGCTGCAGCGGCTCGGCAGCTGGGTCGTGCGGCGCCTCTCCGGGACCGCGGTCACCGACGCCACCTCCGGCTTCCGCGCCTACAACCGCGAGGCGGCGCTGCAGCTGCTGGTCGTCGACAACTTCACCTACACGCTCGAGAGCCTGATCCAGGCCGGCAAGATGCTGATCGCCGTCGACGAGGTCGAGGTCGAGACCAACCCGAAGACGCGCGAGTCCCGCCTCTTCGCCTCGACCGGCGCCTACGTGCGCCGCAACGCGCCGGCGATCCTCCGCATCTACGCCCGCTACGAGCCGCTGCGGGCCTTCGCCAGCGCCGGCCTCGTCGTCCTCCTTCTCGCCTTCGCCGCCTGGCTGCCGTTCCTGATCGACTGGATCTTCAACGGCGACTCCAGCGGCCACATCCAGTCGCTGATCCTCGGCGCCGTCCTCTTCATCGCCGCCGTGCAGCTCTTCGCCCTCGGCGTGATCGGCGACCTCCTCGCCGGCCAGCGGGTGATGACCCAGCGGGTCTTCGAGCGGGTGCGGCGGGTCGAGCTCCAGCTCGGGATCGAGCCCTCCCACTACGAGCCCGGCGGCAAACCCGTCGCTCGCGAGAGCGCCGAGTGAGCGGGCAGCAAAGCGGCGGCAAGGAGGCGAACGCCGCGGAATACGGGAAAACGGCGAGCTTCCTCGCGATCGGCGTCGGCCTCACCGGCCTGATCACCTACGCCTACTTCCTGATCGCCTCCCACACCCTCTCCAAGCCCGACTACGGGCAGATCACCGTGCTCTGGTCGGCGGTCTTCATCACCATCTCGACCCTCTACCGGCCGGTCGAACAGCTGCTCAGCCGCCACGTCTCCGAGCGGCTGGCCAAGGGCGAGCCGCTGCGCCAGGAGCTGCGGGTCGCCTCGACGATCCAGATCGGCCTGGCGCTGTTCTTCGCCGTCGTCGCCCTGGTCCTGCGCGGGCCGATCCAGGACGACCTGCTGGAAGGCAACGAAGCGCTCTACTGGGTCTTCTTCGGCGCCGTCCTCTTCTACGCCGCCAGCTACTTCGCCCGCGGCTTCCTCGCCGGCCAGCGGACCTTCGGCCTGTTCACGGCGCTGATCCTCTCCGAGTCGTGCTTCCGCACCCTCTTCGCGGTGCTGGTCGCGGTCGGCCTGCTGAGCGGCCAGTCCTGGGTCGCGGTCGGGATCGTCGCCGCGCCCTCGCTGAGCCTGCTGGTCGTCCCCTTCGCCTTCCGCCGCCGGGCGAAGAAAGCGCAGGCCCAGGCGCCGCCCGCCGCCCCCGGACGCGAAGCGGAGGAGGCGGCGACCGATCAAATGACGATGAAAGAGGGCGGCGGCTTCGCCGCGGCGGTGCTGGTGATCATGTTCAGCGAACAGGCCTTCCTCAACGCCGGGCCGCTGATCACCCGCGGGCTCCAGGGCGCCGCCGCCGCCGGCTTCATCTTCAACGTGCTGATGCTGGCGCGGGCGCCGCTGCAGCTCTTCCAGGCGGTCTCGACCAGCATCCTCCCCCACCTCACCAACCTCCACACCTCGACCGCGCCCGACAGCGAGCGCGAGTTCCACCGCTCGGTCCGCGGCGTCCTCCTCGGCGTCACCGCCTTCACCGCCTTCACCGCGCTCGTCGTCCTCATCGCCGGACCGCAGCTGATGCAGCTCGCCTTCTCGAAGAAGTTCGAGTACGACCGGGCCGGGCTGCTGCTGGTGACGCTGGGGATGGGCCTCTACCTGGCCTCGGTCACCGTCAACCAGGCCTGCCTCGCCCAGGGCCAGGTGCGGCGGGCGGCGGTGCGCTGGATCTCCTGCGCCGGCTTCTTCATCCTCTGGAACTTCCTGCCGATCGTCGGCGACGAGTTCCGCCGGGTCGAGATCGGCTTCGCGCTGACCGCCGGCGTCCTCTTCGCCCTCCTCTACCTCGCCTACCGCCACCCGCACGGGCGCGAGGAGGACATCCCGCGCGAGGGCTCGACCGAGGAACTCGAGCTGCGGCTGGCCTCGATCGACGAGAACGCCTGATTGGAGTAGTGCAGCCCAGTCTTTTTAGTGAAGGCGAGCCTGTTTATAAGTCAGAAGAGTCTTCGTTAGGGTCGCCCGATGGGTGGCCATGATGCCGAGCTGATCCTGATCGCCGGGGCGCTGCTCGCCGCGGGGATCGTCGGCGCGCTGCTCGCCGACCGGGTGCGGGTCCCGGGCCTGCTGCTCTTCCTCGCCCTGGGGATGATCGCCGGCTCCGAGGGGCTCGGCGGCATCGAGTTCTCCAACATGGAGCTGGCGCGGACGCTGGGCACGATCGCGCTGGTCCTGATCCTCTTCGAGGGCGGCCTGGCCGCCGGCTGGTCGGAGATCCGGCCGGTGCTGGGAACGGCGGCCTCGCTGGCGACGATCGGCACCGTCGTCACCGCCGCGATCGCCGGCCTCGCGGCGAAGCTGATCTTCGACCTCAGCACCCTGGAAGGGATGATCGTCGGCGCCGCCGTGGCCGCCACCGACTCGGCGGCGATCTTCGCGGTGCTGCGCCGCTCGACCCTGGAGAAGCGGCTGGCGCGCTCGCTCGAGGGCGAGTCGGGGATGAACGACCCGGTGGCGCTGCTGCTGGTGATCGGGTTCATCGAATGGATCCAGGAGCCCGGTTACGGCCTCGCCGACATGGCCGTCCTGCTGGCGCTGAAACTGGCCGTCGGGATCGGCGTCGGCTACCTGGTCGGTCGCCTCGCCGTGACGGCGCTTAACCGGGTGCAGCTGCCGACCGACGGGATCTACCCGGTGGCGACGATCGCGATCGCCGCCCTCTCCTACGGCCTCGCCGAGGTCGCCCACGGCTCCGGCCTGCTCGCCACCTACCTCACCGCCCTCGCCCTCGGCGGCGCCAGCATCCCCGCCCGGCGCACGGTCGTCGCCTTCCACGAGGGTCTCGGCTGGGTCGCCCAGCTCTCCCTCTTCATCCTCCTCGGCCTGCTGGTATTCCCCAGCCAGCTCGACGACGTGGCGCTGAAGGGGCTGGCGCTCTCGGCCGTGCTGATCCTGGTCGCGCGCCCGCTGGCGACCTTCGTCGCCACCGCGCTGGCGCCGCTGAACGTGCGCGAGCGGCTGATGCTCGGCTGGGCCGGGCTGCGCGGCGCGACCCCGATCTGGCTCGCCACCTTCCCGGTCGTCGCCGGGATCGCCGGCGGCGAGGAAGAGTTCGCGATCGTCTTCTTCGTCGTCGTCACCTCGACCCTGGTCCAGGGCGCCAGCTTCGAGCCGCTGGCGACGCGCCTGGGCCTGACCACCGACGAGCCGGCGCTGCCGCGGCGGCTGCTCGAGTCGGGCCGGATCCGCCGCATGGGCGGCGACGTGATCTCCTACCGCTTGCCGCCGGGGGCGGCCGCAGCCGGGCATCCGGTGCGGGACCTGGAGCTGCCGCGCGAGGCGCTGGTCAACGTCATCGTCCGCGACGGCAACGCGATCCCCCCGCGCGGTTCGACCGAGCTGCTCGAGGGCGACGAGCTCCACGTCCTCATCCGCAGCGAGCGGCGCGACGAGGTCGAGAAACTGACCAAGAAATGGAAAGACGGTCCGATCGGCAAACCGGCCCCTCCACCGCTGCCCCGCCGCGGCGCCTCCCAGGTCTTCACCGTTCGACCCGCCCGCGGGGACGGCGAGCTCGGCGAGGAGATCGACGGCATCCCGATTGCCACCGTGCTCCGCGACCGGGCCGAGCGCGGCGCCTACCTGGTGGCCCTCGCCGACGGTCGTTACGCGGTGATGAGCTCCGGTCTGGTCGCGATCGGCGGCCGGCGGGCGTTGGCCGGGTGGTGCGAGCGACGAAGCGAGCGAAAAGAGGTCGATGCGGCCGAGCGGGCCTGGTGGCAGGAGGTCACCGGAGCCCTGATCGCGCGCGGTTGAGTGCTCAGGAAGCGCCGGCGGCTTTGGCGATGGCGGCGTAGGAAGCAGCCGGGTCGTCGGCGCCGAAGATGGCGGAGCCGGCGACGAAGAGGTGGGCGCCGGCGGCGGCCAGGGGTCCGGCCGTGTCCTTGTCGACGCCGCCGTCGACCTCGATTCGGGCGTTGCCGACCAGCGGAGCTAGGCGCTCCAACTTGTCAGGAGAGGTTTCGATGAAGGACTGGCCGCCCCAGCCGGGATTGACGGTCATGCAGAGGACGATGTCGGCGAGGCCGCGCAGTTCCTGCACCGCCTCCACCGGGGTGCCGGGGTTGATCGCGACCCCGGACAGGCAATCGAGCTCGCGGATCGCCGAGAGGGTGCGGTGGGCGTGAGGGGTCGCCTCCTCGTGGAAGGTGATCGAGTCGGCGCCGGCCCTGGCGAACTCGGGGATCTGGCGTTCGGGGCTCTCGATCATCAGGTGGACGTCGACGGCGCCGCCGGCGTCGTGGACCTGGTCGGCGATCGCGCTGAGGACGAGGGGGCCGATCGTGATCGGCGGGACGAAGTGACCGTCCATCACGTCGAAGTGGATCACCCGCGCACCGGCGTCCATCACCGCTTCGATCTGCGCTCCCAGCCGGGCCATGTCGGCGGAGAGGATCGACGGCGCCACCCGCGGCTCCTGAAGCAGCTCACGCATCAGCTCGCTCATCGGCGCAAACCTAATGGACGCCGCGGCCGTTCAGGCGATCCGCAGCATGGATGCGCCGCAACTTTGGCATTCCATGTCGGCGGTGTGGCTCATCCGCGCGATCGTCTGGTGCTCGCCGCAGTTCGGGCACTGCGAGACCAGTTCGAAGCGGGTGAGGCAGTTGACGCAGCGCAGGCGACCCGGCAGCTGGGTCGGGCGCAGCCAGGGCTCGCCGCAGTTCGGGCACGGCGCCCGGCCCAGCGGGTTCGAGTCCCCCTGACTGGACTGGTTGGGGTGGCTCATCCCCCTAATCATGCCGGGGTCAGGCGGACCTTGTAAGGCGGGCGATGAAGAAGCCGGTGGTGCGGTCGCGGTCCGGGCGCAGCTGCAGGCAGCGCGGCTCGGCCGGCGCGGCGAGCGCCGGCGCGCGGAGGCCGAGGTCGTCGAGCTCCAGCGGCGGCAGCTCGCCCGCCTCCGAGGCGCGCAGCAGGGTGGCGATCCGCTCCTCGTTCTCACGGCGGGAGATCGTGCAGGTCGAGTAGACGAGGGTGCCGCCGGGACGGAGGAGGGACGCGGCGTTGCGCAGGAGCTCGTCCTGGACCTCGGTCAGCCGCTCGATCGCCTGCGGCGATTTGCGCCAGCGAGCGTCGGGACGCGAGGCGAGCGTGCCGAGGTCGGAGCATGGAGCGTCGAGGAGGACGCGGTCGAAGCCGGGGCCGAAAGCCCCCTGCCTGCCGTCGGCCTCGATCACGGTGACGCTGCGCAGGTCGAGGCGGCGCGCCTGGTCGGCGACTTCCTCGGCCCGCGCCGGGTCGAGCTCGACCGAGATCACCTCGCCGCGGTCGCCCATCCGCGCGGCGATCTGCCCGGTCTTGATCCCGGGGCCGGCGCAGAGGTCGAGCACGTGGTTCCCTTCCTGCGGGTCCAGCACCTCGACCACGGCGGCGGAGCCGCGGCTCTGCGGGGTCAGCTCGCCGGCGAGGACCGCCTCCGGCACCGCCTCGCCGGTCCGCCCCGCGATCACGATCATCTCCGGCGCGGCGAGCGGCCACTCGGCCTCGGGAAGGCGGGCCTCCACCCCGGCTCCGGTCAGCCGCTCCAGCACCGCCTCCCGCTCCACCCGCAGCGGATTGACCCGCATCGCCACCTCGGCCCGCTCGTTGCAGGCGGCGAGGGCGGCGCGCGCCGCCTCCGGTCCCAGCTCCCGCCACCACATCTCCGCCAGCCACTGCGGCGCCGAGTCGGCCACCGCCGCCGCGGCCGGGCTCGAGCTGTCCCCGAGCAGCGCCGCGGTCAGCTGCTCGCGCTCGCGGCCTGCCCGGCGCAGGACCGCGTTGACGAAGCCGGCGGCGTGGGCGGCGCCGGCGCCTTTGACCAGCTCCACCGCCTGGTCGACGGCGGCGTGGTCGGGGGTGGCGTCGGCGAACAGCAGCTCGTAGAGGCCGAGGCGCAGCGCCGCCAGCACCGGCGGGTCGAGCAGCCGGGTCGAGCGCCCGGCCAGGCGTTCGATCGCGACGTCGCTGGTGCCGCGGCGCTGGACCGAGCCGTAGGCGAGGCGCTGGGCCTGGGCGCGGTCGCGGCCGCGCAACTGCAAACGGTCGGCCTCGGCGCGGAAGGTGCGCTCGGTGAAGGCGCCGTCCTCGAAGGTGGCGCGGAGGGTGGCGAAGGCGAGGGAGCGCGCCGGCGAGACGCGGTCGGAGGAGCCGCTCATCCGCCCGGCAGCGGATGCCCGCGCAGGTAGGCGTCGGCCGGCATCGGCTTGCCGCCGGGCGGCTGCACCTCGTCGAGCCGCAGCGCTCCCTCCCGGCAGCCGAGCAGCAGGGCGCCGTCGCGGGCCTCAAGCCGGCCCGGCTCGACCTCGGCCTCGACCGCGTGGGCGCGGCGGACGCCGAGGCGCTCGCCGTCCGCGAGCTCCAGGTAGGTGCCGACGTGGGGGTTGAGGGCGCGCACCTTCGCCGCCAGCTCGGGCGCCGGGCGGTCGGGGTCGAGGCGACGCTCCGCCGAGTCGATCTTCTCCGCGTAGGTGACGCCTTCCTCGTCCTGCTCGGTGAACTCGAGGGCGCCCTCGGCCTGCAGGTCGAGGGCGCGGACGAGGAGGTCGCCGCCGAGCGCCGCCAGCTTGGCCGCGAGCGACTCGAAGTCCTCCTCGGGCTCGATCGCCACCTCCTCCACCAGCGCCACCGGACCGGAGTCGAGGCCGGCGGTGAGGCGCATCACGCAGACGCCGGTGGTCTGGTCGCAGGCCATCATCGCCCGCTCGATCGGGGCGGCGCCGCGCCAGCGCGGCAGCAGCGAGGGGTGCACGTTCAGGATCGGGAACTCGGAGAGGAGCGGCTCGCGGATCAGCTGCCCGAAGGCGCAGACGACGACCGCCTGCGGCTGCGCCGCCCGGATCCGCGCCAGCGCGTCCTCCTCGTTGACGTTCTCCGCCTGCAGCAGCTCGAGCCCCAGCTCGCCTGCCGCCAGCGCCGCCGGCGGCGGCTTCACCCTGCGGCCGCGGCCCTGGCGCCGGTCGGGCGGGGTGACGACGAGGGTGGGGCGATGCGGCGAGCCGGCCAGGCGGCGCAGGACGGTCGCGGCGAACTCGGAGGTGCCGAGGTAGGCGGTCCTCACGCGTCGGTGCGAGGCTCGCGGAGCTCGCCCTCCTCGGCGATCTCTTCCTCGGAGGAGGGGCTGTAGCCCTCGCCTTCGCGCAGCGCCCGCAGCGCCGCCTTGCGCTGTTCGCGGCTGGTGCGGTCGAGGATCAGGACGCCGTCGAGGTGGTCGATCTCGTGCTGGAGCACCCGCGCCTCGAGCCCGGCGGCCTCGATCACGATCGGCTCGCCCTCGGCGTCGCGGCCGCTGAAGCGCGCGTAGAGCGGGCGCTCGACGTCCATCGAGACCCGCGGCAGGCTGAGGCAGCCCTCCTCGGCGACCGCCATCTCGGCCGAGAGCCACTCGATCTCGGGGTTGACGAGGGCGGTCGGCTCGCTCTCCGGCCCCGCCTGGAAGACGAGCAGGCGACGGAGGGTGCCGAGCTGCGTCGCCGCCAGCCCGATCCCGAGCCCGTCCTGCATGATTCCGATCATCCGCTCGACCTCCGCGCGCAGCTCGGGGCCGAAGCCGGTGACCGGCGAGGCCTTGCTCTTGAGGACCGGATCGCCGAACTTGACGACGTGGGCGAGGGCGGCTTCGCGCCGCTCCAGCATCTCGACTTCGAGCCGACGCTCCTCGCTCTCCCGCGGCTCCGTCTTCACCTCGTCGCTCATTTGGCCGGAGTCTAAGGACCCTTTGCGTTCTGATACTTCCTGCGTGGAGAGCTGATGCCGGGACCCCGAATCGCGATCGCCACCTGCGCCGACTACGCCGACCTCAAGGTCGACGACGAGCTCCTGGGCGAGGCCCTGCAGGCACGCGGTTGCGAGGCGGTCTCGGTCGTCTGGGACCGCGATCGGGTCGACTGGCCAGGCGTCGATCTCTGCCTCGTGCGCTCGACCTGGGACTACCACGAGAAGTACGCGGAGTTCCTCGAATGGACGCGCCGGGTCGAGGCAGCGACGGCGCTCCACAACCCCGCCGACCTGATCGCCTGGAACAGCGACAAGACCTACCTGCGGGAGCTGGCGGAGGTCGGCGTCCCGACCGTGCCGACGCTGTGGGCGGAGCACGGCTCGGACCTCGACCTCGTCGCCGAGCTGACCACGCGCGGTTGGGAGGAAGCGGTGGTCAAGCCAGTGGTCGACCTCGGCGCCAAGAACCTGCACCGCGTGCGATCGAGCGGCGCGGCGCAGGACGCCCTCGCCACCGTGCTGTCGCGGCAGGACGCGATGGTCCAGCCCTTCCTCCCCTCCCTCGAAACCGAAGGCGAGCTCTCGCTGATCCACATCGAGGGCGCCTTCAGCCACGCCGTCCGCAAGCGCCCAGCTCCCGGCGACTTTCGAGTCCAATCGATCTGGGGCGGGACGATGGCGCCGGCAGAGCCCGAAGCCCGTCATCTCGAGATCGCGGAGCGAGCCCTCGCCACGCTCGACGAAGCACCGCTCTATGCCCGCGTCGATCTCGTCATGGATCTCGAGGCAAATCCGGTGCTGATCGAGCTGGAGCTGATCGAGCCCAACCTCTACCTCAGCACCGACCAAACCGCCGCCGAGCGCCTGGCCAACGCCGTCCTGACCCAGCTGTAGCCCCTACTGCGGATCGACGTCAACCCCGATCGCCACGTCCTTCAACGACCGGTCCCCGGCCTTACGCTCGACCACCTCCCGCACCGCAGTCACCGTGCCAGCGCGATCCTCCGCCTTGATCAGAATCCGCCGCCGATGTCGGTTGCGGACCCGGAACATCGGCGCCGGCCCAAGCAGCTCCGACCCCCCGGGCAGCGCCCGCCGCAGCTCACCGGCCACCGCCACCGCCACCGCGTCCAGCTTCTCCTCCCGTTCGGCGGAGAAGTTGATCCGCAGCAGGTGCGAGAAGGGCGGGTAGCGGAGCACCTGCCGCCGCTCCAGCTCGACCTCGAGGAAGCCGGCGGAGTCGTGGCGGGCGGCGTGCTCGATGCTGGAGGCGTTGGGGGCGAGGGTCTGGACGATCACCTCCCCCCCGGCCTCGCCGCGGCCGGAGCGACCGGCGAGCTGGGCGACCATCGCGAAGGTCCGCTCCTCGGCGCGGAAGTCGGGGAAGCGGAGGGTGGCGTCGGCGTCGAGGATCGCGCTCAG
>Ga0247774_1000272_pt1 | contig 24991 bp, 19 predicted proteins | sample UWRJL001104B6_FD_179933 | JGI IMG/M metagenome (GOLD analysis project Ga0247774, IMG submission 179933) | Plant litter microbial communities from Arlington Agricultural Research Station in Wisconsin, United States - UWRJ-L001-104B-6 | ecosystem: Environmental > Terrestrial > Plant litter >... | reverse complement strand
TTCCTTCCCTGAGGACACCTTGAGATCGAAGTGGTGTATAGTATGTCCCTGCAGCCGAGCACGCCCTCTCCGCCCTAAGCGGAATCTTCTATCTCATCTAATATTTTCCGGCTCCGGAGCCTCTTTTTTCTTAAGAAAAATGTAGCTTTTGAGAACCTTCGCAACGAAACGCACAACCATCAATGCGTGATTCGATTACAGCCTTCTTCGTAAGGGATTTTACTTTCCTTCCCTAATTCCTCGGCTCGCTACGTAGCCACAGGTATCGCCGACGTCGGTGTCGGTTCTGGAGACTTCTCCAAGCTCGGCAGCAACGGCTTCTTCGTCTTCGGGTCCCGCAGCCCCCTCAGCGCCTCCTCCAGCGCCTCGACCTTCCGCCTCCCCTCTTCCTCCTTGCCTCTCGTCTCCTCATCCCGCAGCCTTAGCTCCTCAATCCGCAGCTGCAGCTCCTTGATCCTCTCGGCGTTGCTGTCAGGTTTCTGCAGGGCCTTCCAGTATTCGTAGATGATGAGACCACCCGCGACGCCCAGGATGAAGGCGTCTCCGACCACGTCGGCGAACAGCGACACGGCCTTCTGCTCGGGCAGCGGCCGAAACTTGCGCTTCCACACGCTCTGCTGCTGCTGTTGCTGCTGCTGGGACTTCTTCTTGCTACTGGTCGCCGCATCATCCGATGCCTGACCCTTGGCCGCCCTCGCCGCGGCTGCTGCCTCCTCCTTCTCGACTTGCTCTTTTGTCTTCACCGTCGGCGCTTCTGCCAGCTCCTTGGCTCGCATCTCGGCCTCGACATTGCGCAGCAGCGCCACCGATAGCCGCATGTTGAGCTGGTGGATGGCCTGGCCGTAGCGGGCCGCGAAGGATCGGAAGCGCGGGTGGTCATGGGCCGCGCCTTTGATGCGGTTCTGTTTCGTCAAGCGCGCGAAGAAATTAGGATGTCAGCCTCGAGCCTTGCCACAATAAAGTTGGGGTAACGCAAGATTTAAAATTATCACATACAGCTCCATATTTGGACACATGCCGCACAAAGAGCGACGCCAATTTGAAGAGAGGGAGGGGGACCATCTTGCCGGCCACGCTGCTGGTGGCGCTCGCGCTCCGAGCGGACCAATTGTCACCGAAGCAGGCAGTCGGGGGAGTGATGGACTGGATGAGGACGATTGAGGTCGTGAAAGGATCGGTTTTAATCCATGGTCTGGGGGTGGAAGATGGACAAGTCGCTTGGCTCTCCGCCGCGTCTTCATCAACTATTCCGTGAGAAACCTTCTCGCATGTTTTTCTTTGGTTGTCGCCTGAGGCTCGCACTTTCCAAGCACCGGGCTGATTAGGCAAGGGCCCCGCAGCTAGCACGGGAATATAACGGGTGGACCCATGTTTCCGTAGGTGCGTCCTTCCAGGCTGCAATGGGCATGTAGAAGACTTGAAGAAGATTCGCAGCCAGACCAGTTAAAGAGATTTGACAATTGGAACCAACTGCGATCGTTTTGGCATCTCAATTACTCTACACGGACTGCGCATTGGATATTCGTTCATTATTGATTTTGTTGGTTTGGCACCCCTGCCTAGCGAGATTCGATCACTAACACGCACAGCGTGACAAGGCTGATCCACTGACGTCATGAAAATGCAAAATTGGACACATAACTTTGTATGACGTCGCAAGAGAGGGTTTCATCCTCTACTCTATTGACCGTTCCATAGTCCCCTGGGACCACAGTTAGCTAATTGTGGTGATAGTAAAAATATTTTTCTTCCAGGTCCGTCACTAATCAAATGCATCGTCGGCCCCTCTTGTGACCTTCGTCGTAAGAAGGCGGGATAGCCGGATCTTCGGATCTTTTGGCGAGTCGGCCTTAGCTGCCTCCTGAACGGCTGTTCACGAAGTTCATGGAGTCGTTCCTTGCACCAGTACGATCCATCATCTGTAAAATTGGCAGTTGTTAAAACCAATTTCTGGACATCGTGACAATGACGTGAGAAAACTTACATCAACTTCCTGGACTGATCCCGACTCAAGGATCTTCTGCACGACTTCGTCATCCTTGTGGGTACCGAATTCCTCGTCCAAGGCGCCGTGAGAGGCAGAGTCGTATGTTCCCTGAGCTCCTTGCCTATAGTGTTGTGGTCAGTTCACAGCTCATTCCCGCTCTTAATGCACCTCTATTCTCCTGTCATCATGAGCTGGTGTGAGGGGAAGGAGGGAAAACTCACTTGTGGGTGCAGAAGACTTTGAAAGAGGACACGAAGTGAGCCAGCGGAACGCTCTTGTCCGTCTTCCACTTGTTGTATGTGTCGGCATCGTCGACAAAGACCAGATAGTCGTCGTCCTTGCCCTTGTAGTGGACCTTAAGCTTGGAAGCCTCGCCTCGTACCATTTTGGCGGTTTGTGTGAAATGTCTTGTTTGGGTGGTTGGCCTTCGCGTTGAAGGAAGAAGGGATCTTGTCGTGTCGTTACTTTGGGTGTCGTCTGGAGTCAAGTTGATTTATGGGTTTCACTAAGGTGATGTTCTGATTGTCAAGGCGGAAAAGAGGGGAAAGAAGGTGGATGTGGCATGATATTTATTGAGCAAGATCCAATTGGTATGCCGGAGCTCCGCATTCCTTCAAAGCTCATCCTCCACGTGATACCATTTGTTTGCTCATGAATTGCCTGATGATGTCATGCTGCACAGGAAGTTAACTTAGCTAGGCGGGCCTGGTCACCCGTCATCGGTGAGCCGAGCCCCGCCAAAATACGCTGCTTGGCTGCCAACGGCACGCGAATGAGGTGGATAGAAATACCAGGGTACTCGGAGGATCTTCCAGTACATTCCAAAAATGACATGCTTGAATCAATATTCTCCACAGATGCACTTTTCCGACCAGCACTTCAGCATCTGGATGCACGGCTACCTGAGCCCTGAGAAATTGCTTTGCCTCATATTTGGGCAGGTGGCTGGCAGGGAGAGCTCGTCCTTCGTTCCTGCGTTGGCGATCTCTCACATTACGTCACTGTAGCTTGTGAGCCCCGCAAACGACACGCGACCCCTATGACGAGTTGGACTGCAGAGAGTTTTTTTAATTGCTATGGAATTATGGAAATTGCAACAGCAACCTCGTTTTCTTCCCCATGTCGTTGTTAAGCACAAGTTTGACTTAGCAGCAACAAAGTTCACTTCGAGTGACAACGGAGCAACATGGTGTGGTTCCCCAAACCGACCCGTTAGGGATAGGGTTTGAGGGCACACACGTTTCCCCGCCGTCTCCATAGAGACGCTCCAGATATCTCAACAATCAATCAAGAAAGTCAGCACACATCAGTCATTGTCATCCGTATCAGCCTACCAGTTATGCGTAGGCTACAGATACGGTGGTGACACGACTAGGGTGCTGACACTGCGCAGAAGCCACAATGGGACAAGGAAGTTAGGGTAAGGGTGGAGGGTGAAGGTTTAGCCGATCCATAGCCGACATCCCTTGCCCCTTTCCTTCGACCCAGTTTGGATCTCCAATGGCAACCCAACAAAAGCCGGGGTAGTGCGGCACTGTTTTTGAGCCTCAAAATCCAACCCCAACGACCCCCGACGGCGGCTGCGACGACAAGCCTCACTAGTTCGCGAAGATATGGAGCTTCAGAGAGTCTCAAGGCCGGCTTCCCGTATCCAGTAACGCTTCCCCTTAAAAATTTTTGTTACCTGCCGTTGTCGGTCGGACGCTCGTCGACCCGAGACGACAACCCCATAGATCTACGTCGCCTGGTGTTTCTGAGACGTTTCGGAGAACCCTGCGCGACCATGTCCTGAGACCAGCAGAGCCACACCGAAAAAAGAGAAGTAGTAATTGCAAATTACTAGAGACCCTCCTTGTCTTCGAGAATGGCTGGTTTACCGCTGCAGGTCTTTATGCAGTGGTCAGGCAACCGCCTACGTTCCGGCCAAAGATTAATCACGTTGCAGAAAACACCGGCCAAAATACGTTTTGAGGTAGAGGATTTTGGCCAGCATGGTGAGTTTGTCTCTTGAATATTTTTGAACAAAGTTTTGGATTCTTAGTTTCTTTCCTCCCGGTGACATTAGTGATGGCTTCTAATTCTTCAAAAGAAATTCCACGGCCCTGAAAAGAAGGCGGGTCCAAAGTGGTCGAAGATGAAGCTTCATCGCAGTCCTCCTCTCCGTGTTGTCTACTGCCACGCCCCGACTCTAAGGCGCTCCATGCAGAGCCGCCTCCTGGTACCCACCCCATTCAGTCCAAGGGTCTGTTTCGAAAGTCAACGCTGGGATATCGTGATTCCACTGCTCCCTCCCACCTCCGCTCCAAAGCAGGGAGGACCCTTCCAAATGGTCTCCACTGTCTATTGAACTCTCCTCGCATCTTTGCTCGCAATCGCTAGAAATTCAAAAACCACTTCTTTTTTGTCGACTTTCGCTGCGCTCGCAGGCTCGAGGTCTGGAAAGTTCTTCGTTCAAGTAAAAAACGCCGATGCATGATGCCGTTGTAGATTTTGGGATTTGGATTGGACCGATACTGGGCCGCCGAAAGGTTTAGCTGTATATAAAAAGCTGCTGGTGTAACGAAGAGAATGTATGCGGTGTCGTCTATCGACAATGAATATGTACGGATCTGAATCCAGCTCCTCGCATGAATGAATGTCAGAGCGCTCTTCTTCGCAATGCGAATAGAAGCCGAGGATGGAATCGGATCAAGGTCGAATGTGCGTTCGCATCTTCTACACCCGACCACTGGCCCGTCCTCTTTGAGGCAGGGTCCATGGCTTCGCGCAGATGATCTTCATGTCAAGGTCAGTTTTGATACTTTACATGCTGTTGTGTGCCAGCTTCTTGAACTCACCTCTCCTTCGCTGTAGGCCCAGAAGTATACCATCATGCCGATGAGGTAGTAGAGAGCAGCATTGGTGCCTTGGTAGAGGAGGGCAGCAGCCAGAGTCGTAAGGGGAAGAATCGCTAGTCGGAATTCGAGACTTCGGTGTAGGCCAGATCCAGCCAAGAGCGGCAGTGGCCATTCAAATGCGAACATGACTATCCCCAGCACGAGATTCGCTACTTGAAGAATGGGCAACGGCTTGATTGCAGGGTCTAACGAATTCGTCAAAAAGTCCCAGAAGATCTTGGGCCAGAAGAATCCCTCGATAGCAGCAGCAACCTGGTCTGTAATTCCTTGTTAGCTCACGATTCACACCACAGGTCCCTTGCCACCTCCCGGCCGGGATTCTCAACATACAGGCTGAAGCTGTGAGGATGATGAGCCGAGCCCAGTGGTTCTTGATGAGTCTGCCCATGTTGCCGGTTCGTCAAAGACTATTCGATCGGTGGATTGTTTCGGTGAATGTTCTCGAGGTTCTCGCTTCTTTGTCCCGAAGCAGACGTTGTATGCACTTCTTTTCCTGACTCTTTCTCCCTTGAATGCTCTTCTTACGCAGCGGTTTCCGTTCGTGGTATCGATTATTCCCAAGCCCGGCAAAAAAAACAAATGGCGAATATAAAGCTCGGAAAGGAACGAGGGAACGTGTGAGATTACCCTCTCGGAAATAATACAAAGCGGCTCTGTCGAAGAAACCAGAACAAAAAGGAAGAAAGGAAGGAACAGGTTGTCCGGACCTGCCGATGTCGAAGCAACAAACCCAACAAGTCGATACTAAAAGAAGGCTATCGACTTTGGTGGAGTTGGTGGAGGAAGAGAAGAGAAGAGGCGAAGGTTGTGTCCTGCGGGGACAGTGAAGTCTATATTGGATCAAGAGATCTGGGGCTTGGTGTTACAGGTTGGTACGAGTTCCAAGGGAGATCGCCGCCAGCAAGCTGGTGCTTGGCTAAGGAACTTGGCCCCCCGAAGGTAAGGCACCGTCCCGAGGGACGGTCGTATGTGTGTCAGGTTTTCCCTATTTGGCCGGGGGGGGAGTATGGGATGTTTCTGGCCTGATGCTGGGCTGAGTTGGATATCCAAGTTCTGGTAATCTGATCTATGATGACAGCGGGCATCCGAGCAACATAGGAATGTTTCTGGTAGGCGAGGGGTGTGCTTCGTAGACGACAGCGTCCAGGCTGGATTAAGGTGGCTCCGTATTAGGTCGGCATCTAAAGTAGATGCGGTTTTGGTGGAGAGTAGGTTGCGATGTGGTAAAGCTCTAACAGGAGACGGGGTTTAGACTCCAAGAGCAGGCCAGTGTATGAGCCAGTTTCGAGGTCCTGCGATGCTTCAGGGATTCTGAGCCTCGTCGCATTAAAGATGTGTGAAGATCAGACAAGACGGTTGTCAAGGGAGATGTGAAGCAGGAGGTGCAGGCCGTGGGTAGGGCGGCGACAAAGACAGTTTTAAGAAGCTGGTCAATGTCCTGGCGGGGCCGGGGCATTTGGGAACAATTCGAGTCTCATCCGCACCGGCCGAGACCGCCCAAGCACCAGCTCCAGATGCCGGGTACGTACCTCGGCCGCCACTTTGCAAAGTGGTACAGTACCGTGTGACGACAACCCGCACGGCTGCAGGAGCTGCAGAGCCAGGGTGCAAGGGTATCCCGCTTGACGAAAATTGGACTGCAGGTCACGCCGCCGCTGGCTGCTGGAACGAGTCCGCTGTCGACAACAGCGGATTCTGACCGAAAAAGGGTGTGCAGTCTGCAGCAGCAAAGCGTTTATTCACCAGGGCCGTCTGGAAGGCTCATAAAGAAGCGCAGGCCTTCATTAACAAACGTCTCGGTGCTTTTCGTATCTCAGGATGATTATTGAAGCTTTGGCCATTGGGCCGGCGGCAAGGAATCTTCATACTCATTGGCAGTGGCCGCCGCGACGGCGAGATTCCTCAGTGGCGCGGGCACCGGGACCTCGAAGACCCATGCGACAGGAACAGAGAGATTGGGCAGCGCTGGGGAAATTCGTAACCTCGAGACCGCCGCCGCCGAACCGTCGTGACCAGTTGCCAGCACATTTTGCTAGGTGCTGGCCTGCCCCAAAGGTCGAGACGAACGAGAATAGCGCATACCGTGCCCGAAATGCGGTGATTGGAGATGGTTGGGCGGTTAGAGATGATGGTCAAGCCAATCAACATCCTTGCCGCTCGATCTCAACACCCGAACCGTCCAGTGGCAGGGGTTGGCGTTGTGGCCGGGACTCCCCTGCAGATACCTTGAACTGCACCAAAATCCAGGCTGCGCGAATGTATCCTCTCCACACCATCTTCCCGTCGATTGCCCATCAGCGAGAACGCGCAAACTGCAACGGTAACAGGAAGAATGATGGTGCAGCTGCACCTTGTAAGTTGCCAGGGCACTAGCCACACCTGTCAAAAAACAGTGACAGCCTCGATTGAGCCGATGCCAGCTCAGCGTTGCAGAGCACCGCCAGACGCTGTTGACGCGGAAAATCTCGCTCATGTCGCTTAATGGGCCTGGGTAAAGCGACCAGCTGGTTTCATGGCTCGGAGCGCTTTATGGATCTTGGAGAAATTTAGGAAGATACTATAAAAATAAAAACGGTCGCAACCATCATCAGCTGCTTCCAGAGCATAGGAGTTTTGGGCAACGGAATGAAACCAACAGGGCCAGAGGGCCAGCGGCGGCCCACTTTCTTCAAGAAGCCGCAGACGTCCCTATCCTCGACCCCAGCAGTCGAGACGCCGGGCCCGCATGCCAGCACCGAGGGTTGGGCTCGTCAATCAATGTGTCGCGCTCTGCTTCGCAGCCCATCCAAACTGCCTCAGCTCTATAATTTTTGTCCCATTTTCGGTCCAAATATTCTGGATAGAGATAGGGGCAATCGCGATGTTCAGACCAGGTCAATCTCAAGTTTTCATGCCATCGCACATTCTGAGACAGACGATCACGGCGCCCCATACAGCTCGCAGTTCCATGCTGAGGCAGATGCGGTTTGAGAGATGGTACGTACCTCTATAGTGCCGCACTACCCGTACAAGGGCAGCTTTACCCTAAGCCCCCAAGGCCCTGTGTTTTGCTAGGTTCCCCAGCACCTGCGCACAGTCGCCTCTAGGCGGGTTTCCTGGATTCAGCCAATACTCAATTGCACCTCGCCACATTATCTAGACCACGACCAAGATTTCAGTAATGGTTGCTTCTTCATGTGAGAATCCCTCCTTTGAGAGCCCCCCTGCAGAGAAACATGGTTCGAGAGTCTCGAGTCTTCTTTGTCCTTGAACCATCCTAGCTACCAGTTGGAGCCTAGTTACGGGCGGATTAGGCCTGTCAGAATATGGCGATGAGCCTCACTTCCTCAGAAGGTCACCTGCGGGAGACGTTTCGAATCGGCCAAACCCTTGAACCCCCCTTTTCTTGCAAGTGTCACGATATTCGTCCTAGAAAATGGGGATTTTTGCCCCTTTCCCGACTTTGGACGCAGCGGTGCATGAGCAATGATGGGATCACGATATCCCCTCCCTCCGAGCCCATCGCGACTCGCCGAGTTTCTCACTTTATGGCAATGTTGATTGAGTAATTCTGCAAGATGCAATGCCTCCCTCGACCACGGCGCTTGGGATGAGGATCAATCTTGTGTGACCGCATCTTCACGCAGTGATTCTTCAAACCATCCTGTCCCTCAAGGCCCAATGCAGGCACCCAGGAACACCAAGGCGACTTGTGTGCTGCAAATCAAATGCGCAGCGATTTCAATTGGCGCAAGTAGCAGGGTGGTAAGAATTCTGCCACTTGGCAATCACGACCTGGCGCCACGAGGGTCTCTATGGTGAGGCGACATCTGCAGCAGGTCCGATCGAGAGAAGAACGTGCATGTCTGCTTCGTGCTTGCTGTCCCAACTAGCCTCGTGCTGGGAATTTGCGAAAACGTTGAAGAGCCCGGACTTGCAAACCGCCTCTTTCTCGTTGCGCCGCTGAGCATCATCACAACCTTATTTCCATGGGCGGCTGCCTGAGGCTGTTGATTGGCCCTGTGTCAACCGACACCACCATGTGGCGTTCGAAAAGATCCTTCCGCCAAGATCGTCCAGATCCCCGCTAAGGGCCACCATGATTTTCCAGCAAATCAATGCCCTGCACATGCACCGCGAATCTCGGTTGCCATCCATGACGTGCCAACTTCCAGCCACCAGTCCAACTTGGACACCCGTTAGTCGATAGTATTTTAGCGAGGCTTTTATCAAAGATTGTCATACGGTGGATTTGTATCTTCCATCAAGCGGTGATAGCGACATTCCGAATCCAGATCCACGGACCGGCGTGCTCAAGGCTCATCTTTGTCACCATCTTCGTCACATCTCGCATGAACCACATCACCGTCACAATGGAGCGGGGATGAAGAAATCACAAGCTGATAGTACCATGGCCCGAGCTAGCGGTGGTAACGGCAGTTCCAATCTATCCGGATATTCGTCCACGGCGATAGAAGCGAGCACATTTTGCTCCTGGTTCCATGGGAACCAAGTTCCCGCATGCAATTCGAGATTCTTCAAGCTAATGCATTCGGTTCCGGGGTATATCAATCCGGCTTCGCCTGGCGAATGACGCTGCGAGCGCAATTTGGACAGGTCGAATTGCGTGCCAGTTCAAAGTTCAGCCGTGGGATTGCTTCCCGTCCGCGACAACCGTGCGCTTTGGTATCCCGCCTGGCAGTCTGCCCGTATCGTTGTAGACTACACTACGATCATGCAATGTATACTCTGGAGCTTCCGGCCTAAAGCTCCCATGTTCGTGCGAGAGCTTGGCAAGCGGTCAAGGCCCGAGGCTGCCCCGCCCCGCACACCGTTCTGACCGAGGTCGGCTCGCAGGTCGCCATGTACAAACTAGCCCACGCCGAAGGTGAGCTGGTTCTTCTGCGGTATTCGCTGCAGCCGACAATGCAACCGGAGCATGTTCATGGCTGACGGCTGTTGGCTGTTTAGAATGTTGGTTCAACTGAACCATTTCCATGCCGTACAGTGTGGGCGTTCGGAGCGCGCGAGCGGAGTGCTACGAAATCTCTTTCGCCATTTTGAGCAATCAAGCATCGGCACCGAGACCTGAAGCCCCATGAGCTGTGGCGGGTAGTTAAGTTGCACGGAACCTGGCATTGTCTGTTCGAATTTCTGTCGCCCGTCGAGCGCCGCCAGTCAGCATCTCAATTCTGGAGATCCGTGCTTCGACTGCAAACGTCATCTCTGGATTGAACTCGGAAACTCTGTAATTACGCTGGAAAATGCCTCGCATGCCGGTGATGGCAGTCTATTTTGTGGCTAGCCAAATTCCCACCGCCACGCTAGCAGGTGTGATGCCCCACAGATCACAAATCCGTCACCTCACCGTCCGCCTCTCCGACTAGAGACATATCAGAAGTCACCATTTCTTTTTGGGATTGAACCACACCAACTCCGCATGTCTCACTCAAAAAGTCAAATGGTGGGCTGAACCCTAGAGAGTCGTGCCGGCCGTGCTGGGAAATATTGGAACGCCACCGACATTTCCAAGCTGTTTGCTGCCAGCTGCAGAATCTGACCGGTCTGTCGTATTTTTGTCTTCTACGTATGTCTAGTCAGCCAGCTTCCCAGCCATGCCAGCCTCTATCGTTCCAAATCATCATAAATTTCGGGTACGGTCACCATGGACCAACCCTGGTCAACCCCGCAAATGCAGTAAGTAGCAAAGATATCCTTGCATCCCTTCCTAGCAGCCAGTCTGATGATTCTGCGTGCAAGCTGTGCGCTCGAATGCGACTCTAGAAAGATTGCGAAATTATGAGCGGTAGCCACCAGCAGAGTCCCGTTCGCGAGTCATCCCCGCATCCAAGGAAAAGCAAGCACGAACGCATGTAATTGGGCACGACCTGCTTAAGGGCAGGTTCAAAAATAGCACTAAAATGGCAGCAATTGCAAGCTCACTAGCAAACCAGGTCCTAGATTTGCACCAAGTTTTGCGCCCAGAGACCATTGGCGTTGGATGGTGGTTTCTTGCCCATGCAGATTATTGCGTGGCCTTTTGCGGCATCTTTTTTCGTCCTGGACGACGATTTGAGCACCAAGGAAACGAGCATTGTTCCGCCTCGCCCAGGATGGTCGGTAGCTGTGCCAATGTGGGGGTCCCAAATTTAGCTGCCTCAGGGCTCCTGGTCCACGGGCTGGCTTGCGGCGGGTTAGCTTGGTGTCGTGGTGGCTTCTTGATTCTCGACGAGCCCAGCACTCTTGCGTGGCCTGTCTGGCAAACGGTCTCTGTAGCCTGCACGATGTCGCAGCAACCCTTGACGGGCAGCCGGATCGCAGAGCTACCGGCCGGAGCTATTCTTGGATTCTCACGGTCGTCCCTGGGGCTGGTTCTCCCACCTGACAGCCTGCCCGCCACCAAAAGAGTGCTGTTCCATTCCAGCTGTTATCACCCGATAGGGACAAAAGCGTCGACAGGTTGTTCATGGCGGCCCCAAAGCGAATCTACAATTACACGTTGGAGCTAGAGAGCGAGCATCGGACTTGGCCTACCTGGGGTAGTCAAGTGGCTACCTAGATAACTCAGTGCGAGGCAGGAGGGGCGAGGGAGCTTACCCTCCAGTAGATGCGGGAGAGTAGAATGGGTTTCACTGACCAAGTCATTTCTCGGCGACACCTGCGGATGGTATCGAGATGGGATGAAGACTCCTCGACCTCTCTGTAAAGTACAAAGCGTTTACGCAGCGTGGGGTGGATAGTAAGACCTCTGTTCGAAGCCTGCGCAATGCTCTGGGTCTAATGTTTATCAGCCGGTTCTCTCTCTCCGGTAACCTAGCCGGCGAGGGGCGGGTGTGTTAAATGCTCCGTTTCGCCAATCTAGCGCTTCATGGTTGGCGAAGAAGAATCCCGTGCGGGCTGCTGCATCGTTCTCTTCGTCTCGCTTCGGCACCATCCAAACCCTGGACTATCCATATCGAGAATATAGATTCTTGTGCATTGGCCCATAGAGTTTCTAGGAAAGGCCAAGGCGCAGTGATCCAATAGCCATCTTCTCATGTCGAATGGTGATAGTATCACTGCTCTGAATGCGACGCCGTCGCGTTGGACGTGGCTCCGGTAAAGCTCCAGTCCCGTCCGGCTCAACATCCCGAATCTATGTACGACGGCGACGATGCCTCGAGACCAACATTGAAAAGGTTCATCTCGCCAAATACTTGCCAGCCGCAGGTAAGGAGCCAGGCAATAAGCGAAGCACCCTCGTCATCAAGAATCGGCGGTTAAGTCCGTCGTCACCCACAATGACGCCTTGCTCCAACACTCTGGACACATTTTGGCCTTCATATTTTTGCACCTCCGTTGATGTGAAATTGGTGCTTTTCCGTCCCTTTGCAATGGAGGACTGGGACCTGGGGCGAAACGGCAAGACTCGAGAGGGCAAGAGAGAGATTGGAATGGTCTCGCATGCCAGGAGCTCGATTTTAATCTTGTAATCCCTAAACAGCCAAGAGGACTTTGGAGCCTCAACGTCAGGCCCTGGATGGCGAATCCTGTCTAAATTCTATTAATGCCTACAGGAGGAAGCATACTCGCCGTTTGGTAAGTATATTTGAGCAGCCTTAAAACCTGTAATGAGTGCCTCTTGGGTATCGATTCCTCCCATCCACATCTTGGCCTGTCCTGTAAACCGTAACTTAACCCTCGAGCCATTCTTCTACCCAGTTATCACGATGCTAGAACTTTTCACGACCTTCTCTTCTCTCTGCCGCAACCCATGAACCCTCCAATAAAACAAGACCAATCCCCCGTTCCTGTGGCTTCGCGCGTCCATTATTTGAAGATGCTTCGTATCCCTTGAGTAACCACGCTCTTATTCAAAACAATAGTCTTTGGCACTTTCCACTTTTTTGATGCTCGCCGCACGATCCCAAGCCTGGCCGGCGACTTTTCAACGCTATAATCCTCCTTTTCGGATGGATGTGATATTTTGCTCGGCGTCAACCACTTGTTTCCACCGGATCGCGCCTGCGTCCTTGGTTTTTCTGGGGGGAGGCTTCGCTCCCTTTTCAATTCACCGCCTGGAACCAAGCCACATTGATGGGGGGGAACACCAACCTCAACGGAGGTAGCGGTGGTAAGTGTTGTTGGGATTTGACTGGTATCGGTTGTAGGCTGCAACTGGGGATTCTGGCTCCTCGCTGTCTCGCCATCGATCTCGTCGCATTCGTCCTCTCTGTTGCACTCCTTGTCGCTTTTGATGATGGCCGTTCCCCCATCCTGGCCGTCCCCTACGACGGATAATTTGATCGAACTCGCATGCTCACTGTCAACCCCGCTCGGAATAGATGCCGGCCGTATCGCGCCGTCATTTTTGTCTTTGGCTGGGCCCGACATCACCAGGCCGTGTTCTTCCGAATCACTCTCCTCCCCTTCGACGGTTTCCTTGTCTGCGAGCGCCTGTTTTGCGCTGGCAAAGCTCCCAGATCTCTTGGTGAAAGAGCTCGTGATGCTGACGGCGCTCAGCTTCTTCATCACCGACGAGGCCGAGGAGCGGACGAGGTGTTCGCTCCGAGACCTTGCCGTCATTCCTGGAAGCGGCAGCTCCTCGCGGCTCCAGACGTCGGAAAGCAGAGCCTCGATTCGCGAGCGCTCGGCCCGGGGCGGTGCAAGGACGGCGATCCGGTGGCTCGTAGCAAAGGACTGCGATCGTTTGATAGACGACGAGCCCGACTGCAGCGCATCCTTGATGACACAAGTATTCTTGAGAATGACCTGTGAGATGTTGGGTCTGGGACCCATGGTGGTAGCCCGCTGTATTGAATACCTTCTAGCCACCGTTCCTGGCCTGCCGTACAACGAGCCGAGACTCTTGATACCCAAAGAAATTGAGCTGTACAAGGTCGCGTCACTCCGTTCCTGCGTTCCATCCTTGGCAGATGCATTGACGAGGCGAGTGCGCCACTCCATCTCCTCCCTGGGGGAGCAGGCCGTCATGATGATCTCGTACATTTGGAAGTCGCATTCGAAAACAAGTTTCCACGAGAAGGGTGCTGTATGGCATTGAAGACCTGCACCGTGGTTAGACAAGCTGTTCCTGTCGAACAAGCAAGCTGTCTAAGAGCAGGGAGCTTACCTCGGCCGTTGTCTACTTCTTCTACTGTGACGCCGCTAAGGTTGATGCAAGCTTGAATCGTGTACACCTGTTCGACCTTTGCAGGCGAGGCGAGACAGACAACGTCGCGGTAGAGTAGACATATCATGTACCGGCCACCAACGTCGTCCTTTGTTGACCAGCATACATGCAGCGTGCCGCAGAGTTGAACGTGACCAAAAGACCGGATTCGGTTCTTGGACGCAGCATCTAAACGCTGGTTTGCAAACGCCAAACGATCCTGAAGCATCCACGTCCTCTCTAGCGTAGACTTCATCCTCACATCGTCGGTAGCTCGATTTATCTCTGCCGTTGCTTCGCGAAGACGTATGAGGGCGTTTTCAACTTCCATGTGCGAATTCGGACAGTCGTTCACAGGCGTGAACTTGAGGAGTTCGGCGAAGAGTAGGGGATACTTGCACACCCGTTGTACCGGCTAAGGCTTGCGTTAGTATACCTTGCTCTTCCTTTGACGTGTTTCTGTCTCACCTTAACTAACAAGTCCTGAATGGTCAGCGACTTCCTCGACTGGTCTGCTTGGCTGTTTACCGATCCAAGGGATGACGCCAAAGCCTCCAATCCCCTGTGGTATGTTTCCCACTGTGGCATTGAACGAGATGCTGACGCTACATCCTTGATCATCATCTCGTATTTTGCTCCATATTCCTTATATATGAAGAACCGGTTCATCTGGGTCCTGTTAGGTTCGGGCTGCCTCCGATCTTAGGGGCGATGCATTATACCTTCTTGCCGAAAACTTTGGCAACCTCTTCAGCCACCTGGGGATCTGCAATCATGCCCGGCACTTGGTGGAGCCGCGACATCCGATCATCATTCTCCGGCACCGAGTCCAAACTTCTCCATCGGTTATGGCCTCGGGGGCCTGTGCTTGCCGTGTGCTTTGGGAAGTCGATTTGCGTGTATTCCGAGTTCGGTACCACTCGGTGGAGCTCGCCTAGTATCTCTTCATGCAGTTCAACGATCTCGGTGAGATTTTGATTAATTGATGACCGCAGTCCGACCGGGAGAGTCGGCAACGATGCGAGAAGAGTGACATATACCTGTCATTAGCAACGTCAGCAACTGTTTTGATAACGACCGCCGCTGGACGGGGAGGCCTACATTCATCAAGAAGCGAAGATCGCCAATATAACCCTCTTCTGTGGCAATGAGCTCCTCTAATATCTGCCGGCGTTGCAAAGCCCGCTCCGTTGCGAGGGGATCTACCTGAACGGCAGCCTCGGCGTGGGACGGCCAGCTGTCTTCCGAGAGTCTTGGTCCGGCGACCGACCCTTTGCTACTCCGATCGGTTTTAGATCCGGCTCGCGAGTGTCTGGTATTGCGTCGAGACCTGCCTGCGCCGCTCACGCTGGCAAGACTAATACTGGCACTTTTGACCCTAGACACGAATTCGAACGACGACCCAGACCATGATTTCTTGTGCCGAACCCCCCTGGAAAGAATCGCCCTATCCTGGCTGTCCAAGAGATGCCACGGCAGATGTCCGTCGGCACCGAGTTTGGGACGCTGCGAAGCTCGTCGGTGGAGGCTCTTCATCCATTTGTGGAATGGCCCTCTGGCTTTGACTAAGTTAACAGCGTCCTCTTTCTCGAGATCCACGCGGTGCGCTAGGTCGTCTATTGTAAACTCGGCGTGAGTATCTAGAGCCAAGTCCGAGCCTGCTTCGAGTTCGAGATCGACTCCCAGTGCCTCGAGCTGTTCCAATTCGTTCCAGCCACCCTTGTCCCCAACAGCGAGCTTCTCTAATTCCGTGGTAAGATCGGCATGGTCGGATATCGTCTCGGGACCCATTGAATTACTGTCCTGGACGACTCGCGGCGGTGTTTCGGGGCATGGCCAGCTCGACTGACCGACAGCTGTAACTGAGCTTGTTCGAGAGCTGGGCGGATAAGATTCCGGGTCGGCCAAGGCCATAATGAGTAGAAGTTAAGAGGCGAAGCTGATCCAAAAAAGCCGATACAAAATTGGATACAAAGCGTCAAAAAGGCCAAGGACCAGGAGGGCAATTCCACCATCCGATTCAAAACATGACGAGGGCAAATGGACAGTGAGAAATTATTCAACAAACGGGAGAAAACGACCTGCCAGCTACCAACAAGCAAACTCGTGGAGCTGCGAAAGTCAATCTGCACAGCCCGAGATGGGAACAGGCACTTTTCAAACTCAAAAACAAAGAACTCCGCTGCCTTTGGTAGCTGCCGGAGTCTTGACTCTTAAGACTCTTGAGGACGCTTGAGGACTCTTGACCGCCACTATTTGCTGCGTCCAGGCTGGCTGACAGCAAGTGAACCCTGCGCTGTGGCTACCGCTTCGCCCACCACTCCCAGTTGCATCTGAGTTGTTTCCTTCCCGCCACAGTGGGATTTTGTATCCGATTCAATAAATAAAGGGCGGGTGGGAAGAACCAGGCGGAAGAGAAAGCTTAAGTAGAGGCTATGAGGGGGTGGAAGGTAAGCAGGACGCCATGGCTGGGTGTATGTATTGGTCCTTCTCGGATGAGGTCGACCTTTCTCTGTGATGCAGCTACCCCGAGCAGCATTAATCCAGTAGCCCCTCGAAACCGTGTTTACTCGAGAAGCTTCAATGGGTCTGTTCCGCGAAAAGCTCAGAAGCTTCGTGACACCGAGAAAGCCGCAGCCAGTGGTACAAGGCGACTCTTTCGGCGAAATCGTAGCGACACGAAAAGCTAAAGCAACATGGGGATGGGGCCGCGTCGGCGGATCTGTTGTGCGTTGTGAGAACGAATGCGGTCCGGTAGTTTACGAAAAGGGTGACATTTGAAAGATCTTGGCCGTATTATCGCAATTGGGCAGCCTGTAGTACAAATACTAACGCATCGGATCGGCTTTGTGAAAAGAGAGACTGGGGACTGGGGACTGGCGGTTGGGAGCCGGCATGATCCTGCAAAGCATGCTCTCAGAATTCAGGTTTGCATTGGAGCCAAAGCCGGCCGAGCAAGTCAACATCGGGGGTGCAACCGGAATCTTCAAAACGCTTGAAACGCCCGATCGATGGAAAAGCCCAGGCAAGTAGTGCTGCAGTGCCCCGATCTAGAGGCTGATTTGCCCTGCCAGGCCGGCGACGTGGGAGCTCGTTCAGAAAAACATTGCTAGGTTGGTGTCACGCTTAAGTTTAGACAACACTGTGCTAGCTGCGTGCAAGGTTTGCCAAGCAATTTGGGTGAACGCCTGAACGAATGTGGTCGTGGCGCCGGGCTAAATGTGAGTTCCGCGAGCTATGAAGGCCCTAGCCTAGTGAAGCTACCCCTGAGGTTGGGCATGAAGCTCGTCCACCTTGGCGAGGTGATTAGGAGCTCCGTGGCGATAAAATGCAGGAAACCTTGATGGTTTGAACTAGGCTGCCATTGAATCTGCAACCGCTCATGATGATGACACAATTGGATAAGGTGCTGGGTAATTGGGGTGTTCTAGATGTGTCCAAAACCAGCACACACCGTACCAAAGATCTTTGCAGGTAGGATAGCTGGCGGCCCGCTTGTCCACGCTGCCCGCCACATCTGCAGCAGGCGCAAATCTGGTTCGCCAAAGCACCTGAGACTTTTCTGCCAAGTTTTCCTTACAAGAAACTCCCGGAGCTGTGCATGAAACTAGCGCCTGCTGGTGGTTCGTTGTCAAGCTGGACTGCAGGCGAACTGGGAATATGCCAGATCCTTCACGCAGACACCTCATATCTCACCGACAAAAAAGTGTCGACTCTAGCGTGACGCCGAGCAGCTTGAAGCTGCACCATGTGCGGGGCAACAGGAAGCTTGTAAGTACGTACCGATAGGGAAGCGAGTGGTGGACGTGGCCTATCCGTAGAGCTTCTGGGCATGTCTTAGATAAGAAGATATCACGGGTCAACTGGATAGACGGGAGGAAGGAACGTATGACCTTTGACATGGACTGGCTTCGTCGTGGAAGGCAAATTGGACCCGCGTAATGAGAATGAACCCAGTAAGGCAATCACATGGAATGGCAATGTGGACAAAAGGGCGAACGAATCGAAATTTGTGGAGAATCGGAAGCGTCAGGGCGAGAGTCCAGGTAAAAAATTCTTTTTTAAAAAATATTAAGGTGCTGCTTGAGATCAAAATTGAAGATGCCTCAGCTCCCCTTGAGTAGATTCCTGCCTTAGTATCAAGATCCGTTGTATCGCGTCGAGCTTAGATAAAAGAAAGAAGAATGACGGAGTGGCTTCGATGAAAGATGGGCCGAGGTCTGCGGGTTGGAAGTGACCCAGCTGGTATCAGCTGGGTGCAAAAGTTTGTCATGCATCTGGGAGCCGCAAGGCGAGACGTCATCGCGTGCTCTAAACCACCGACCTCAGCTGCCGGGAACCACCGAAAAGACTCAAAGGTACAACTAACTCCAGCGGCGCCTTGAGAAGGAAAGGGGTTTGTTATGGAGAAGAAAATACGTCCCTCGGCCATACGCGAGCGATAGACTGCCCCGAGGCAAGTCAACACCCCCTCGCTAGCAATACTTGTCAGTTTTCTGCCACGATGGATGGTCCAAGACCTCCGGTGACGACGTCCTGGCCCGCCACGGCTCAGCTTGCATTGTCTGCACCGGAAAAGTCGAGCCAGATCTACATTCGAGACTATCCACAGCGAGCGCTGGCCATAATATCGTCGTCGCATGCCCTCATTTTCCGATACAGCGTGGCCACGAACGAAGACCAGGCCCGTCAAGGAACTCCCGACAGCCCGCAAGCAAAATGCATGGTCGAGTTCACCAGAAATACAAGGCAAATCCTCGCAGACTATCGCCCCCTGACGCCACGACCCATATTCGGAACCCTGGGTCTCGTCGCAGTTGGCGCCGATGTCTTTTTGTCCGTAGTCACGCATGCGGCTCGCGCAGCTACGGTGCGACCTGGAGAGACGGTAGAGAGGATTGCGAGCGTCGACTTTTACTGCCTGAACACGGCTGAATACGATGATATTGTTATGGTCGATGCCCTTGATGGCGATTTGGATGCCACTCTCCGGCAAAACTTCAGCCAGCGAGAACAGCTGGTGGAACATCCTTGCCAGGAGCTTCGAAAGCTGCTGAGCAATGGGACATTCTACTATAGTACCGATTTCGACCTGACCAACAGGCTGCAGGATAGGTGCGTGGATGGATGCCCTTCTGCTTCGTGCTGTGTGCGTGGCTAATATCACCAGACCTGTATCCAACACGTCGTTCGACATCGAAAACTTTGACGAGTCCTTTCTTTGGAATTCCTTCATGATTAGCCCGCTCGTGAAATTCAGGTCAAGGCTGATGCCTCATGAAAGGGTAGCCCTGGATCGGTCGAGAATCTTGACGTCAGCCATCCGTGGCTACTGCGGGACCATGACAATACCTCAAGCCGCCGCACCCGTGAAAGCAGCACAATCCGGACTACCGTCATTCCTCTCTGTCATATCTCGCTTGTCCTGTCGACGAGCCGGGACTCGCTTCAATTCCCGGGGCATCGATGATGATGGAAATGTAGCCAACTTCGTCGAGACAGAAACGACGTACTGGAGCCCTGCAGGAACTGTATTCTCCTATGCCCAAGTTCGAGGTTCCTTGCCAGTGTTTTGGGAGCAGGCGGCGGACCTGATACCGGGGCGGCAAAAGATCACGATAACACGTTCCCCAGACGGAACTCAGCCTGCCTTTAACAGCCATTTTGATCATCTTGAGCAGAATTACGGCGCCGTCCACGTGGTGAATCTTCTTAGCGACGCCAAGCCCGGTGAGGCAGAGCTCACGCAACTCTACCGAAACGGAATCCGCCATTGCCCTTTGAGCCACCCCGGAGGAGGCAAGAGCTCAAGCGACCATGCGCTGCTCCGAGTAACCGAGTACGACTTCCATGCCGAAACCAAAGCCATTGGCTACGAGGCTGCCAAGGGCATCCGGCGGTACATAGAGGACTCCACAGACGGGTTTGCCTATTACCTAGCCGAGAGCTACGATGACGCGGGCGAGGATGATAGCTCTTCAGACGATAGGCGCCTTGTTGTCGTTCTCCAGCAAGAAGGCGTTTTCCGAACTAATTGCCTCGATTGCCTGGACCGAACTAACCTTATACAAACCATCATCTCCCAAATGGCTGTTGAAGCCTTTCTAGGTCACCGGGGCGAGTATGCCGCATCCGACTTTTGGATGAGGCACTCCAGTCTCTGGGCAGACAACGGCGACGCTCTTTCCAAAATCTATGCTGGCACTGGAGCGCTGAAGTCGTCTTTTACTCGAACTGGTAAAATGTCTCTCTCTGGGGCCATGGCCGACTTGCGAAAATCGGCGCAGAGACTATACCATAATAACTTCACAGACCCGTCCAAGCAAATGACCATCGACTTGCTGCTGGGCCGACTAGTAGGGCAGCAACCCGTGCACCTAGTTGATCCCATTAGCGACTTTGTCTCGCTCGAGCTATCCAAGCGGAGTGCAGAGTATTGTTCCACGCAATCAATCACCATGTAGGTTGTTTACATACCCTGGCGTCGCCCCAGGAGGCATAGACACTAATAGCAGGCAGGCTTGTTGGTACTTTCAACCTCAACGGCCGAACAAATGGCGTGGAGGAGGATCTTTCTCCCTGGCTATGCCCTAGGGCTGTTGGATCGAGCCAGCCCGAGATTGTGGCTGTTGGCTTCCAGGAAATCGTGGAGCTTAGTCCACAGCAAATCATGAACAGCGACCCAACCAGAAAGCAGCTATGGGAGAGATCAGTGAAGAAAACTCTTAATAATTATGCGCGGGCCGTTGGCGGAGACCCATATGTACTTCTCCGGAGCGGGCAACTCGTTGGCGCGGCTTTGTGCATCTTTGTTAAGGCATCGGTGCTGAGCCTCATCAAGAATGTTGAAGGGAGTGTCAAGAAGACTGGAATGTCGGGAATGGCCGGCAACAAAGGCGCCGTCGCCATCAGGTTGGATTTTGCTAATACGCAAATTTGCTTCGTCACGGCCCATCTGGCAGCTGGCTTTTCCAACTATGACGAGCGGAATAGAGACTATGCCACCATCCATCACGGGTTGCGATTCCAGCGAAATCGAGGCATTGACGACCATGGTAAGTAACGGCCTCATCCATGGAGCTCAGCACGGGCGTGACTGACAGATAGGAGACACTGTCATCTGGCTGGGCGATTTCAACTATCGAATTGGCTTGGACCGAGTGACTGCACAGGGAATGATTAATACGGGTAATTTGGAGAGTCTCTATGAGAACGATCAGCTCAACCTTCAAATGGTAGCCGGCCTCGCCTTCCCATTCTACTCAGAAGCCAGAATCACCTTCCCGCCGACATATAAGTTCGACATTGGGACGGATGAATACGATAGCTCGGAGAAGGCTCGAATCCCAGCCTGGACCGACCGAATTCTCCGCAAAGGGTCGAATTTAAAGCAGCTCGCCTACAACTCGGCCCCGCTTCGCTTCTCGGACCACCGCCCAGTTTACGCAGTCTTTCAATGTCTGGTGAGCATGGTGGACGAGGAGCTACGCCAAACAATCAGCGAGGAGCTGTATCGGCGACGGAAGGCGGATGTTGGGGAGGCGACGGCCAATCTAGAGACGGAGAGCACCGATGACGAGGAGTTGATGGGCTACGATGCCATTGAGCCAGGTCTACCCCCGGCAAGTTCGGATCGGCAGAAATGGTGGCTAGATAATGGCCAGCCGGCCAGAGCAAGCATTGCACCCCCCAAGGCTGCTAACGGCACCTCCATGGTCCTCAACCCCAATCGACCTCCTAACCCGTTCACCCCGACCGATGAGCCAGATTGGGTGTCCGTGCCGAGATCCTCATCCAAGCAGTCCCTATCGAGCATGTCGACTTCTCCATTCGAGATAGTCAACGTTCCGACATCGGTAACCAGCATGCCTGGGAACCCTGGACCAAGGGTGCTGCCCCCTCCATTCGACCCCTTCAAGTTGCCGGCGAAAGTTGGCAGACTGAATATTCCGGAGGAAACTAGGAAGGCCGAGTCTCCACCTCCACCTCCCCCAAGAAGGCAGACCGCCGTATCAAACCAATCACAGCCTCTACACCACCGCCAAACACCACCAGCCGTCTCTCAGCCGAGTAAAGCTCAGACGGCACCTCCTCCCCCGCCGTCCAGGGGTACATCTTCAGCAACACTGGAGAACGGTACTGTGTCGAAGAAGACGAAGTCACCGCCCCCACCCGTGGCCAAGAAACCTTCCCACCTCGCGACGACTTCTCCAACTATGGCCGCCTTATCTTTGGACGGCGTCGCCAACGGCACGCGCGAAGATGAACCCTCTCCTATAATTTGGCCGCCGCCGCCAGGTGCCGGCGAACAAATTCCCTCGCGCTCATCCACAAACGTGATCAAGAAAGCCGCCCCGCCACCAAAGCCGCCCAAACCGTCCCCCGCGGCATCTCATGCATCCCAGAGCGGTCGGCCAGCGGCAGCAGGGAGACCTACCGGGGCAGTGGCGTTGCCCGGCTTGATTGGTACCGGCGTAGGGGGTGAGCAAGCTCGGCTGAAGCCGGCGGTCCCGGCGAAGATCTATAAGAAGGCACCTCCAGGCTCTTTGGATTTGCTCGGTGATGATGGAGGCGACGGGGCTAGTACGCTCGGCGGTTGGGAGACGTTGAAGCCGAGCTAGACAAGAAATCTGAGATTAAACTGGATGTACTTAGATGAAGAGACGGTGGATAAACATACAAGTGAATGTTACTTCCCTGGCCCGACTCTTTAGAAACATGTTTTCGAGGCCTCGTCACTATCACTTCTGGTCCTCTCAGTGTGTAGAGTCAGCGCCCGTTTCTGCCAAGTGCATTGCAGAATTGCTAGAGAGTGCAGAAACGCGACGCGATGGTTAAAATATCTCGAATGCCATCCCCCGCACCCGCAAAAGCGGTGAAGTTGATAAAGAAACGGCTATCAACTCTTGCCCTTCACTCGATGTTGTTTCCCGTTTTAGATCTAAGCTTGCTCTATCGCGTAAGCCGGTGACGACTAAAGAAAGAGATAAGACACAGGAACCACGCCCTATTCCCTGGAACGATAGCACTTGCCACCACGGCGCGACCAAAAATCGAGAAACTACCGAGCAACTTCTATTGCATCATCAGCTCGATGTTGAGCCATTCCTCCTCCAAGTCCCTCGTGGTGCGCCATCACTCCTCGGAAAGTTCTTTTTCATCCTCTCTGTTGCATTCCTTCTTTTTTTGAAGCCTACAATTGTGTTATACCTTTAGACGAAATCCCACAATTTTTGTTCACCCTGATAACCTAAGACAAGCATACGCGCACACCACCCACCCACGCATCCTGCAAGGCGCACGGCCCATGATGGAGCTTCTTGGTCGTAGTGGAATGTAGATGCAAGCGTCCTTGCTCGAGCAACCCAAAATTTTGCCGCAGGATATCAAATCTCAACCAGGCTTGCGGCTACGGCTTATTGGCTATTGTTTTCCTCGTCAGATGGTCCGCCTGCACTTTTGGCCCCGATGACCGAGTAGAACAGGCTTTTGTCGGGTTTGCACAACTCGACTTCCTGACGGACTGGGGTTATGACAACATCGCTCATGCAAAACGAGACGCTTATGAACCGCTCACCAGTCCTCGCTCACGTGGGTTTCGCAACACCCTAGGGGGAGAATCCGCAAGGCCTATATACATTCTACTATATCAAACAACCATGCTTACCCGTGTCGACGACGCCGGACCGTCACAATGTCCTTCTCACTTGATGTGCAACGAACTGCTCACACGACAGCACGGAGAAAAACGGCGAGTCTCGGGGAAGAGTGGTATTGCGAGCCAGCAGCAGCCTGCTCTTCCACGTCTCACGAGACAAGCCCTTAGCAAGGGCCTCGGGTTGCGGACCCGCTCACGCAGAAGATCCAGTCTCACACAGCGCATCGAGATCTGGCTGGACGAAGTCATTGCTGCCCTCCAACCGCCATTGCCCCAGCGACAGCCTATAGTGCCATTCGCCGCGCCGGAGAAGAAGCCAGCCGAGAGACACCCATCCCAGGACCCAGGTCCGAGACCGAGACGAGGTGCTGGCCTGCCTCTCACCACGGCGCCTGCTTCTCTCGGCGCCGTTTCAGCTCCGGCCGTGATAGTGACGGGGAGCGGCGGGACGGGAATGGTGGCAGTTGGCAAGGAAAGACCAGGCGGTGACGGCGTCAAAGCTCAATACGATCCCCCCTTGGACGTGTCGACGGCAGGGTGCGGCGGCCCATTCACTAATACGTTACGAAAGATCACGTCACGTTTGCATATTCGCCCCCGCGGTGGGAGGAAGAACGAGGCCCTGCCCGAGATGACCAAGATGTACTCTACTCTACGACAGCGCCCGGACGTACCCCTCGACTACAGCCACGACTACGACCATGCCCACAAAGCGGATCACCGTGAACACCTGCAATACAACCATAGAATGTCAAACGAGGACGGTACCGCAACGACCCGGAATGATGACCAGCAGAGCATGGAGCAGACCATAGGGAGTTTGAGCAGAACCACCGTCGTCAGTAGCGACCGACGGAGCGCTCCTCTCCGGGAGCGACAGGAGAGGTTGAAGAGGGCACAGAGGCTATTGGATCGATCCAATAGGGAGGGGAGAGTTGCTGAACCATCATGAAACATTTTTTTGCTATGACGATGATGGGCTCACCTACAGAGGAAGCGTTAGCAAGGTAGTCATAGAATAAGTTGTCAAGTAGACCGCATTGCTTGTGTCTGCATTTTTAGCTTCACTTCGAATATATCCACGTCACACCATATGCCCATCTCATCACTGGAAAACCGGAAAGCAGTAAGAAAAGGAGTAGCGGATTTTGGGTAAGTTGGTTTCTTTTCTTTCCATTTTTTTTGGGTTTACGTCCCGCAATTTCGTCCTTCCCGTTCCCTGGCTAAGAGCCAACGGAACGGAGAAAGGAGTAATTTGCGCGGCAAGTTCAAGATCTGAGGTCAGAGGTTGTCTTTGGTTAAATCAACAACAAAAACGG
>Ga0247774_1000271_pt1 | contig 25026 bp, 24 predicted proteins | sample UWRJL001104B6_FD_179933 | JGI IMG/M metagenome (GOLD analysis project Ga0247774, IMG submission 179933) | Plant litter microbial communities from Arlington Agricultural Research Station in Wisconsin, United States - UWRJ-L001-104B-6 | ecosystem: Environmental > Terrestrial > Plant litter >... | reverse complement strand
GCGACTTGCAGGCGGCCCAAGGTGTTTGCAGCACTTATGCGATCGTCACTCACCAAGACAGTACCATCCGCCGCACTGCCGATCGCATCGTGTTTCTCTATCGAGGCAAAGTGCAGTGGGAGGGAACAGTCAGCGATATTGCATCGACAGATAATTTGTTAATTAAACAATTTTTTAGCGGCAGCGTTACTGGGCCAATTCAAGTGATTGGCTAGTCAATTGTCATTAGTCATTAGTTATTAGTCATTAGTCATTAGTTATTAGTCATTAGTCATTAGTCATTAGTCATTAGTCATTAGTTATTAAAGTCGAGGGTAATATGGCTACAAAAAGTTTTCAGGAATTGCGGGTTTATAAATTATCAGAACGACTAGCTGATGAAATTTGGAAAGCTGTTAACACTTGGGAGCCATTTGCCAAAAATACGATCGGCCAACAAATTGTCCGTTCAGCCGATAGCGTCGGTGCTAACATAGCAGAAGGAGTCGGACGAGGCAGCTATCAAGACAATAAACGTTTTGTCAAGATAGCTAGAGGTTCTTTATATGAAACTCAACACTGGTTGAGACGAGCTTATACTCGAAACCTTTTAACTGTTGAACAAGTCAATATATTCACAGCAATCATTAATGACTTAGCTCCTCAATTAAACTCCTACCTACAATCTATCGGAGCCTCCCCTAAAAATCACGACCAATAACTCACAAATAATAATGGAGGGCTAACAACTAACAACTAACAACTAATGACTAACAACTAACAACTAATGACTAATGACTAATGACTAACAACTAATGACTAATGACTAACAACTAATGACTAACAACTAATGAGGTAATATGCGATCGCGAACTGTAAGAGAAGGTTCTGTCGGGTTCTTAATTTTAGTAGGAATCGGTTTATTTGGCGGCTTAGTGCTCTGGCTGCGGGGCGTGCAGCTAGGGAACCGCAGCTACAAATTTGCCGTAGAATTTGCCAGCGCCCAAGGAATGCAAATAGGCACGCCCATCAGGTATCGTGGGGTTGCAGTCGGTAAAATTACCGCCCTCAAAGCGGGTTCCAACGGCGTAGACGTAACGCTGGAGATTGCCCCCGGTACTTTAGTGATGCCCCGGGATGTTACGATCGAAGCGAATAAATCCGGTTTAATTGGCGAATCGTCGATCGACATTACCCCCAACTCGATTTTGCCAGAATCCTTACTTACCGCCAATCCCATTAGTGCCGACTGTCCCCCTGAGATTATCTGCAAAAATTCGCGCTTAAAAGGTCAAACTGGAGTTACTATGGACGAACTAATTCGATCCACAGTCCGCCTAGCTAATTTCTACACCGACCCCGCGCTGTTCAACAATATTAAATCCCTCACAGAGAATACAGCCAACACAGCTAAAGGTGCAGCTAAACTCACTCAGGATTTGTCTAATTTAACTCAAACTGCCAAAACCGAAATAACAAATTTGAATAAATCTGTAAGGGGAGACATTGGCAGCTTAAATCAATCAGTAAAAACCGAAATAGCAAGTTTAAATCAATCATTAAAAGGGGAAGCCAGCAGTTTAAATCAATCATTAAAGGTAGAAGCTAGTAGCTTAAATCAATCGCTCAAAGGGGAAATATCAGCAGTCGCCGCTGATGTTTCTAAAGTAGCAGCTACGGCGGACACTTCCACAAAAGCCGTATCTGCCGCTGCCATAAATTCTGCTAATTCAGTAACTCAAGCAGCCAATCAAATTACATTAACAGCCAACCAAGTCAATTCTTTAGTAGCAACCAACCGCGGCAGTTTAGTCTCAACTCTGAATAACATCAATCAAAGCAGTCAGGAACTGCGGGTAGCTGTCAGCAGTTTGAGTCCGACAATTAATCGAATCAACCAAGGACAATTGCTGAACAATTTAGAAGTTTTATCAGCCAATGCTGCCCAAGCTTCTGGTAATTTGCGAGATTTATCCAGCCAAGTAAACAATCCCGCCACTTTGCTATTATTGCAGCAAACTCTAGATTCTGCACGAGCTACATTTCAGAACGTGCAGAAAATTACTTCCGACGTGGATGATTTGACGGGAGATCCGGCTTTCCGCAACAACATTCGCAGGTTGTTCAACGGATTAGGAGGCTTGTTGGGTTCGACAGAACAACTGCGACAGCAAGTTAAAGTCGCTGAAACATTAGCTCCACTTTCTGAGAAAGTAAATGCGAGCACAACTGCCAAAAATCAATCAGTAGAGCCTGGAGATCCCAGCTTGCAAAAACCGCAAAAATTGCCTGTTATACCTTCTCAAACTCCAACGTCAGCAGAACCAGTTACTCCCGAAAACACCCCTTAAAACCGGGTATCATTGAATAACCGCAATTATTGCAAGATTCGCGAGTTGCTTTAGTTAGTAAGGTGCGAAAGGCGCACCCCGATTACAGCTAGTTAATAAGGTGCGGCTTGCGCACCCCGGCATTAAAGTTATTGTCCAAATTCTATTAACAAAAAACTCTTTCACTCGCAACCAGGAAAACCAATGACGCAAACATTATCGAAACCAGCCGAAACCAAAACCCAGTATACTGTAACTTGGGAAAAATTGCCAGATGACTTTAAATTACCAGACGATCCCGTGGAAAACATCGACCAACCACTTTTAGCCGCAGCTCTGCGAGAAGCCTTGGATCTGGCAGGATTTATCCTAGCTTCAATGCTAATAGCTTCCAATTTTGGACTGTGTGCCAAAGTCAACGACAAAATAGTAGTAAAAGCCCCAGATTGGGTGTACGTTCCCTCGGTATTGCCAGCAGAACCAGGAGAAGTTCGTCGCAGTTATACGCGGAATGCTGAGGGAGAAGTACCCGCAGTAGTGATGGAATTTTTATCGGATACAGACGGCAGTGAATATGAATATTCAAATAAACCGACATATCCTTACGGAAAATGGCGGTTTTATGAGCGAATTTTGCAAGTACCGATTTATGTAATTTTTGAACCAAAATCGGGAGTATTGGAAGTGTACAGACTCTCGACCTCGGGAGAATACGAATTGCAAGAACCGGATGCTAATCAGCGATTCTGGATAGAATCAATGGGTTTATTTCTGGGGGTTTGGGAAGGTGAAAAATCTCAGAGAACGGGTTATTGGTTGCGCTGGTGGGATGAGAATGGCAATTTGCTGCTGTGGGGTGCCGAACGGGTGGAACAGGAACGCCAGCGCGCCGAAGAGGAACGCCAGAGAGCCGATCGACTAATGGCATACTTGATTCGTCAGGGTATCGATCCTGATGGCATTTGAAGGTGTGGGAGGTCGATCGATTTTAGATTTTAGATTTTAGATTTTAGATTGAATAATTGGGAATCAAGGAGCCAGAGCGAGCGATTTTAGAGTTGAGATTTGAGATTTTCGATTGGGAATTAAAGAGCGCCATGACTGCAACAACATTAGAAGAGAAATTAGATCGGCCGTTGCTATTTCCAGGGTTAACTTGGGAACAATTCAAAACCTTAGAACCGATGCTCGATATTCCAGGAGTCCGGCTGTCATTTTTAGATGGGATACTGGAGATTCAGAAAAGGCCTGGAAGAAAACACGAAATAGCCAAGGGACGTATCGGTGCGTTGGTAGAAACTTACATCATGGCGGCAGGAATCGATTTCACCCCTACGGAGTCTCTGACATTAGAAAATGAATCGCGACTCGTGAAGTGTGAAGCAGACAAGTCTTACGAATTGGGTACTGACAGAGAACGTCCAGATTTAGCGATCGAAGTAGTCGTCACTAGCGGCCCAATTGATAAGCTAGAGGCTTACAAACGCCTGCAAATCCCTGAAGTCTGGTTTTGGGAAAACAGCCGACTGTCTCTGTATGCTCTCAGACAGCAAGCATACGAAGAGATTGCGAGTTCCCAATTGCTCCCAGAGCTCGATATTGGTTTACTCGTCAGGTGTGTTAATATGCCGAGTCATGTTGAGGCAATTAAGGAATTCCAAAGGGCGATCGATCGGGATTTGTAGTCAAAAATAGATAATACATATCCCGGACTACTTAAAGAAGTCGGGTATCTAGCAACGATTCAACGTTGTTGATGAAGTACACCCCGATCGCGATCCCCGTAGGCAGTTACCCTGGGCAGTGTCCCTACAATAGCTGGAACTCCTAAACTTCAGTGTATTCTTTGCCTTTTTGAGACTCCAACCAACGTTGATAAGCTTCCTTATCACCTCTAAAGGAATCGACAGAAACTTGACGTTCTGGCATGGGTTTGAGGGGAGCATCAATAGGGGAATATTGGCAATAGCAGATTACTACCATATCAAATTCACCGATCGGAATATCGGGAGTATAAGTCTCAACCCGCGCAACTTCCCAATCACCTGTGCGATAATGAGTGCTGTAACCGTGCCTATCTGGATCGTGTTCTGCTTCCACACGAACAAACTCTGGGGGACGATAGCCAACTTCAGGAATTGGGCCGTCTGAAGAGTCAAAGTGTTCGGTTAAAATGCGAGTTAATGATTGAGTGTGCTGGAATTTTCTATCTTTCCACCCAGGAGTTCTCGGTTCGGCTCGGAAAATAATGTATTTATGCATCGTCGTCCTCTCTTTCTGTGTCGTAGAATAATTTGGGAAATTCTGTTTGGCCTCGAAAAACACAATCAACTTCTAGACCGTTTGTATCAATTTCCTCTATGTCAAGTAGTTTCCAACCATATTTTCTTTGCATCTCATAGCAACAAGCTTCGTCGGCTGCTGCGTGTCGAGATTTGTCTTCGTCTGGATCGTAACGCAACCAGTTTGGATTGTTTGGCATAATTGATATTGCTCCCTGTGTTGGGTTGACAACATTGGAGAAGTCGTCTGGACTCGGTATTTGCGGTACTGCGTCCGGGCGCGTCTTTGTAAAATTATAGGATAATTGTTACAAGCTCGGCCCGCTTGTGAACCAGACAATTGGTTGAAGTTGCTTGACAATTATCATTTTATGTGGTTAGTTTTTAGCGAAAATTTTAAATTGGGAGGGGCGATCGTTTTGCGATCGAACTTGGGCATTCTAGAGATAGGTGCGAGTGCCAGTGCCGGAAAAACAGCGACGCCGAGAGTTATCAATGGAAAGTACACAGAAAAAATCTAGTGATAGTCGGGTTCATCGGAGCGATCGAATTAAGCAGATTTTTGCGTTAGTATCAATGGTTGGCTTTGGTGGTTCCGCAATTTTTGGTATGGTGAGTCTGTTCGGCAGCGGTTTGAGCAGCCAGCACCAACAAAAATCGGCGACTGCTGCTGTTTCCCAGGAATCTTTGCTGGCGGCGCAGGAACGGGGATACGTCGGGGTTTTGCAGCGGGAACCTCAGAATCAGACGGCTCTGGAGGGATTGGCAAATGTGCGGTTGCAGATGAATAATCAGGTGGGGGCGATCGAGCCTTTGGAGAAGTTGGTGAAGCTAAATCCCGATCGGGCCGATTATAAGGCGCTGTTGGGGCGGGTAAAAAAGTAGAGGGGAAAGAGAGGGGAGCGATCGCTAAGAATTAGTATAAACTGGTGGTTATCTGGTGTTGCCTTGGCACTTCAAAGAAGAATTTATCCAGCGCGAACAAGAAGTTCTGAAGAGTGGTGTTGGCATGATATTCCCTCTGCCCAATATTGAGACGATCGAATACTAACTATAAATACCAAACAGCCCAGGGTATTTATGACAAATTGATTTATTCTTCACAGTTTTCACAACCGTAATGTAATAATATTTAGAGAGTTAGCTCTATTTAGATTCAAATTTAAGGTTAATTAAATTCAGAGGCTTAAATATGTCATTTTTCTTGTCCAGCCTAAAGCAAAGTGGTCATTTAGATAAAATTCACATGACAATATGTATTGTTGGCTCACGCAAAATAGTCAATGAGGATGACTATGGCAGTAAAGGCTGGCATCTATTTGCACCAAACTTAACTATCTTAGGATTTGATGCTGACGAAGAGGCTTGTAATTTAGCTAACGCAGAGATTAAAGCTAGACAAGTTAATTGGGCTGAGTCTCATATTCCCTTAGCTCTTTGGAATACCATAGGAAAACAAACACTTTATGTAACTAAATATCCCGGATGTAGTTCTTTGTATCCGCCCAATGAATCATATATGGAGCGGTTTAACGGGTATATAGATTTAATTCAATTAAATCGTACTATCGAAGTTGAAACAACAACTTTAGATAGTTTTTGCCAATCACAAAATATTAAAGAAATTGACTTTATTCATCTAGATGTTCAGGGTGGAGAACTTTCTGTTTTAGAAGGAGCTTCTGAAATTTTAGACCGGAGCATTCTCGCAGTTTATAGTGAAGTTGAGTTTACTGATATATATGTCAATCAACCTTTATTTGGTGATATAGATATTTTTCTCAGAAACAAAAATTTTACATTGTTTGATTTAATTGTTAGTACGGGACGTGCATTTCGTAAAACTTCACCCATTACTTCCCGAACTCGTCGTGGTTCATTAGTATGGGCTGATGCTTTTTATCTCCGCGATTTGATGCGTCCCAATTTGAATACACATTTACAGACACCTGAGCGAATTTTGAAGCTGGCTTGTATAGCTGATGTCATGGACTATACTGATTATGCCCTAGAGCTTCTGGAGTATCTTACTCTGAATTATGGCAATGACCCAAATTATAATTTGGCTGATAATATTATTGAAAGTTTAGCTCAAATTCCCGAACTGGTAAACCAAGGGCTAGAAAATCTGCCAATAGTAAATCGTCTTCGAGACTACATAAGCAGTAATAATGTATATTTAAGGGATGCTAAAACTCAAATTAAAGGGAACAAAAATCGGATATCTCGCGCCGCTAATTTAACTAATAAATCAGAGAGGGACGCGCCTCCTAAACCATCTGTATGTAAATTCTTGAAATTTCGAGATGAAATTTATAAATGTACTGATTATCTACATAGAAATGGCTATGCTTCCCATAATCTTGTCTGTAAAGACTGGGATATCGCTCACATCATCTTTGATTTATCAGACGGTAATCTTTTAGACATGGGTAGTTCTGACTCTTATATTTTAAAGAATGCGGTTTTGAAAAATGTTCAAGGTGAAAAATATGGGATTGACCTTCAACCTCCTGATGTGCCTCTGCAAGAAGTCAAATATATGATTGGAGATCTCATGGATACCAAACTTCCCGATCGTTACTTCACCAATATAACTTGTCTTTCTGTCATAGAACATGAAGTAGATTTCAAAAAGTTTGCCACAGAAGTTTCCCGACTTTTGATCGAAAATGGCAAATTGTATGTAACTTTTGATTATTGGACACCGAAACTCAAGCCAGACTTCAAGCTTTACGATAAACTCTGGAATCCGTTGGATGAAAACGATACTAAAAACTTGATAGAAGAATGTAAAAGTTGTGGTTTAAATTTAGTTGAGCCTGTAGATTGGTCTTTGGGAGATGCAGTAATCAAACCTGGTTACTTTTCTCCAGGAGCGAATATCAGCTATACCTTTGGAATGCTGGTTTTTCAAAAAAATTAGTCTCTATCAAACTACTGTTTTTCAATAATGATGAAAAATTCTATGATTAATTACGGTAAACGAATCCTACTGGGCCAGCTTGGATCTAATGGAGATTGTCTTTATACAACTATATTAGCTCGACAAATTAAGCACGATTATCCCAATTGCCATCTGACTTGGGCGATTTCATCTATTTGTAAAGGGACAGTTGAAGAAAACCCATTTGTTGATGAAATTTGGGAAGTTCCTTTAGCTGGTTGGGCTGACATGGCAGCAGCTTGGTATGATTTTGAAAATCAGGCAAAAGCTCGTGCTGAGCGTGGTGATTTTGATGAAATATTTTTGACCCAAATTTATCCCAATAACTTTCAAAATTACGACGGTACTGTTCGACCATCTATTTTTAGAGCTTATCCAAAACCTATAACGGTTCCGATACAGAATATCTTACGACTGCGAAGCAATGAGGTTGAAAAAGTCCAAAGTTTTGCCGAAAAGCATAATTTGCAGCAATCCAGTCATGTAATTTTGTTTGAATGTGCATCGAAAAGCGGTCAGTCTTTTGTTACACCGAACTATGCTTTATATGTGGCTCAAGGGCTAATTTCTAGGCTGCCAGATTGCCAAGTTATTCTTTCATCTAATTTCCCAATTCCTAAAGGAAATCCCGGAATTATTGATGGTAGCACTCTTACCATGAGGGAAACTGCTGAATTGACTAAGTATTGTCACCTTTTTATCGGCTGTTCAAGTGGCATCACCCAAATTGCCCTTACAGACTGGGCTAAACCATTGCCAATGATTCAGTTATTGTCAAAATCAACATCTGCCTATGGTTCCATTGCCCATGATTTTGAGTATTGGGGAATGTCATCGGAACAAATTTTAGAGATGACAGATGTAACAGTGGAACACTTGATCGAATGTACTTACACTGCTTTCACAAAAAGTTTTTCAAAAGCACGTCGTGATTTTCACCAACAAGTTGTTATTGATTTTAATTACTATTTAGGCTATGTAAAGGGTTTTATTCTCCAACCAACAGAGCAGTATTTCAAAGCGGCTCGCTCAATCTTGTATACGGTAGAGCGATATGGCTGGCATCCCCAGCTAAAATTATTTGTCCAAACTGAATTAATCCCCAAAATATGTCCTGGTAAAAAATTGCCAGTCACTGATGAAGACTACAGCAAATTGTTACAAGAGTGGATTGATAGTTTTAATAAAGACTACGCATGGGCAGATGAGGGAGTGCCTCAGTATCGAATAGTCGATGCTCTTAGTAACGATCTCGGATTAAGAGATATCAACCTAATTATATTTCCCGACTGGAGCCAGTCAGAAGAATTAATCGCCGAAGATTTAGGAAGTGTAATTAAAGCTACTATGGCTCACCCAGATAAAAGCGAGATGACTCTACTGATAGATACTAGCAACATTTCTGAGGAAGATGCCAATCTAGTTTTATCTAGCGTGGCGATGAATCTACTGATGGAAGAGGATTTAGATGTTTCTGAGGGACCGGAAATTTCACTGATGGGGCGATTAAGTGAAATTCAGTGGGAAACTCTGATGACTTGCCTTGATGGTAGAATTATTTTGGATAATGAGAATAAAGAGGCGATCGCCCAGGTAAAAGCGGAGAACATAGCCTTATTTGAATTAGACAGCTTAAAAATATAAAATTCCATCCTCTGTTTCCTTAAGTGCTTGTTGCTACAGCATCTATATTTCCTCATCTGTTTCTTGTGACACCGCAGATAACTCTGCTTCTAATTGCTCAATCCTTAGTAAACTACTTTGCAAATATTCAGGTAAAGCCTCCCTAAGTTGATAAGTCGAAACACTCATCGGCTTGTTCAGATCGCGCAGCGCATATTCTACAACCGTCTGGTTCTTATTCTTGCACAAAATGATACCAATGCTCGGTCGATCGTCAGGGTGTCGTCACAGGTCGTCCACTGCCGAAACATAAAAATTCATCTTTCCCGAAAACTCTGGCTTAAACTCTTCTATTTTAAGGTCAATCACCACAAAGCAAGGCAATCGCAAGTGATAAAATAACAGGTCAATGTAAAAATCATCTCCGTTAATTTCCAAATGGTACTGGCTGCCCACGAAAGCAAGTCCAACTCCCAACTCTAACAAGAAATCGCGGATGTGGTTGAGTAAGCCACGCTCTAAGTCGCGTTCTTGTGATTCCTCTCCCAAACTAAGAAAGTCAAAATTGTAGGGGTCTTTTAGGAGTTGTTGGGCTAGTTCTGATTGCGGTTTGGGGAGAGTGTTTTCAAAGTTAGTAATCGCCTTTCCTTGCAGATTGTACAGCCTGCTTTCTATTTGATGAACTAACACATTCCGACTCCAGCCATACTGAATTGTTGGTTGCACATACCACTCGCGCTCGGCTGAGTCTTTAACGGTCTCCAAAATGCGGACATTATGCCCCCAAGGAATTTGTGCAACAGGTTGTTGCACAAATTCCTCATCAGGATATGCTTCAGCAAAAGTTCGCATATACTTGAGGTTACGTGATAAAAACCCCTTAATTTATGGAAAAAATGAGCGCAGATCCGTAGCTAGACGCTCGATGACTTTAGTACCCCAGCCTTGGCTGTTGTTGTCGCTGTAAAATATCCACCCCTATTTGCCCATACAATAGCATTAACTCACGATTGACAGCCAGTGCAGCAGGAATTTGAGCTTGTCTAATCCGCTCCTTTAAATCGCGTAAAAACTCGTCATAGGCGACTTCTGGTAACAGATTATTGGTCATAGGGCTAACAATTCCTGTAAAATTAGATTGCTATAGCTGACAAATTTATGTCCAGGTAATTAACGATTTTTGTCCAGATATATCTGCCACATTTGCTCGTAAGCTTTTTCCATCTCTCGCGTAAATTGCTTGCCATTCCACAGCGGAGCGGTTTGTCGTGACTGCCGCAGTTGCCAGGATATTTGCTGCCGCAGAGTTGCGTCTTTCCCCAAACGAATTCCCCACTCGACATACTCTTCATCAGTCCAAGCAATCCCTTCCGAAATACCAGCATTCATCATCATTCCGTAACTGTTGCGACTAGAAAACTGTTGCCCTACTCGTGTCACCAAAGGAATGCACATCCAGAGAGTTTCCATTGTGGTTGTAGCTCCGTTGTAGGGGTAAGTATCGAGCACCACATCAGCAATACCTAAATTAGCCCGGTGTACTGCCTCTGAACGAGCGTGAGGCAAAAATCGCAAGCGATCCGCACTCACCCCCTCTGATTCCGCAATCTGAATAAAAAAGTTTTTTAGCGATTCTTGCTCAGCAAACCATTTAGTTACAAAGTAGCTATTCGGGACTGCTTTAATAATTTGCATTTGCAGCCGAGCTGTGTTGGGATTGTACTTGTATCCCATCTGACTGCAGTAGTATATGACGGCATCGCTAGGAATATCCAGCGAATCGCGTCGAACCGTCGGCACTCCCAGTTCAAAACCATCTACTGCTACATAAGTTTCAGGCAATCGCCATATTTTTTCTGCGTAGTAATCCTGTGCTGATTCCGGTAAAACGTAATTATCTGCAATATAGTAATCAACATTTGGTACCCCCGAAGCATCCCACCCCAGCCAACTAACTTGTACAGGGGCAGGCTTAATTGCCATTACCTCACAGTTACTATTCATCGTAATGCTATCAAGATCGATCAATATATCAATTTCATCTTCGTAAATTCTTTCAGCAGCTTCATTACTCGGAATACCTAGTTTATAAGCTTTGTCAGCTTTGCCAATATACCATTGCTGAATGGGATCATTTGTCAGTTTGGCTGCAATTAGATAAGCACATATTTCAAAGCGATCGCGGTCGTGATGTTCAAACAACCAGCGTGTAAGCCATCCTACAGAATGGCTACGCAAGCAATAAGATAAATAACCAACTTTATAACGTCTTTTTTGATGACCTCCCTGAAGCAGAGGCAACGAGCGATGGCGATACTTCTCTACTATTGGCTTAGCATAATTTTCAACATTTGCTTGAAAAAGATTACCAATTTGGATGCGAATTATCCCAGCTTCTTGAGGCCTATCTTCAAAGTAAGGAAAGAAAAATAACGAACTCATCAAGCGAAGCGCAGCAGCCGAATCCAGATTAGTCGGAGCTTCCTCAATAATAGCCCTCATCATTAATTTGTGCGTCTCAAACGCTGACCAAGAATCTTCCCAATTACCACCAGCCAGCATCAGTCCGCGCAGCAGCAAGTGATTGGCAAAAATTTTATCGGCCAACTGTTCCATCACTGAGTAGCAAATCTTAGCAGTTTCTATGCCTTGAGAAAAATTTCCTATATCTTGGTAAAAACTAGCTAGGGCACGCAAAACTTCTTGGTGTTTTGCTTCTAACCGCAAGGCGAGTTCCACATAACGGGTCGCTAAGTGAAATTGCTTTCCTGAATATGCGATGTCATAAGCAAAGTAAAGTAAATTTTCAATAACAGGTAGAGGTTCTTTAACGTGGTTAAAACAAGCTTCTGTAAATTCAAATGATGAAGGGTGGAATGGAGCAACATCTAAAACGGTCTTCCAGACTTGCAGCAACAGGTCGTAGTCTAATGCTATTGGAGGCTCGGACTTCAGAAGCTCGACGATGGTGCCCAAAGCGTCTGATTCTTCACCTCTGTAAGTTTTCCGCAGGATGGAAAGTCCCACCGAATGCAACAGGTTATTAATATCCCCTGGATTGATTTCTCGGATGTGCTGCCGAATCGCCCAAGCTACTTCATAATTTACCAAATCCAGCCGTTGTCGTTCAGCCTCAGCTTCCAGCACTTGTAACAGTTCTGCTGTCCAGAGTTCAATTTCTTCAGATTCACCCTCAGCCATTGCCAGCAGCCAAGTTGTTTGAGCTTCTGCTTCTTGTTCTTGCAGCAGCAATATCAATCCTAAGTGCCAGTAGTGAGATTTAACGCTTGGTTGCTCTGTAATTGCCTGTTCGTAGAGGATTGCTGCCTGAGCGTAATTTTCTTTAAGCAGGAGTTGCTCGGCTGTTTGCTGCCAATCCGGCGCAAGTGCTAATAAATCGTCAGAAATCATAAACTCAGCCAATAAAATCAGTTTCCTATCTAGAGTAAAGCGGGCAGCATCGATAACGCTAACCCGCTCTTTCGTTCTTTTTTACAAGCGAGGCTTGTGTACTAAGCTGTTACTTAGTAACGAGCGTCATACCGGCGGGACAATTACTATTGCTACCCTGAAGATCAACTGTGCCAGGAGCTCCAACACCCGTCGTTTCACAAAGGATTGTCTGTGTGCCTGAAGCGCCTGTAGCATCGGGGGCTGTCACTGCTACGGCTCCTCCATATCCCTTCAGTGTATTGGCACTCTTAGGAGTTGCTGCCGAAGTTGATCCGCCGTTTGCGTCCGTACCCTTATCGCTAAGGGTGTATGTATAGTTGGTGGTGTCAGTTTTGAGACCAAGACCCAACACACCGACATCTGTTGTAAACTTGGTGTTTTCTGCAAAGTAAGCCTGCGTACCCTTATTTATTGAACTAATGTACTGCTTAGCTTCTGTCTGCTTAGCTTTGTTAGCTTGGCTGAGGAAGGAAGGCAAAGCAATAGCCGAAAGAATACCGATGATGATGATAACAACCAGCAGTTCAATCAGTGTGAAACCTTCATCCTGTCTTCTTTTGTTGATGTGTTGCAGGAACTTGGCTTTAAATTCAGTCTTCATAATTTGTTTCTCCGTGAGGGGTGGGATGCTCGATTTCTAACTCTTGTATGTAACTTACCCAGTTATCGGCGCTTTAATATCACCCCAAACATTTTTTTTTCTCAAACCCTGGCTCTAAGGCTCCAAAAGCACATACAGAAAGACTTCCAACCTACTCAACATTTCCTTGACTTCCTCAAAAGCCATCTGCTCACTAACAGGCTCTAGGTTAACACCGATCTGGGAGCGGATCTGAAGCCACTGCTCCACGATCGACACCACAGACGCAGGCCCATCCCAAAGAGGTAGCAAACAAGCCGCGATCGCACTCTCGATCGCCACCGGCGCTAGAGTTGGCACAACAATATAACGGCTAATCTCAAACGGCGTCTGGCTGTCAATGCAATTACTCAAGTCTTCCCTAATCTGGGAAGTCCTCAGTTGAGGGTGCAGGTGTACCCGTGCTTCCCGCCATTGGACCTCGGTCCATTCCGCAACTGGCACAAAAGCCTGAGTTCGATCGGGATTGCCGCACCAGAAATCAAACAAACGGTGGAGGGGATGTAACAAGTCAAATAAATGCAGTCGCTCTTCCAGAGAAGCTTCTGGCAGACTCATCGCCAAAAATGGAGGCAAATCATCTGGATCTTTGAACAAATCCATCAACTCCCACCTGCGCCAAGCCACCATACTGATAAACTCTAAATCAGCCTCTCTCAACATAGCAAACACTTCAGGAATGGTACAACTTTTATCACCCACCAATAAATAGTTAGCCATAATCCATCCCTCATCCTGCGCGATCTCGGCATTCCACCCTGCCGCCTTGAGCCCTATTTCATCTCTCAAGGCTTCCATTGTTTCCCGGACTATTTCTATCTCCACTTCTCCGGGAGAGCCATTCATTAATCCCATTGTTTTGAAAACAGTTTGAGCGCGAAATACTCCTGCTCTACCATTTGAACTGTGAAGGTTGGTGCGGATGATGCCATCGGGAGCGAGAACTGACTTCATCGCTTGCAATCCAGCAATAGCATCGGGCAAGAGATACAGAACTTCGTCAGCATTGATATAGTCAAACTGTAACCCTAAACTTGGCAAATCTTCTATCTTCAAAGCATAAAACTCTGCATTAGCAACCCCATGATACTGTAAACGTTGCTCAGCTAGTTTCACAGATTCTTCTGATAAATCGATGCCTACTATTTTGGCTCCCGGATTGGCTATAGCTAAAACCAAGGATTTATAACCGGTGCCGCATCCGGCATCGAGGATAACTTTACCTTCTGTATTAATAACTCTTCTATTTCTTAAGTAATAAGCAGTTACAAGATTATGAATGTAGAGCAATACACTGTTGTCTTTTGGAGATTCTTCCAGCGGGTTTCTGGGATAAGGAGTATTGTTAAATTGCTGGCGAATGTTTTCTATTAACTCTAACTTGTCGTCATCCATGTTCAATTACACTCAACACTGGCAAATTACCTTAGTATCTCACAAGATAGCCGATCGCCCGCCCAGCCGCAACTCATACTTGCAATAATAGTCTGAAAACCGATCGCCCAACCAACTACCACGTCCATGAACACCAACATCAGCCCCATCCTCAAAGTATTCACCCTATCTGCCGCGCTTTCGGTGGCCATCAAGTACGCAGGGCCTAGCTTATCCATACCTTCTACCGACCTTAACGCCCTCATCGCCGTCTTTACCCCCAGTATCATCTTAGCTGCCATCCTCGGCTGGCGATCGCGCCAACAGCCAAGATAGGGGAGGGCGAGATCGCCCAAAGACGAGTTAAATTAAACCAGGGGCGATCGAACACTCACACCAAAACCCCTCGATGCAGCAATATAGATGAGACAGACAATCACATGGATCTAGCCACCTTAAATCTGAAACCCTTAAATTTGCTGATTTTTTCTTGATTGGAACCAACCAGAAGAATCTCTTTATTTAGAATTAGAACTAATTATTAGGAGTCTGGTAAGCCATCCCGAGGGCGATTTCCTAACTCTTTTAATAGATGTGAGCGAAACTTTAGAAATATCAGAGTTAGATGCCAGTTTAATTATATGAGGGATTGTGATGAATCTTTTGATGGAAGAAGATTTAGATATTAACGGAGAACCGGAAATTATTTTATTGGAAAACCTCAATCGAAGCCAGTGGAGCGATATTTTGCCACAGATTCAATATCGAATTAAGCTGAAAGCGAAAAATCACCAAGCAATAGCAGAATCTGGAACCGCACAAATTCCATTAGTGGAACAGAACTTAGCGATATCACCCTTGACTCCCATCTCAGCATAGTAAGCCTGCTGACCCTTGTCGATCGAGGCGATATACTGCTTGGCTTCAGATTGCTTGGCTTTGTTTGCTTGGTTGAGGAATGCAGGCAAAGCAATAGCCGAAAGAATACCGATAATGATGATAACTACCAACAGTTCAATCAGCGTAAAACCTTATCTTGTCTTCTTTGATTGAGGTGTTGCAGGAACTTGGCTTTTAATTGAGTTTTCATGGTTTGTTTCTCCTTGAGGGGTGGGATGCTTGATTTCTAACTCCTGAATGTAACTTACTCACTTTCGTTCCTTCTCATATCACTCTGTGCTAAAAAAACTTAGCTAGGGCGGGGTGAACGCTCCAAAAGCAAGTAAAGAAACGCTTCCAGGCTACTCAAAACTTCTTTAACTTCCTCCCAAGCTGCCTGTTCGCTGACAGGCTCTAGAGTAACCGGATGCAGGGGTTTGAGCTTTAACCAGCGTTCCACAAGGGACTTGGCAGGACAAGCGCCCTCCCAAAGCGGTAGCAAGCAAGCAGCCATATAACTTTCTAGGAAAATAGGTACTAAAGCGGGCAAAGTGACATAACGGCTAATCTCGAAGGGTTTTTGGCTAGTGATGCACTGGATCAAGTCTGCTTTCGCCTGGGGAGTTTTTAGCTGAGGATGCAGGTGTACCCGCGCATCCTGCCAGTCAGATAAAGTCCATTCAGCAACCGGGACAAAGGGCTGTGCCCTATCGGGATGAGCGCACCAAAAGTCAATTAAACGGTTGACGGGATGTAACAATTCACATAAATGCAGCCCCTCTTCTGTAGAAATTTCTGGCAGGCTCATGGCTAGAAAAGCAGGTAAATTGTCTTGCTCTTTGAAAAGATCGAGCAAGTTCCATTGCCGCCAATTCACCATACTGACCAACTCTAAATCAGCGGCTTGCAGTGCCGAAAACATTTCAGGGATAGTGTAGCCTTTATCGCCTTGAAATAAATAATTCATTAGCATCCACTCTTCACTCTGGGCGACATCGGGCTTCCAGGTGAGTTGCTTGAGAATGACATTATCTTTCAAAGTGGTCATAATTTCTCGGGCTAATTCCATTTCTAACTCTCGGGGATTTTCGTCCATCAATCCCATCATTTTAAAAACTTCCTGAGCCCGAAAATAGGCAAACCTCTGTAGCGAACTATGGAAATTAGCACGAATTATTCCCCGATCTTTTAGCACAGACTTAAGTGTTTTCAATCCCGCCTTTATATCTGGCAATAAATAAAGAACTTCGTCACTATTAATATAGTCATACTCTAATCCTAATTTAGGCAAATCTTCAATTGAAAGCACATGAAACTCTGCATTCTCAAACCCATGATATTCGAGACGGTGACGGGCTAACTTAACCGCTTCTTCTGATAAGTCAATACCAACTATTTTAGCGCCGGGATTTGCTTCTGCTAAAGTCAACGATTTATAGCCGGTGCCACAGCCTGCATCTAAAATAATTTTTCCTTCTGTTTCAATAACTGTTTGATTTCTTAAATAGTAAGGTGTTATAAGGTTATGAATATAGAGAAGCTGGTAGTTATCTTTAGGAGATTTTTCGACTGGGATTCTCGGGTAAGGAGCGCTGGTAAATTGCTGGCGAATTTTTTCTAGTATCTCAGATGTTTGGTTGTTCATTCTACATTGCTCCCGCTACTAACAAATTGCGCTGCGACATACGTTAATTTTAGGATGAGAAGGTATCTTATCTACGCGGCGCCCGAAAGAGAGTTGCGATCGCACTTTTGGGCAAACCCCACGCGGCCCGGCGGCAAGGACTGGGCATAATAGTGAGGGTAAATCTTTCCAGCCCCCGCGCAAAAACATATTATACAACCAACTACCACGTCCATGAACACCAACATCAGCCCCATCCTCAAAGTATTCACCCTTTCCGCGGCACTTTCGGTGGCCATCAAATACGCAGGGTCTAGCTTATCCATCCCCTCTACGGATCTCAACGCCCCGATCGCTGTGTTTTTCCCCAGTATCATCCTAGCTGCTATTCTCGGCTGGCGATCGCGCCAACAGCCAAGATAGAGGAGGGCGATATCGCCCAAAGACGAGTTAAATTAAACTAGGGGCGATCGAACACTCACACCAAAACCCCTCGATGCCCAGCAATATAGATGAGACAGACAATCACATGGATCTAGCCACCTTAAATCTGAAACCCTTAAACTTGCTGATTTTTCCTGATTGGAAGCAATCAGAAGAATCTCTTTATTTAGAGTTAGAACTAATTATTAAGAGTCTGGTAAGTCATCCCGAGCGCGATTTCCTAACTCTTTTAATAGATGTGAGCGAAAATTTAGAAAAATCCGAGTTAGGTGCAAGTTTAATTCTATCAGGGATTGTGATGAATCTTTTGATGGAAGAAGATTTAGATATTAACGGAGAACCGGAAATTATTTTATTGGAAAACCTCAATCGAAGCCAGTGGAGCGATATTTTGCCACAGATCCAATATCGAATTAAGCTGAATGCGGAAAATCACCAAGCAATAGCCGAATCTGGAACCGCACAAATCCCAGTAGTGGAACAGGAACAACTTAGCGATATCACCCTTGACTCCCAAGCATTAATCTTGAGAGAATTGGGCAACAAACTCTACCGTCAAGGAAGATACGAAGCAGCCATTAAGCACTATCAAAGGTTTTTAGTATCCCACACAGGAGATATAGAACTGTATGGTAACTTAAGCGAGTGTTTAAGAAACCTCAACAGAATCGAAGAAGCGATCGCGAGCCTTGAAGAAGGCATCCGCCATTACCCTACAGCCGGAAAACTGCACTTTGAACTAGTCAAAATTTACCAGCAGAACGGACGCACTAAGTTCGCTATATCAAGTGCAGAAAGAGCAACGGAAATAGTACCCACTGAATATGTTTTTCAACTATTAAAACACTTAACCTTGCCGATTGTTTATAACACATCAGATGAAATAGAATTTTACAGAGAAAGATTTGTCATAGAATTAGAAAAATTAATTCATCAAACATCCCTAAAAACTCCAGAAGACAAAATTAATGCTTTGCGGGGTTTTAGTAGTTTCACTAATTTTTACCTAGCATATCAAGCTCACAATGTTGTGGAATCGCAATCAAAGTATGCTAATTTAGTGCATCAAGTTATGGTCGCCAACTATTCGCAGTGGGTGCAACCGCAATCAATGCCTCCACTGCTGGAAAATGGCAAAATTAGAGTCGGTTATATTTCTAGTTATTTGCATTCTTACAGCGGCACTTTATGGTTAACTGGCTGGCTGCGTTATTGCAACCACCAACAATTTGAAGTTTACTGTTACTATAGGGGGAACGATCCCGATCCAATTACAGAACAATTTCGCCAATACAGCGATCGATTTCGTCACATTCCTCACAACCTAGAAGGCGTATGCCAACAAATTATTGATGATAAATTGCATATTCTTGTCTTCCCGGAAATTGGCATGGACGCACCAATTATACAAATAGCAGCTTGGCGCCTTGCCCCCGTGCAATGTTCGGCGTGGGGACATCCTGTAACCTCGGGTTTACCGACGATAGATTATTTTATTTCTAGTGAATTGATGGAACCGGAAAATGCACAATTGCACTACTCAGAAACCTTAATTAAGTTGCCGAATATTGGCGTTGCCTACCCAAAACCAACCGTCGGGAAATTAAACAACAGTCGCTTAGATTTTGACCTCAGAGAAGATGCAGTAATTTATTTATGCTGCCAAGCCCCTTTCAAATACTTACCGCAATATGATTTCATTTTAGCAGAAATTGCCCGCCGCGTTCCCCAAGCTCAGTTTATCTTTCCTCGCGGCGAACTGCTGCGGGAACGGCTAAAGTTTGCTTTTGCTGCTGTTAATCTCGATAGCGAAGATTACTGTCTATTCCGAACCATTCCAACTCGACAAGATTACATAGCAATTAACTTTCTTTCCGATGTTTTCTTAGATACTTTCACATGGTCGGGGGGGAATACATCTTTAGAGGCGATTGCTTGCAATTTACCCATAGTCACCTGTCCGGGAGAATTTATGCGGGGACTTCACGCTTATAGTTTTATAAAAATGCTGGGAGTAACAGACACAATTGCACAAAACGAAGAGGAATATATTCAAATTGCTGTCAAGTTAGGTCTAGACTCACAGTGGCGGCGAGACATTGCACAACGCATGAGTCAGCGACAAGATGCTGTGTTTGACGATAAAGTTTGCGTGACAGCTTTAGAGGGTTTTTATCAACAAATTGTTCTCGAAAGACTTAAATAATTGTTTTAATATTATAAATTAAATTTAATTTTTTTTCTATCAAAAATCATCTCTACAGAAGAGTGGCAACACTTTTAATGTGAAAAGGATACTAACAACAAGTCAATCTCCCCTATCAATTCCGGACCCGTACAGCTATCAAAACCAAAATTGAGGGACTCACCATGATTCAAACCATACCCGAATTAGTAACCTTCGATGAATTCATTGACTGGTATCCTGAAAATTCAGAACACCACTACGAACTGCACAATGGAGAAATTGTTGAGATGCCAAAAGCAACAGGTAAACATTCTAAAGTTGCCGGTTTTACCGCACTGAAAGTCGGAATAGAGATTGAGCGTCTCAATTTGCCCTACTTCATCCCCAAAGAATGCGTCATCAAACCCAGGGGCGAGGAATCGGGGTATGAACCAGATATTATTGTACTTAACGAACAAACCATTGGAAACGAGCCGCGATGGGAGAAATCATCAATTATCACAATGGGTTCATCAGTCCCCCTAATCGTCGAGGTAACTAGCACTAATTGGGGTGATGATTATGCCCTAAAGCTTGAGGCATATGAGTCAATGGGTATTCAAGAATATTGGATTATAGACTATTTAGGATTGGGCGGCAGACGCTTTATTGGCAACCCCAAACAACCCACTTTTTCGATTTACCAACTAATTGAGGGGGAATACCAAGTCAAACTGTTCCGAGGGGGCGAGGGTATTGAGTCCCCAACTTTCCCGGAATTGAAGCTGACAGCGCAGCAGGTGTTCGCCAAAGGGAATTGAGGAGGCTGCTTATGCTGCTGTCCGAGTAGGGGTATCTGATTAAAGATGCGATCGCGCGCATCTAAGGTATCTTGTAGAGATGCGATTCATCGCTTCGCCGGCTGCAGAGCAATTAGCAAGCAGCAATTCCCAATACCATATTCCTCAATCTAAAATCTCAAATCTAAAATCTAATGAAGCTAGGACAGTGGATGGGCTTATTAGCCCTCATCGCATCTTGTTACATCCTGTGGCAAATCAGGCAGGCCCTACTGCTGCTGTTTGCGGCCGTCGTCTTAGCCACCGCCTTAAACAGACTAGCACGCTACTTGCAAAAATTCGGACTCAAAAGATCGATCGCGGTACTCTTATCAGTTAGCTTCCTAGTCCTCATCTTCGTAGGATTATTCCTAATCATTGTACCACCCTTTGCCCAACAGTTTCAACAACTTACCCAAAGAGCCCCTCAAGGAATAGCAAAATTAAATGAGTGGATCGATCAGATTGAAGCTCGCTTTTCTGGACAAATAGGTCAGCGACTACCGAATCTTGATATTAACGACATTATCCAACAACTGCAACCCCTATTCAATCAACTCGTCGGCGGTGCAGGAGCCTTTGTCGGCAACACCTTAGGCGTTATTCTCAGCTTTTTGCTAGTCATAGTTTTGACATTGATGACATTAGCAGAACCTTTATCTTACCGCAAAGCATTTATCCAACTATTTCCCTCTTTTTATCGGCGGCGAATCGAGGGTATCTTAGATGAATGCGAAATAGCCCTCGGCCGATGGGTAATCGGTGCTTTAATTAGCATGAGCGTCATCACTTTTCTTAGCCTAATTGGTTTGTCAGTATTGCAAGTTCCCCTAGCTCTAGCCCACGCTGTTTTAGCTGGTTTGCTGAACTTAATACCCAATATCGGACCAGGTTTGAGCGTCATCCCCCCAGTGACGATCGCACTTTTAGACTCTCCCTTAAAAGCCGGTTTTGTACTCATCCTCTACTTTCTAATTCAACAATTTGAAAGCAACCTCCTCACCCCTTACGTTATGGCGCAGCAAGTAGCACTACTGCCAGCAGTAACGTTAATAGCTCAAGTATTCTTCGCCACCTTCTTTGGATTTTTAGGTTTATTGCTAGCCCTCCCCCTCACCGTTGTAGCTCAAGTTTGGATTAGGGAAGTCCTAATTAAAGATATTCTCAACCAGTGGAGTGCCAGCCCTAAAACCTTAGCAGCAATCGATTCTGCCATCCATGAAGAATATGAATCTATAGAAGTCGCCGAAAGCCGACCCGAAAAGTTGCCAGAACACAAACCCGACATCCCAGATAATGTAGAAAATGACGCTCCTAAAAATAAATAGTTAAGGTTTGTAATGACTTCAGTTCTTATTCATTCCCAGTTAGAGGACACAAGTATTTACTACAAACTTAGGAAACTTGTGGGACAAACACCCTCAACTAACTATCTTCAAGCCTTGCATTTTCTACCGTATCTCTGCCGGCGCTAAAAATCTGTTTAACCGTCAAATTTAACTGCCCAAATGTGGGTGACACAACCCTATCACTCCCCCGAAACTGACTGACTTGATACTCACCGTCAACCAACTGGTAAACAGAAAAAGTAGGTTGTTTAGGATTGCCAATATAGCGTCGCCCGCCAAGTCCCAAATAGTCCGCAATCCAGTATTCAGAAATGCCCAAAGCTTCGTAGTCAACTAATTTGTAGCCGTAATCATCCCGCCAATGGGTACTGACAACTTCGACAATTAGCCGGACAGAACTCCCCATTGTAATGATAGATTCCTTTTTCCATCTCGGTTCGCTGTCCGTCCCTTGCCTGTCCAAAACGATCGCATCCGGTTCGTAACCAGATAGCTCGTTATCAGCTTTGACAACGCATTCTTTGGGAACGAAGTAGGGCAACCCTAGCCTCTCGATTTCAATCCCTAGCTTCAGGCAGAGGAAGCCGGCTACTTCTGAATGTTCTCCGGTTGCTTTAGGCATCTCAACAATAGCTCCATTGTGGAGTTCGTAACGGTTTTCAGAATTTTCAGGATACCAGTCAATAAATTCATCGAAGGTGACTGGTTTTAATATCGCTTGAGTCATGGCGATCGCTCCTTATTTTATTTATAATATAATCCCGATCTCTGTTATAACATTTTGCTGGGTTCTCAAACCGATGTCGATCGCCAAAACTGCATTCCCTCGATGGACATTCCATCACACTAAAATCTAAAATCTAAAATCTAAAATCTAAAATAGTCTTATGCGATCGATCGACGAAATCAACGATAAAATCAGCCAGGGCAAAGCTACAGTTTGGACAATCGAAGAACTCAAAACTAGAGTTCAAGAAACCAGCATTACCCAAGCAGCCAAAGAAGTCGATGTGATTACCACCGGCACCTTCGAGCCGATGGAATCCTCCGGTGCAATCATCAACCTCGGCCATACCGACCCGCCGATAAAAATCCGCCAGTGCTGGCTAGACGGCGTTTTAGCCTACTCGGGCTTCGGGGCAGTAGACCTGTACCTGGGAGCCACCCAAGTAGCCGAAGACGGCGAAGAATCCCGCGAACGGGGCGGCGGACACGTCATCGAAGACTTAATAGCCGGCAAACCCGTGCAGTTGCGAGCCTTGGGGCAAGTAACAGACTGCTACCCCCGCGCCTCCTTTGAAACCACGATTACCCGCGATACAATCAACCAGTTTTATTTATTCAATCCCCGGAACGCATATCAAAACTTTATTGTTGGCGTCAACGGGGGCGATCGCCCGCTGTTCACCTACCTCGGCCCCCTGCAACCAAACCTCGGCAACGCCGTCTACTCGAACCTTGGAGCCATGTCTCCCCTGCTCAACGACCCCGACCTCCAAATCATCGGCATCGGCACCCGCATCTTCCTAGGAGGCGCCACCGGCTACATCACCTGGGAAGGAACCCAGCACTTTCCGCTGCAAAAACGCCAGCCCAACCGCACCCCCATCGGCCCGGCCGCCACCCTTGCACTCATCGGCGACGCGAAACAGATGAACTCGAAATGGGTGCGCGGCTGCTACTTCAAAAACTACGGTCCATCCCTGATGCTAGGAGTCGGCATCCCCTTTCCAGTCTTAAACGAAACAGTCGTCGCCAACTGTGCAGTATCAGACAAAAAAATAGTAGCGCCGGTGGTAGATTTCTCTATCCCCCGGCGCGTTCGTCCCACCTTCGGTTTAGTTAGTTACGCTCAATTAAAGACGGGTCGCATTCTCATCGAGGGCAAACCAGTGCGGGCCGCCCCCCTTGCGAGTATGTTTCTCTCCCGGCAAATAGCATTGGAATTGAAGCAGCAAATTGAAGCGGGTCAATTTACCCTCACGGCGCCAGTTGCTCCCCTACCCACCGACAGAGTATTTCTCCCGCAAGATTTGTGGGGCGCTCAAGTGAGGCTGGAATAGACATTACCTGGACTAAAGTCACGGATTATAAATTGAATGAACCACGAGAGGATATTCAAAGATGATCGACGAAAACCAGTCTAAGTTCACTGATGAGGAAGTTGCGGCTGCTGAGAAACAGATTTTTGAACACACAAAGAGAATTGAGTTCTATCTGACGGAATATTCCATTGAGCTTCTGGCCCAAAAGATGCAGAAAGGAGATTTTGAGATTCCGGCCTACCAGCGCGAGTTCACATGGGAACCAGAGCGCAAATCCCGGTTCATTGAGTCAGTATTGATGGGACTTCCGATCCCTTTCCTCTTCTTTTGGGAAAGCCCGTCAACAGGTAAGCTTGAAATTGTTGATGGTTCACAGCGCCTTAGAACGATTCAGGAGTTCGTTCTTGGTGACTTTCCCCTAGGTGACTTGGAAGAACTATCGCTACTGACCGGATTTCGATTCAAAGATCTCCCCGAATCTCGGCAACGAAAAATCCAGAACCATACTATCAGAGGGATCGTGCTCAATGAGCACGCCGATGAGCAAGCACGATTTGATCTTTTTGAACGAATTTAACACAGGAAGCACGGTCGCGAACAAGGCTAAGGTGCGTAGAGGTGCACTGGGAGGACTTTCCAAGAGCTTGTTATCTCACTTGCCCAAGAGTCGCTCTTTGTGCATCTTGCACCTGTCTCAGATAAGCAACTTAAGGAGCGAGAGAGAGAAGAACTCGTGACACGCTTTTTCGCTTATAGCGACGGTCTTGAAGGCTATAGAGACAAACTGTCAGAGTTCCTTTTCGAGTATTCAGGTTGTTGCGGGCATCGACATCGATCCACAATGTGGCTTCCCATAGCTGGCAAAAGTATAGTCATTTATAGACATGGGAGGCTTTAAGCCCCTCCCCTTTCACTTTTGCTTTTAGCGGATTGACCCGCCTTGGCTGAACTACGCAGCTCCCTATCCCATTACTGAACGCATTTGGGATTGCTTTTCTGAGGATATTGTACGCTGCATTCACATCGGAATTAATTAACCGACCAGCCGATG